>Ga0079224_100002364_pt1 | contig 22855 bp, 20 predicted proteins | sample Stecom2015_FD_80414 | JGI IMG/M metagenome (GOLD analysis project Ga0079224, IMG submission 80414) | Agricultural soil microbial communities from Utah to study Nitrogen management - Steer compost 2015 | ecosystem: Environmental > Terrestrial > Soil > Agricultural land | place: USA: Utah...
AAGTTATTTTAGATAAAATTTTGGATTGGAAAGAAAAAAAGAGTTAAACTTGTAAAATATTTCGGGGATGTAGCTCAGTTGGCTAGAGCGTTAGACTGGCAGTCTAAAGGTCGTGGGTTCGAGCCCCATCTTCTCCACAAAAAACGCCGTTCAAATCGAACGGCGTTTTTTTGTTTTTCAGTATAATGATTGAGTTATTCACCCGCTTGCTGTTGCGCTTCTTCTACCATTTTTTCATTGGCCGTAATCGCAAACTCTACACGACGGTTTTGTGCACGTCCTGCTTCGGTTTCGTTGTCGCCCCGAGGATTGGATTCTCCCTGTCCAATGGATGACAAACGGGAAGATGCAATACCTTTCGATTTCAAATAAGCTACCACAGACGCCGATCTTCTTTCTGAAAGACCTTGGTTATAAGTATCGGAACCTTTGCTGTCGGTAAACCCAACGACCAAAATATCGGTGTCCGGATACTCGTTGAAAACGGGAACTAATTTATCCAAATTTGCCTTTGCTTGTGCAGTAAGGTCAGATTTGTCGTATTCGAAACGAACGTCAGATTGTTCATCAAGAATCACTTGAATTCCCTCTGCGGTTCTCACTACTTCTGCTCCTGGTAAAGTATTTTCGATTTTTTCGGCTTGTTTATCCATGTGGTTACCGATCAAACCACCGGCAACACCACCAATTACAGCTCCGGCAATCGCGCCCAAAACAGCATTGTCACCACTTCCTACATTATTTCCCAACACTCCGCCGATTACTGCTCCCGAAGTCGCTCCTACTGCTGCTCCGCGTTGGGTGTGGTTGGTATTTTGAATGGCTTCACAACTGGACATTAAAAGCCCTGCAGAAATAGCGATTACCGCTAAATTATTTTTAATTGATTTCATAATAATATATTTTTAGGTTTATTGATTTTTATTGAATGTATAGAAAACGCTTAAGGGTTTGCCTTCAAAAGTTAATTCTTGCTCAAGTACTATGGACGAACCCGTATTGCTTGCCACGCGCATTTTATACCCGTCCACTACATTTTTTGGTCTTTCACCCTCATAAATCTTTTTGAAATTAAAATAGTATTGACCATCGGTTTCTGTAATAAACCATTTAATCTTTGTTGTGGCACTAGGACAATCTGTACCGCCCTGAAGCGTATAATTTCCACTTGCATTATTTTGAACCAAATGCCAGGTACTTCCTTCAAAACATTGGCTCTTAGCCTCATCAAACACGGTAATGTCAACTTGCGATTCTTGAATCCCATCAACGGAAACATCTGTAATAGTCCAATCGCCGCGCATCATTTTTTCATTGTCTGCAATCATTTTTGTGTTGGTACAAGAGACAATGAAAAGAAAGGAAGCCATACACGTGAGGAGAAAATTTTTAGAACCATAATACTTTATGGCTGTCTTGAGTTCGTTAATTTTTGATTTCATAGTTGATAAATTTAATTAAACATAGGTAAAAAACGACTTTTATACATTCGATATAAGCGTAGTTCTTTAAAAAAAGGACTCATGCCTTATCTTTTATAAAAATAATCAATTAAATCGATTAATTTTCGTTTTTACTGATCTGATAGATGATCGAGGAGTAATTTCCCGTAAATATTCCTGAAAGATTGGACCAAGAGGCAATGAAAAATGCTCTTAAAAATCCCCACTTGGTTTTTTTATATTTTTCGGAAAGAATACTCACATAGTAACTATCAAACCATAACGGAAACTGTTTTTCAATTTTCATACCAAAACTGTTAAATAATTTGTGAACGCTCTCGGGAGAAAAATGCCAAAGGTGTCTCGGCACATCATAAGCGGCCCAATAATTCCGGTAAAATTTTGCATCAAATGAGAGGTGGTTGGGGACTGCGATGTAAATTTTTCCCTCAGGTTTTAAGAGAGTTTTTAATTCTTCCACAAAAGCAAGAAGGTCAGGAATGTGTTCCAATACGTGCCAAAGTGTAATTACATCATATTGCTGATCGAATACTTCATTGGGTTGATTAAAAACGTGGGAATTGTTCAGTTTTTTTTGAGCGATATTGAAAGCGAATCCATTCGGTTCAAAACCAAAAACCTTTAATTTTTGATTTTGCGCAAAGACTAAAAAATCTCCGGTTCCGCATCCATAATCCAGCAACTTTTTTCCGGGCTGAACATTTTTAAGTTTTGCAAATTTATATCGGATGTTGAAATTTTTGACAAAAGCATAAAGCTTTTCAATTCGACTTTTTGTTGCGTCTGTATGTGAAATGTATTCCTCGCTTTCATAATAAAAAGACAAGTCATCAGGCTGCGGACGGGTTTCAAGATAACCGAATTCTTTATTTTCATACAGACGAAAATCTTCCCTACTGAAAAAATAATCACTTAATTCTAATTTTAAATCTCCCTTATTGTACTGTTTATCAGTCATTTTAAAAATAGTTTCACGTGGAACATCTTCACTATCTGCCCATATAAACCAATAAAATACTGATGTCTGAAGGAGAAACGCCGCTAATGCGGGAAGCCTGTGCAATAGTGTCGGGTCTTAATTTTTCAAACTTCTGACGCGCCTCGGTTGAAATAGATTTTAATTGTGAATAATCAAAATCTTTGGGTATTTTCAGGTTTTCAAGCCGTTTTAGTTTGTCGGCATTGTCCTTTTCTTTTTGTATGTATCCTCTGTATTTTAACTGGATTTCTGCTTGTTCAATTTCTTCCTCGTCTAATTCGTTTATAGAAATAAAGTCTCTTACCCGATCTACATTCCGCAAGTCTTTCATGAAGATTTCAGGGCGGGTGATTACCGAAACCATTTTTACACTTTGTGTTATGGGCGAACCGTTTCCGGCTTGGATTGCTTCATTTATTTCGTCGGGAAGTATGGACTGGGATTCGAAATAATGAACAATCTTGTTTGCTTTTTCATACTTTTCCTCTACCCTTTTCAAACGATTTTCAGAAGCCAAGCCTAACTGATGAGAAAGAGGCGTTAGTCTTTCATCTGCATTGTCTTGACGCAACAAAATACGGTATTCTGCACGCGAAGTAAACATGCGATAAGGCTCTTCCGTGCCTTTTGTGATCAAATCATCTATTAAAACACCGATATAAGCTTCATTTCTTTTCAAAATTAGCGGCTCCTTTTCGTTTAATTTCAAGTGGGCATTTATGCCAGCCATCAACCCCTGACTTGCCGCTTCCTCATAACCGGTAGTTCCATTGATTTGACCCGCAAAATAAAGATTATCAATCAACTTCGTTTCCAGCGTGTGCTTTAATTGTGTGGGTGGAAAATAATCATATTCGATTGCATAACCGGGTCTGAATATTTTGGCGTTTTCAAATCCCGGAATAGATCTAAGTGCTCTTACTTGTACATCATCTGGCAAAGAAGTGGAGAATCCGTTTACATAATATTCGATGGTTTTCGAGCCTTCAGGTTCTGCAAAGATTTGGTGTCTTTCACGCTCTGCAAACCGATTAATTTTATCCTCAATGGACGGGCAATATCGGGGGCCGGTACTTTTAATGGCACCATTAAACATGGGCGAACGATCAAACCCTTCTCGAAGTAAGTCATGGACTTCTGAATTGGTATAAGTAATCCAACAACTTCTTTGTTTTGTAAGTTTGGGTGTTTGGGTAAATGAAAATTTTTGCGGATTTTCATCGCCTTTTTGTTCTTCCATTTTTGAGAAGTCCAGGGTTCTTCCATCTACTCTTGGTGGGGTTCCGGTTTTCATTCTGCCCGACTCAAATCCCAAATCAACTAATTGTTCCGTGATTCCGGTTGCGGCTTTTTCGCCCATTCTTCCACCGCCGAATTGTTTTTCTCCGATGTGGATTAATCCATTTAAAAAAGTTCCATTGGTTAAAATGACCGATTTGGAGCGGATTTGCATTCCCATTCCGGTTTTTACGCCCACTACTTTATTTCCTTCTATTAAAAGTCCGTTTACCATGTCTTGAAAGAAATCTACATTGAGGTTGGATTCAAGCGTCAAGCGCCACTCTTCTGCAAATCTCAATCTGTCAGATTGGGCACGTGGACTCCACATTGCCGGACCTTTCGACAAATTCAGCATTTTAAACTGAATCATTGTTTTGTCGGTTATAATTCCGGACATGCCACCCAATGCGTCTATTTCTCTAACTATTTGACCCTTTGCGATTCCGCCCATAGCAGGATTACAAGACATTTGCGCAATTGCCTGGAGATTCATTGTTATGAGCAAAACTTTGGAGCCCATATTGGCAGCCGATGCTGCGGCTTCTGCGCCGGCATGGCCCCCGCCGACAACAATTATGTCATATTCGTTTATATACATTTGTCGATTTATTGAATTGTTCCACGTGGAACATTATATTAATTCATTAAAAAAAGATAAACTTTTGTCTTCTGCTTTTCGCATTTGAGCCGCTTCTTCTTCTGTTTTATCTCTATAATCCATGAAATGTAATACCCCATGAACCATTACACGCGCAAGTTCTCTCTCAAAAGAAATTTTATGCTCAATTGCGTTATCTCTTACCCGGTCTATACTGATGTAAATATCTCCTGAAAGCGATTTTCCTTGAGAATATTGAAACCCTATGACGTCCGTATAATAATCATGTTGTAAATACCCAATGTTGATTTGAAGCAAATATTCGTCATCACAAAAAATATAATTAATTTCTGTGGTGTTGAACCCCTCTCTTTCAATCACGCTATTCAACCAATTTTTCCATTGACTATCATTTGGAATCAAAAAATCTGTTTCGTAGAAAAAAGCAATCATTTTGCAAATTTAAAACCAAAATCCGAGAGATACATTGAATAGACCTGATTTTGTGTTGGGTGAATAAGTCCACATACCTATAATAGGTCCCAGCGGACTATCATAGCCATATCCGATGCCGTATCCTACATATTTGTAATTGAAAAGATTTAATTCATCAAAATTATTTTCCAAATTGGCAATATTTAGGAAGCCGGAAAAATAGTGATTTTTTAAAATGCGAGCTTGTGCCTTTGCACCGAGAACCATAATATTATCTCCGGAGGCTGCTAAAAAAGGCAATCCATAGAAACGTGTATAGGTCATGAATTGTTGTTCTATGTATCCTCCTAAAATAAACCTTTGGGAAAGAGGGGGAAAATTACTGAAATAAGTTCCAAATTTCCCAAAACCTTTGAGCGAAAACCAGGAATTCAGCGATTTATTTACTTCCAAATTTGCAAATACCGTGGAAGTTTCATTGAAATCATCTGAATTTGAACCAAAAATGTACTTAAAAACGCCGTTAAATTTTAATCCGTTGCGGGGAAAGTTAGGATTGTCCAGATTGTCTGCTTTGATATATCCGTAAGCACTTAAAAAATAACTGTTTTCGATTATTCTATTAGGGTCTGTGGTTGGTAAATTACTGGTTTTTATGTCCAAGTATTTGTGTTCGATACCTGCCCCAAAAGCATATTTATCAAATAAAGTAGACTGGAGATAGGCTTGGTTTACAAATTCATTGAATTGGTAATCAAGCGAAACATTTTCAACTTCCTGAAGTCGGGCATCGGCATCAAATTGTTTAAATCCCGAATACAGACCAAAGCTGGGATAAACACCATTGTCTATATAATAATTGAATTCATACCGCGGAAAATCTCCCAGAACAACATCTGCGGAGAGAATGGAATTATCAAATAATATGTGCTTGCTGGTATAATTCAACAAAAGACCTGTTTTGAATAAATCATCATAATGCAGACCGAATTTAATGGATTGACGCGAGGTGTTTTCTCTTAAAAACACAGAAAGGGTCTTGTGTCCACTTTCGTTTTGTTTGATTCGGTAATAAATTTTATTGAAATTCCCGGAAGAATACAAGGACTTTATTCCTTGTCTTATGTTTTCATAACTTACCAAATGGGGTGGTTCAATACCAAGCTTTCCTTTTATATACGAACGATTATAGGTCTCTAATCCGTTGATTTCCAAATCTGTAATTAATACATATTCATTGTTTTCAATCGGATTGTGGTCAACTTTAGGGTTTCCTTGTCGGCGGGCAATCTCTCTTAATTCGTCATATACCCTATTGGCGGCTTCTGTTCCCGCGCCAATGATTAAATCTTTCTCATCAAAGCTGGTAACCGAAAAGCCCGTCAACTCCGGTCGAATATTCAAATTCACCAGCTGGCTCTGCTCCTCTGATTTCTCTGAAATATTATAAGAAATGATTTGTTCAATAACTTTGGTAGCCGAATTCAATTGACCCTGATCAAGTAAACCTTCTTGTAAATCTATCCCAATAATATAATCTGCCCCTAAATCTAATACTTCCTGCACGGGATAATTATTCCGAACGCCGCCGTCAATGTACATTTCACCCTCAATGAAAACCGGCTCCAAAAGTGTCGGATAAGCCCCGCTGGCCGCAACTACACGTGGCAGATACCCCTCATGAAAGACGACGGATTCTCCATTGCTTAATTTGGTGGCAACGCAGACAAACGGAATCGGAAGTTCATTAAAATTATCTATATCATGAACGTGACGGAATAAATAAGTCAATTCATCTGAAGTTCCTTGTCCGCTTGAAATTGCATTGGGAAAGCCTAGTTTAAAATCGTCAAAAGGAAGTTCCAGTATATATTTCTCTCGGTAAGATTTGTCAAAAAAAGGTAGTTCTCTTCTCGATTTTTCATTCATAATCAAACTGTTGAGATCAAGTGAATACATAATTTCTTCCAATTCATCTGCCGAATATCCGGAAGCGTACAAACCGCCGATTATGGCTCCTATGCTTGTTCCGCCAATGTAATCAATCTTTACACCTGCAGCTTCAATTACTTTTAATGCTCCGATATGCGCATAGCCTTTCGCTCCGCCCCCACTCAACACCACTCCGACTTTTGGCCGTTTTTCTTGCGCGTTAAGTTGGAAGAGAGAAAAGAAAAACACAAAAACAAGAAATAAAATTTTTTGTTTCATAAGAAGCAAATGTACAATAATGTCAATGATTTATATCTGTTAAAAACCTTCAAGGAATTTACTTAAATGTTATATTTTTGAAAAAATTTTAGAAATGAAAGTAGCAGTTGTCGGTGCAACAGGAATGGTGGGAAGAATAATGTTGAAAGTTTTGGAAGGAAGGAATTTTCCATTGACCGAATTTATTCCGGTAGCTTCGGAGAAATCGGTGGGAAATAAAGTCGAATTCAAAGGTAAAAAATATAGCATTGTTTCTATGCGGGATGCGGTAGAAATGCAACCGGAAATAGCTCTTTTTTCGGCCGGAGGCGAAACTTCTAAACAATGGGCGCCTGAATTCGCTAAAGCCGGAACAACTGTGATTGACAATTCTTCTGCTTGGCGCATGGAACCGAATATTCCCCTTATTGTGCCGGAAATCAACGCCGGAATCCTTACGGAAGACGATAAAATTATTGCCAACCCGAATTGTTCCACAATTCAACTCGTAATGGTTCTGAATCCGCTCAATAAAAAGTATGATATTAAAAGAGTCGTTGTTTCCACCTATCAATCCGTTACAGGAACGGGAAAAGAAGCAGTTGAACAATTAGATGGCGAAATCGCAGGAACGAATCCGAAGAAGAAATATCCGTATCAGATTTTTAAAAACGCTCTGCCCCATTGTGATGTTTTTGAGGAGTCGGGTTACACTAAAGAAGAATTGAAATTGACACGTGAAACACAGAAAATTCTGGACGACAGAACGATTGCATTGACGGCGACGGCAGTTCGCGTTCCCGTTCAGGGAGGGCATTCAGAATCAGTAAATATTGAATTTCATAAAGCTTTTGAAGAATCGGAAATCAGGAAAATTTTGCATAATACGACCGGTGTGGTTTTACAAGATAATCCGGAAACCAATACCTATCCGATGCCTTTGTTTGCCGAAGGGAAAGACGATGTTTTTGTCGGTCGAATCCGTAGAGATTTTTCACAAGCAAATTCTCTGAATATGTGGATTGTAGCCGATAATTTACGAAAAGGAGCGGCGACCAATGCGGTTCAAATTGCCGAATATCTTATCCAAAATAACTTGGTCAAAAAAAATACTTTCGTCTGATTTCATGCAAATTGAAAGCGTACAAAATCCGAAAATTAAAAACTTACTGAAACTTCAGGAAAAGTCCCGCGAACGAAAAAAGCAAAGACTTTTTGTTGTGGAGGGCGTTCAGGAAAACCAATTGGCGATTAACGCCGGATTTGTTCCGGAAGAATTTTTTGTATGTGAAAACATTTTCCAAAATGCAATTGATTTGTCCGGATTTAAATCTTCCAATATTTCAGCTTCTCTTTTTGAAAAATTAGCCTATCGGGACTCAACAGGTGGCATTTTAGGCGTTTTTCAAGTGAAGCAAAATCAATTGGAAGAAATTAAATTAAAAGAAAATGCGCTTATAGTGGTTTTGGAATCAGTGGAAAAACCGGGAAATCTGGGTGCGGTTTTACGTACTTGCGATGGCGCCGGGGTAGATTTGTTATTGGTATGTGACCCCTTGGTAGATTTTTTTAACCCCAATGTCATCAGAAGCAGCGTGGGAACAGTATTTACCAACAAAATTGTCTCGGCCGAAAAAGAAGTCACTTTGAATTGGTTGAAAAAAAATAAAATCAGGACTCTGTCCACCTTTTTGCGGAAAGAAACCAAAAATTTATACGAAACAGATTTTACCAAAAGCACCGCTATCGTTTTGGGTACCGAAGCTGTTGGCCTGACTGATTTTTGGGCAGAAAATTCAGATGAACTGATTAAAATTCCCATGCACGGCAAAGTCGATTCTTTAAATGTTAGCAATGCCGCAGCCATTTGCATTTATGAAGCAGTCCGCCAAAGAAGTTGAATTTTTGGGTTCATCACAATTTTTAGGAATTTAGCACAAAATCGACCTTTACAAATCAAATTTCCCGAAAGAATTAATCAAAAATCTGATTTAGGATCTCCAACGATTTTGGCTGGCGGAAATCGGCTAAATGCAGCTCGTAGTATCGAACAAGAGTGGAAAGAAGTAAATTTCGCTGCTGTTGACTGAATGCGGTTTGGGATTGGTTAAAAAAGTTGAGTGAAATCAGTTTTTCAAAATTTTGTAAATCGGTTCCGGTTATGTAAAATCCGGAAGGAATTTCTTGAGAAGAAACTCCATTTGTCAAATCAAAATAATGGGCATCATTTTCCAAATTAGGATAAAATCCCAAATACCGGGTCAAATTAGTCAAAAACCATAAATGGAAATCGGCAAAAGCCGTTTGTTTTTTGTCGAATTCAATCAGGGAATTTTTTATAAATTGAAACAAAGGCCGATTTGATTCTTCTTCGTTCAAAACCGAATTTAAAATTTCGCTTAAAAATAAAGCTATGGTTGTTTTGGTCGGAGACTGATAAAGGGATTCATAATGAAAAGCATGAGAAACCTCTTTAAAATAGAGAAGGTTTTGATTGTTTTTATCTTCAAAAATTATTTCAATTTGATTTAAAGAAGTAAAAAGCGCGTTTTTTCGGTTATGTTTGGTATAAACCGAATTGGAAATAAAGGATTTCAATCCGGAAGTTTCCGTGTATAATTTGATGATTTTGGCAGAATCACCGTATTTAAGAGAAGAAAGAACAATCGCGGGAGTTTTTATCATCATTTTTAACGGACGATTGCGATTTTTGTTTGTTTGGTTTCAGAGGCGTCTTGATTGGTCATTAAAACCAAATAAATTCCCGAAGCCACCAATTTTCCTTTCATATTTTTGGTGTCCCATTTTGCCACTCCTCCGGTAGCAGTGGTTTTATAAACCAAATTTCCTACTACGTCAACAATTCGGACATCGGCATCATTTGGAAGTCCTTTTATGGTAACTTCCCCATTGAATCCCGGTCGTACCGGATTGGGGTAGGAATACACATCTCCAAATGAATCCCCTGTCTCCACCACGTCACTCCGGTAGGAAACGACTCCCTTGTCGGTTGCAAAATAAACGATTCCGGTGATGTTTTCTACTTCTATATCATTGATTTTATTGGAAGGAAGCGGAGAGTTTTCTGCAGTGAAGTGAAAAACTGTTTCGGTTCCGTCTTCTGAAAAACAATAAACCCCGCCTGTTTCGGTCGCAACCCATTTTTGGTTGGCTCCGTCAATTTCTATGTCATTGATTTGTACGTCAGTAAGGACAGCTTCCGGAATTCCGTTTTGTTCAATGATTACAGGTTCTGCTTGAAATGAGCCAGATTGCACGGCTTCAATCGGATTGTATAAAACCCGAATCCCCAACGTGGTACCAATCCATAAAGTTCCGTCTTTGTCAATTTGGGCAGAAATAATTTCGTCTGAGGGTAAATTGCCGGAGCTGCTAACGCTGTTTATGGTATAAACATTTTGCATATCCGTTACTTTTAATCCTCCACCACGGGGAAGGGGTATAAAACCGTAATTCTGATAAGCAAAAGGTTTGCGAACGCCTCCATCTCCCGAGGATCCCAAATCAATTGACTCCCAGTTTCCGGAAGGGGATTTTTTATGCACCAATGTTTCAGAGTTTGGCAAGACAAAAGATTGGGTGACCCAAAGATTTCCTTCTTCATCCATAAAGGTTCCGCCAATTCTTTCCCTGAATAGCAATGGGCTGTTTTCGGAATTAAAATGTTCTACCATCTGGCCGTTCTTGAATCTAAAAAATCCGATGTGTACACTTTCTCCGGCACCCCAAGAGGTGTGTTCAAACCACGGGGAAACGAAAATTTCTGTGGAATCTTTTGGGTTGACCTCGATATCAATAATGTCTTTTGCATCCAACATCGCTTGGGAAGTGTTATGAATCCATTTTGTGCCATTAAAGTGGTAGAAACCATCAGCGTTAAGTTGTGGGCTGTTAAAGTTGTTCACTCCGCCCGGGGCAATCCAAATCTGTTGATCAAAGGCAGTAACAGCCCAGGATTTATTGTTGTAAGGTCCGTCCGGAACGATTTCATTTAAACCGTTTATCAATCCGTATAGACTTGAGCCACCATAAGTTGTATTACCCACTTTTAAAGCTGTATTTAAATTTTGGCTAAATGATACCGTTTCGATCATGCCAAAGTTTTCATTGAAATTCGTAACACTATTGGGCTGTGTAACACTTAACACATTACCATTTACATTTAAATCTCTTAAATTGGGAAAGTTCCCCATGTTTGTCCAATTGTTTCCGTCAAAACGGTAAACATTGCCATTGGTAGAAGCTACTATATTGTTTTGAAAAACAACAATTTGTTGGAATGGTGTTGTAGGAACGCCTGCGGGTTGTTCCCAAGAAACAAAGTTAGCAATGAATTCATTGAGCGGATGGGTAAAAATTCCTTTTTCACTTGCCGCATAAATAACACCGTTTCTAACTACAGATTCTTTGACACCAAAATAAACGCCCGCTTGGGTAAAATAACAGGTTTCCATAAATTCGAAATCCTCCAGACTAAAGGATGCTACCCCAAATTCTCCCGAAATTATTGCAGTGTTTTGGTAAGAAAAAATATGGTTCACAGACTTACTGCCGGTGTAGGATTGATGGAGTGGGATTTCAAGAAGGTTATGGTCTTCTTCCGTTCCCAATATATCCATCTCGCCCCTTTCATAACCCACGAGCAATAGATCCAAATCGGAATTGTAATTAAACGCAGTGATTCCGACATCATTCAGTTCGGTGGCTTTTGAAATCTTTTGTATTTCGCCCGAATTGGGGTCGTAAGAAAACAAACCGTTTTCTGCACTACAGAAAATCATTCCGTTTATTTCCCAAATGTGGCGGATATTATCATAAGAGAAATGGTCATCCCATCGCGTAGAGGTTTGAGCCAGACAAAAAAAGGCGGGAAAAATGAAAAAAATCCACTTGAAAAACAATGGAAAATTAACCGATGTCTGTTTGACCATAAGTAAAAACTGTTTTTGAAACCAACGATTTTCAAGCATATTTAGTATAAATGTCTAGAAGTTTTGCTTTACCATGTATTTGTCATAGAAAGCCTTAATGTGCCCCACAGCTTCTTCCGGAGTGTCTACAAGACGATAAAGTTCAAAATCTTTTTCATTGATGTTACCTGCTGTCAAAACGGTTTCTTTCAACCAATCTATAAGGCCGGACCAAAATTTAGTTCCTACTAAAACGATTGGGAACCGACCGGTTTTATTGGTCTGAATGAGCGTTAGGGCTTCAAATAATTCGTCCAAAGTTCCAAGGCCACCCGGGAGCACAATGAATCCTTGTGCATATTTTACAAACATCACTTTGCGTGCAAAAAAGTAATCGAAATTTATACTGAAATCGTGGTCTACAAATTTATTCAGACCCGCTTCAAACGGAAGCCTGATACCTATTCCCACAGATTTGCCTTTTCCTCTCTGCGCACCACGGTTGGCAGCTTCCATGATTCCGGGACCTCCGCCCGTTATAACACCAAAACCCAATTGAGTGAGTTGAAAAGCAATTTCTTCGGCCATTTTATAGTATTCTGAATCTACTTGTGTCCGCGCAGACCCGAACAAAGAAACGCTCGGACCTATTTTGGCCATGATTTCATAACCTTCCACAAACTCTGACATGATTTTGAACAGCGCCCATGAGTCGTTTGATTTTACTTCATTCCAGGTTTTGGGCGTAAATTTTTCTCTGATTCTGTCTTCTTTTTCGCTCATTTTCTTTTAATTATTATAGTTTAACCGGTATCAATTCATGGTATTTTTCTGAAAACAAAAATCCTTTTACAATTGAATCTACACCCTGGTCGCTTTCTATGGGAATCATTCTTTCTTTTATCCGTCTTGGGGTTTTTATTTGGTGATGAAGCTCATAATATCCATAACCCAGGCAAACCCCTTTTTCAATCCAGACAAATGATTTTTCGCCGATTTTTCTGCCGTTTCCCGTCATCAAAAAACTTTTATTTTCCAAGTTGATTTTTTCCAGAAAAGCATCAACCCTCGCATTGTAGTCCTCCCTGCTTTCTTCTTCAACACAAGCACCGTGGCACTCCTGGATTTTATAACTGAAACAACTTTCTCCCTCTTTTGAAATTCCGTTCAAAAGCGGACAAAGTTCAAATTCTTCTGTTACGAGCGATAATAAATTTTGGGCTAAAGAAAGACTGGTCATCCACAATACACCCTCTTTTTTAGATTCTTTGTTTTTATCGATGTACAGTGTTTTATAACCGTTTTTATTTCCCAGACAAATTAAATAAGGCAAACTTATTTTTTTGGAGCGGTCGTTTAATTTGGGCTTGAGGAGTTTGAGTTCATGATTTTCTTTGATCCATGAAATAAGTTCGCTTCCTGTTGCTTCATATTTTACGTTTTCAAATGCCATTCTTACGCGGTTGCTCAGTGCGTTTTTTCCGGTCAAAACCTTTCGAATGCTTTGGGAAATATTGTGAGAACGCGAAAGGTAAATCACATTTTTTCCTTGGTCGAATATATAAAATACACCGGGCTCATTTGGGGCGTCATCATAAAATTCAGCAAATCGTCCTCTCAGTGATTTTCCCTCTGCAAGATCATTTTTTGAGATATCTTTTAAAAAATCTTTGTCCAGCAGAAGTTTGAATATTTCCAAAGTAGCCCGCGCATCGCCCGAGGCGCGGTGTCTGTCTGAAACGGGTATACCGAGCTCATCGCTCAGTTTTCCCAAAGAATAAGAACTTGCGTCCGGAAAATGCCTTTCGCAAAGCGGAACTGTATCAATGGTTTCTCTGTAATAAGTATAGCCAAACTTTTTGAATTCCTGTTTCAACATTCTGTAATCAAAATCAACATTATGTCCGACTAAAATGGCACCTTCCGTAATTTCAATGATTCTTTTTGCCAATTCATGAAATTTAGGTGCGGTCTTTACCATTTTGGGTGTAATCTGTGTAAGTTTTTGTACATAAGCATCAATTTTTCTATCAGGACAAACCAATGAAATTAATTGATCTACGATTTTTTTCCCGTCAAAACGGTAAATCGCCACCTCAATGATGTCTTCCTCCCCCTTTTTCCCTCCGGTGGCTTCAATGTCAAGTATTGCGTACATTATCGCTTCGTTAATTTTCCAAATATACCTCTGATGATTTGGTTTCCAATGGTACGAATAAAACTTTTAGTAGTTGAATCACTCAAAATCGTTTCCAGCGTGGATTTTTCCTTTTTAGGTCTTCCAACGGGTCTTTTGGTTATGGGTTCTTCTGTTGATGCATTTTCCAACTTTTGGGATAGTATTTCGAAGGCAGATTCTTTGTCCAAATCTTGGGCGTATTTATCAACCAAATAAGATTCGCCGACGATGGAATTTATTTCTGCATCAGTCAAAATATCCATTCTCGAAAGCGGCGCGCGCATATAGGTGTGAGCAAGAGTTGTTGGAACGCCTTTTTCATTTAACGCGGTAATAAAAGCTTCTCCAATTCCTAATTGGGTAATTACTTCATCTGCTTTGTAATAGTCCGATATAGGGTAATTTTCTACTGCTTTTTGAATTTGTTTACGATCCTTGGCGGTAAAGCCACGTAAAGCATGCTGAATTTTCAACCCCAACTGGCTCAATACGGCATCGGGAACATCTCCGGGCACTTGGGTGCAAAAATACAATCCCACTCCTTTGGAGCGAATAAGTTTAACCATGGTTTCGATTTGATCAAGTAGAGCATCGCTCGCTTCATTAAAAATCAAATGCGCTTCGTCTATGAAGATGACCAGTTTTGGTTTGTCCAAGTCCCCTACTTCAGGTTGTGTTTCATAAATTTCTGCCAACAAACTTAACATAAAAGTTGAAAACAGACTGGGTTTATTTTGAATATCCGTCAGCCTTATCACACTTACCACGCCTTTTCCGTCGCGGGTTTTCATCAAGTCGTTCACATCAAATGAGGGTTCCCCAAAAAACCTTGTTGCTCCTTGTTGTTCCAATGCAACAATTTTTCGTAAAATAGTCCCCAGAGAAGCGGGAGAAATCGTTCCATAACTTGACGTAAGTTCTTTTTTTCCTTCATTGTTTTCACTCACATATTGGAGCACTTTTCTCATATCTGCCAAGTCCACCAAAGGCAGGGCTTTGTCGTCACAGTATTTGAAAATGATAGAAATAATGCTGGTTTGGGTGTCATTCAGATCCAATATTTTACTGAATAAAATCGGCCCGAATTCTGAAACGGTCGCTCTTAAGCGCAATCCTTTTTCATCGCTTAAACTCAAAAATTCAACTGGTGCACCAGCAGGCGAATAATCTAGACCTAAAAGCGATTGACGCTCTTGAATCCCCTTGTCTTCTGTATTGCCCGGCTTAGCAATTCCGCTTAAATCTCCCTTTATGTCCATCAACAAACTTGGAACGCCTTTGAGAGAAAGTTGTTCGGCGAGGATTTGGAGGGATTTGGTTTTTCCTGTTCCGGTTGCACCGGCAATTAGCCCATGTCGGTTCAGGGTTTTTAAAGCGACGGAGATTTCGCCTTCATTCAGCACTTCGCCATTTAATTTGGCTTTCCCCAAAACAATTTTATCTCCTTTATATTGATAATTTTTTTGAATTTCTTGAATAAATTCTTCTTTGACAGACATAAAAATGATGATTAATGGTTTTTGAATTCGTTTTAAATCGGTTAATATTTTACCGTAAATATACATAAACAGTACGAAAACAATTGTTAGGTGCTCTTAAACGAGTTAAATTAAGGTAATTTTAAACAGAAAATTAATTTGTTACGGGAAGTTTAAATTCAGCCATTACAGGGTAATGATCGGAAAGTTTTACATTGTTTATTACTTGGTAGCGGGTAGGCAAAAATTCGTCTGAATGAAAAATATAGTCCAACCTTAAAGGATATTTAAAGTCATGAAAACTCGTGCCCGGTTTTTTTCCCAATTTGGGATAAGGGTCATTTAACCAATAAGAAATTTGTTGGTATTCATACGAATTAGGAACGGAATTTAAATCGCCCGCGAGTATTACTGGGTGTTTGGAGCCGGTTATGTAGGGAATGAGTTGTTTGATTTGTTTTTCATGTAAAAGAAAACCCTTTGTGAGTTTGTTTTTCAAAACGATAGAATTGGCTTCAGCCGTTTCCATATCATTGATGCTTTCTTTTACCAATTTTTTGTCAATCAGCATGGGCTCTAAATAAATATTTATGATGCGCAGGGTGTCTTTTCCCGTATCAAGATCGGCATACGCAGCGAGTCCGATAGTACTGTTTTCGCCTGAAAAAATCTTTTTGAATTCTATGATGGGATATTTACTGAAAATTTGAATGAGCGAATGTTTTTCATGATAATAATCTGAAAAGGCCGAATCTTTCAGGTTTTCAAAAGTTTCATTTCGCCAATAAACTTCCTGTAAAAGCACTACATCTGCTTTTTCTTTATTAAAAAATTCAACAAAACCCGGTTTTCGCAAATATTGGCCATTGAGCGTTATCAATTTGAAATCAGGTTCCGTGGAAACTTCTTTTCCAAAAAACTGATAGGTTTTCACCAATGGAAAATACAACCCAATGGAAAGTAAAAGAAACAAAATAGCATAAGGTGCTCGTCGCCAGAACAAAAAGACAATCACTATGAAGTTCACCAACACCAAAATCGGATAGATGATAGGAATAAAACCAAAATACGGAAAAGTAGAAGGCGCAATATGGGGTGCCAAATAAATGCTATAGGAAACCCCTAAAAACAATAAATGTGAAATAAAAAATACCGGATCCCATCCGCTTAAACGCAATCCTCTACCCATTTCTTCCGGATTTGAAAAGAAAATCTTTCTCTTCTTTGGTTAAACTTTCATAGCCTGAACGAGAAATTTTATCCAGAATTTTGTCCACCTTGTTCTGTTTCTCAACTTTTTGCGAATTGAATTCGTAATCGTCTCTGGAAGCTTTTCGACGGTTTTGTTTGACAGATTTTTTTTCACGAAAAAATAAAGAATGAATGATTCCACCCAGAAAATCATTTCCACGTTCGAATTGTTTCATATACAAAAAGCCGAACGCCGCACCGCCCATGTGCGAAATATGTCCGCCTACATTTTCTCCCGAAAGAATCATCAGCACATCAAATCCCAATAAGGCATAACCCACATAATCCAAAGGAATATTAAAATTGAAGAATAAAAGCTGGACTTTGGTTTTGGGAATGTAGGCAACCAAAGCAAAAAATACAGCATAAACCGCGGCAGAAGCTCCGACTAAACCTTGTCCGTAATTAAAAACATATGAAAAACCCATAAAAAACAAGGCTCCCGAAATAGAACCAAACAGAAAAAAAGTCAGAAAATCTTCCTTTCGGAAATAGCGCAGAAACAATTGACCGATGAAATAAATCATCAAGGCATTCAGTGCCAAATGAAGAATTCCGCCATGAAAAAACGTATAAGTCAAAATCCCCCAAGGCTGTGAGAAAAACTGCTCAAACGTTGGCTTTGCGTCAAAATAATGGTAAATATTCCAAACACTGTTTCGGAAAAAGAAGACATCGATTAAAGTTGAAATGACAAACACCCCGGCACAGATAAAAATCAGTTTGATGCTTATGTCGCCATTTTTATAATTGGTTTTTAATTGTTGAATCAAATCCTTCATATCACCATTCTCTGTGTAATTTTTTCTTCCACGAGCGTACAAGAATAAAGCCAATTATCGCGCCGCCGATGTGTGCGAAATGCGCAATGGGGTTCCAGGCATAATTCTGAACCGCCATAAAAAATTCGAGTGCAATCAACACAGGAATAAAGTATTTAGCCTTGACCGGAATTGGTAAAAAAATCAACGCTAGCTTGGCATCCGGATACAAAACACCAAAAGCCACCAAAATTCCATAAATTGCACCCGATGCGCCCACCATGGGCGTAACATAATAAGTGGCTAATGTTTTAACGGATTCCATGTCAGAAGAGCCCGGCAACATATAACTGCCCGAAGAATTATAAGTCAAACTTTGTATAAACTCCGGCACATTCACGCCGGTAGCCGCCACAACAGGTTTTAATTGTTCAATTTGTAAATAATTGGTAAAATTAAACAAGGCAAATGAACCTAAACCCGCCGCAAAATAAAGAATCAGAAACTTCTTTGCACCCAAAGTCTGCTCTGCAACGGAACCAAACATCCACAAAGCAAACATATTGAACAATATATGCGAAATGTTTGGAAAGGGTGCGTGCATAAACATATGCGTAATAATTTGCCAAGGCCTGAAATTGACAGATTCAGGATAAAAAGCTCCCAATATACTTCCCAAATCAATGCCTCTTGAACCCAGCACAATCGTAGCCAGAAAAAATAATCCGTTGATAATCAATAGGTTTTTGGTGACGGCTGGTATGGGTTGATTGAACATATTTAACTTAATTTTTTAGTAATTTCAGTTTCCGAAATCTGTACAAATATCGGTTTTCCGTAAGGCGAAAAATTTGGCTCGTCCAATTGCAACAATTGCTGTGCCAAATGTTTTGCTTGTTCGGGAAGCAGACTTTCTCCTTTTTTTATGGCAGAATTTTTGGCGATTATTTTTGAGATTTCCGTTTCAAAACTGATTTTGTCGTGGATTTCGAGTTCGTTCAGGAAATCGGAAAAAATGGCAGGAATTTGCTCGTTTTGAACATCGGTCGGAATCGCCGTAACCGAAATTTCTTTCGTTCCGAATTCCAAATCAAATCCAAATTTAACCAAATCCAATTCAAAATTTTTCAAAGCATTCATTTCCGTTTCGCTCAACGGAATTTCTGTCGGAAACAACAACCGCTGACTGAGCGCATTGCCACTCCCCGACCTTTTGAAATTTTCAAACAAAACCAATTGATGCGCACGGTTTTGGTCAATCACGAGCAATTCGCCTTTGTGTTGCGTGACGAGGTATTTGTTTTGCCATTGGAAAACATTCAGTTCCGCAAATTCAAATTCTTCTTTGCTCAAAAGAGTTTGCGGATGGTAATTTTCGATTTCGAATTCAGAAAAAGATTGGTACAAATCGGTCATTGGTCGGATTTCCTTTTGCGTAGGTTTGCTGTCAAAAGGATTGTAATTCCGGTCAACTTTGATTTCCGGCACTTTTACCGACTGATTTTGCGGTCTTGACGGAATAAATGCCCAATCCGGATTTTGGTCAAAATCCAGTGAAGGCGCAATGTTGAATTGACCCAATGAATGTTTCACCGCAGAACGCAAAACGGCATAAATCGCATATTCGTCTTCGAATTTGATTTCTGTTTTGGTCGGATGAATGTTGATGTCGATTTTGCTCGGATCAATTTCCAAAAACAAAAAATACGAAGGAACATATTGATTGGGCAAAAGATTTTCGAATGCGTCTGTAATTGCTTTATGCAGGTAATTACTTTTTATAAATCTTTGATTCACAAAAAAATACTGTTCGCCTCTTTGTTTTTTCGCACTTTCAGGTTTCCCGACAAAACCGTTGATTTTAACGATTTCGGTTTCTTCTGAAATCGGCACTAATTGCGATTCTATTTTTCTCCCAAAAACCTGAACAATTCTTTGTTTGAAATTTCCCGCTTTGAGAATATAAACTTCGGCATCATTATGAAAAAACTTAAAACTAATTTGCTCGTGCGCCAAAGCCACACGCAAGAATTCATCTTGAATGTGTCTTAATTCTACTTGATTGGATTTCAGGAAGTTTCGTCTTGCCGGAACATTGTAAAACAAATTTTTGACCGAAAGTGAAGTTCCGTCCGGCGCGGCAACCGGCAGTTGGTCTCTGACGGTTCCGCCTTCTATGATGAGTTTATTTCCCAGTTCGTCCGAATTCTTTTTTGAAATCGCTTCAACCTGTGCCACCGCAGCGATGGAAGCGAGTGCTTCACCTCTGAAACCTTTGGTATGAATTTGAAAAATATCTTCTGTCGTGCGGATTTTGGAAGTTGCGTGACGTTCAAATGCCAAACGCAAATCGGTTACGGTCATTCCTGCGCCGTTGTCAATCACTTGAATGAGCGCTCTTCCGGCATCTTTTACGATGAGGTTTATTTCGGTTGCACCGGCATCTACCGCATTTTCAGTCAGTTCCTTTACAACCGAAGCCGGACGTTGAACCACCTCTCCTGCTGCAATTTGATTGGCAACGTGGTCGGGCAGCAATTGAATTACATCTCCTGTGGAAATCATAGCCTACAAAGGTAAGATGTTGAATTTAGAATATAGAATTCGGGAGTTAGATTTTTGTGAATTAATTGTTTATTGAGGATTTAAATTCCGCCATCACAACTGCCGTTACACCGGCTTCTGTTCCTTTGTTGCCGTGTTTTCCCCCGGACCGGTCGAGGGACTGCTGTTTGTTTTCATCCGTTAAAACACAGAAAATAACCGGAATATCTTGTTGAACGTTGAGGTCTTTTATGCCTTGGGTAACACCTTGACACACGTAGTCAAAATGTGCGGTTTCGCCACGTATAACACAACCTATGACAATAACGGCATCAAATTTTCCCGATTTACAGAGTTGGTTGGCACCATAAATCAACTCAAAGCTTCCGGGGACTTCAAAGCTTAAAATGTTTTCTCTTTTTGCCCCCAAGTCCACCAAGGCTTCAATTGCTCCTTTTTGAAGACCGTGTGTGATATCATCGTTCCACTGAGAAACAACAATGCCGAAACGAAAAGGTTCGGCATTGGGTAATTTTGTTTTGTCGTAAGCGGACAGATTTTTATTTTCAGTTGCCACTTGTTGCGTATTTTAATCTTTCTACGAATTTTTCTACTTCACCTCCACCAGCGTTTGGATATTTATCGGCCAAGGTTTGGAAATATTTCAAAGCATCTGCATTTTGTCCAAGTTGAATGGCTAATTTACCGGCTTTTGTGTAATACATGGTTTGAATTAATTCCACGTTTGTTCCTTCTGCAGCTTTAAGGTAGTAAGGAAGCGCGTCTTTTTCTTTTTTAGATTCAACCAAAGCGTTACCAATCATACCGTTTTTCTGAGCGGTAAGAATTTCGTCATCCGATGAGAATTTTTCCAACATGGAAACAGCGGAAGCATAATCTCCCAATTTGTAATAAGCTACACCCGCTTTGTAACGGGCAATATTTCCACCCTTTGTTCCGCCGTAATCTTCAACGATTTGTTCGTAACCCAAAAAACTTCCCGGGCTGCCTTTCAAGGCCAATAAAACGGAATCTTGTTGAAAATATTGGTCAGCCTGAACCATTTCAGTAAATGCTTTTTCTGATTTTGGTTCTAACACGGTTTTAAGGTAGACGAAGTATCCTATGGCTACAAGCGCCAAAACTCCAAGCACCCCTACTATGATTTTTGAATGTCTTTCAAAGAAATTTTCTGCTTTGTACGCAGTTTCGTTCAAGCTGTCAAGAACTTTTTCCGTTGTATATTCCTGTTTTTTTCTTGCTTTCGCCATGGTTGTTTGAATTTCAAGTGTGCAAAAATAGGCTTTTTTACAAATTCCCCCAAAAATACCGTATAAAAATGAAAAACCCTCAATTGTTTTCTAACAAATTGGGGGTTAAATATTTCTGTCGGAATTGATTTAAAAGAAATATCCGACTGAAAGATTCAGCATACTGGAACGGTTTTCTGTTTGAAACTCTCCCATTCCGGCGATATTATATTTCGTAATGTTTTTACCCAATCCGAATTCATAGCGAAGGTCTATATTGAGGTTTTTTATATTTACGCCTGTTCCAATTTGCTATCCGAGTCCGATTTCGTCTCTTTCATCTGCGTCCGGGAAATCTATTCCGTCAGACTTGACAGTGTCTTCAAAATTTACAGAAAAAACGGGTCCCGTCTGAACCTGCACCAGTCCCATAGCAAAAGTAGTTCCCACGTTTACCGGAATGTCTAATCTGCTTTTTTTCACGTCAATGCTCTCTCCCGCTTCTTCAAATTCGTTTTTGAATGTAGTATAGAGTAATTCGGATTGAACATATAATCCCCCGGCTTTGATTCTTACCATGGCGCCGCCTTGAAATCCAACCGAACCTTTTCCTTTTTCTTCAACTACTCCATTTAGTGCTTTGATGGCTCCTTTGTCTGCATTGAAAACAAGACCGGCTTTAAGCCCAAAGTTTATATTCTGGGCAAACGAATTAAGCCCCATCAGCATTATTCCTAATAACATTAACTTCTTCATACTTAATTATTTATTATTTTTTGAATTAGATTTTTCCTCCAATAAAACTTCACGCAATTTGGTGAAAAGCTTTGAAGAATAAACGAAATCTATGACCGATTCATTGTCTGCAGTTAAAATTTCATTTTTATCGCCCGACCACTCTAAGAACCCGTTTTTGAGAAAAATAATGGTTTCTCCGATTTCCATTACAGAATTCATGTCATGCGTATTGATAATGGTTGTGGTGTTATATTCCACGGTTAGTTCGTGTAATAATTGGTCGATGACCATAGAGGTTTTTGGATCGAGTCCGGAATTGGGTTCGTCGGCAAAAAGATATTTTGGTTTGTTTACGATGGCACGGGCAATGGCAACTCTTTTTTGCATTCCGCCTGAAATTTCAGAAGGGAATTTTTTAAAAGATTCCGGTGTCAAGTTGACCCTCGTCAAAACTTCTTCTGAACGATCATTCATTTCTTTCAGACTGAGATTGGAAAACATTTCAAGCGGAAACCGCACATTTTCCAAAACGGTCATGGAATCAAATAATGCACTTCCCTGAAAAACGGTTCCGATTTCACCTCTCAGTTTTTGGCGTTCCTCATAGCTGAATTTGGTCGTATCTCTTTCGTCAAATAAAATTTCACCTGAAGTAGGTGTAATGAGTCCTGTCAAGCATTTGAGAAATACGGTTTTTCCTGAACCCGACTGACCGATGATCAGATTGGTTTTTCCTGTTTCAAATACGGTTGAAATCCCTTTGAGCACTTCGATGTC
>Ga0079224_100002365_pt1 | contig 22847 bp, 18 predicted proteins | sample Stecom2015_FD_80414 | JGI IMG/M metagenome (GOLD analysis project Ga0079224, IMG submission 80414) | Agricultural soil microbial communities from Utah to study Nitrogen management - Steer compost 2015 | ecosystem: Environmental > Terrestrial > Soil > Agricultural land | place: USA: Utah...
CATTGTGCTCGCGGGGCAGGAGCATTCTGATCAGTCCCCAAATATCTGATCCGCCTTGAGCGAAAGCATCTCTTGGTTTGATGGGTTTTCTATCCCTGGAAAATGCAAAATCCCACAGACTCTCTCCCTTGTTCTCATTTCCTTTAGCGAACAGAAAGGGCGATTATCCTCATCCTTTCGCATAAAACCCCTCCACCCAAGGCTCCGCCCTTGCGGGAAGCTGATCAACTTTTTGCATCTTAGTAGCATGCAAGACGCCGATGTATTTTATCCAAAATCCACCCACGAATGGCGAAAATGGCTGGAGCAGCATCATCTTTCGAAGACTTCAGTTTGGCTGGTATTTTATAGCAAAGCCTCTCAAAAGCCGACCCTTAGCTGGAGCGAGGCCATCGACATCGCACTCTGCTATGGTTGGATAGACAGCAAAAAAATCAAGATCGATCCCGAAACCTCCCACCAATTTTTCAGCAAACGCAAAGCAAAAAGCACTTGGTCTAAGATCAATAAGGATAAGATATCGAAGCTGATCGAGTCGGGCTTGATGGCGAAGGCGGGTTTGGATGCGGTGGAAGTTGCCCAGAAAAATGGCTCTTGGACGCTCTTAGATGAGGTAGAAGAATTGATAGTTCCGCCAGACTTTGAGGAAGCATTGAAGGCCAAACCCGGAGCCCAAGAATTCTACGAAAGCCTGAGCAAGTCTGTGAGGAAGATGATGCTCTCGTGGATTGTCTTCGCAAAACGCCCCGAGACGCGGCAAAGTCGCATCAGCGAGATCGCAGAGCTGGCGTCCAAGTGTCAGAAACCCAAACAGTTTTAGGCTGAGATAGAAAAACCCTCTACTTCTTTACAAATATCGAAGGCGGCACCTTGCCGATCGTCGAGCTTGGAAGATCCCCGCATTCGAAGATTTCCGCGATCACCGCGGCTGTATTTGCATTGCTGTTTGGAGAGTTAAGTACTTTGTTTTTTAAGATTCCTGGCCCCGTGACTCCCCAGGGAACCTGCATTTCGTTGATACTCAACCCACCGTGTCCCGATTCAGGATTTCCTCCGTGGTCAGAGATCAGAAGAAAGTTGGTATCATCGTAGTGGCCCGAGGTCTTCAGTTTATCGATCAACTTACCTATTTCCACATCGGCATCCTCAATGGCTTTGATGTATTCCGGAGACATCCACTTGTGGGTGTGGCCGGCATGGTCCACATGGACCGTATAGAGAAAAACCAGCGTCGGATCGTCTTCATTCTCCACAATGAAGTCATATGCCTTTCCATAATTGACCTTGTACTCGTCATTCTCCTCAAAACTGACTTCATCCAAATAGTCCTGGTTAAAGGAGTTGACCAGTTCAAACCAATTGTAGTAAAAAGCTGTCTTGGCGGACGGGATCTCGTCCTTCAAGAGTTTGAATATCGAAGGATAATAGCCGGCTTCATCGACCTCTATCGGCGGAAATTTTTGGTTGTCAATCCGCCACTCATTACCTGTCACTCCGTGCTGCTCCGGCCCTCCAGAAGTCAGGTGGCTCGTCCAGTTAGGCATCGTCACCGATGGCATCACAGGACGCGTATCCATCGAGAGCACCCCGTCTTTCATGAGCTGATCAAGGTTGGGATGTTTGGCCGTCTTGTAGCCATCTACACAGAGCCCGTCAATTCCTATGACCACGACTCGTTTGGGCTTAGGTGCTGGCGTAAAGCCGAACAGGCCGGAGAGAATGAAAAGGCTAAAAAACAGGGAAGTGATCTTTTGCATATGGATAGGGTGAGATTTGTCAAGGCGTCCGAGTTACCTAACTATTTTGCAATAATAATAGTCTGGCAATCCGAACTATCCAAACCGATCACCCCATTCTTCAGCCTTAGCATCCAACCATGGTTTACGGGAGGTAGGCGGTCTTTTAGTCGGACCCAGCTCATCCGCCATCGAATAAAGAGGTGGATACTATAACCTTTGGCAGTCTTACCATGTCTATGTCCGAGAAACAAACTGGCTGCGAACTAACTTCCTTTTTCAGAAGGCAGTTTGGATTGCTTTTCCTAACTTATTGCCGTCAACTTACTCCTCCATGAAAAATCTATTCTTTACTTTTCTATTCCTTTTTAGCCTCCAGGTCTATTCTCAGGACAGCTGGACTGTCGTCACCCCTACCAATGAAGCTACTCCACGCCATGAAAATTCCTTTGTGGAATGTGATGGCAAACTCTATTCTCTTGGCGGACGTGGCGAAAGACCGGTGGAAGAGTACGATCCCAAGACCAACACTTGGACTAAAGTCGCCGATGCCCCGATGGAAATCAGCCACTTTCAAGCCATATCTTATAATCACGAGATTTGGGTCATAGGAGCGTTTACCGGTGGCTACCCGCACGAGACTCCCATAGCAAATGCGCTGATCTTCAATCCAAAAACAAAAACCTGGAGAGAAGGCCCGGAAATCCCAAAAGATCGCCTGCGTGGTTCCGCAGGAGTGTTTGTGAGAAACGACAAAATCTATCTGGTCTGCGGAATCCAAGACGGACACTGGGACGGATTTGTGGGTTGGTTTGACGAGCTGGACCCAAAAACCGGGAAATGGTCCGTCCTCCCAGACGCACCAAGACCTAGAGATCACGTCAGCGCAGCGATGGTAGGCGACAAACTCTATCTTGCTGGAGGTAGAACCTCCCACGCCAAGATCAATCGGGTGATCGACACCACGATCAAAGAAGTGGACTTTTACGACTTCAAAACCGGAACCTGGACGACTATCGATGCGGGAATTCCTACCGAACGCGCTGGCAACTCTAACCTGGGAATCGGCCCCTACCTCGTCGTGATGAATGGTGAAAGCGGCGTGCAAGTCCCCGCCCATTCCGAAGTGGAGGTCCTCGACACCCGCACAAACACTTGGTCCAAACTGCCAAACCTGCTTCAAGGCCGACATGGCACGGGCACCGTATTCCTGAACGGAAAGATCTACGTGCAAGCTGGCTCGGCCAACCGCGGCGGCGGTCCGGAACTTAACGAGATGGAAGTGATCGAGTGGAAGAAGTAGGGCGCTAGCGCCTGAAAAAGCGAGAAAAGTAATAGTCGTGTGCAAAGCTATGACTCGAACCAGCACTATTATTCCAAAAACAAAACATGCTAGGACTTAGAACAACCATCTACAAAGTTGGAGATATGCAGAAAGCGATTGAATGGTACTCCAACGCTTTTGAAACCGCTCCCTATTTCAATGAACCATTTTATGCAGGCTTTAACATAGCCGGATACGAACTGGGGCTCCAACCCGAAGAACTCCCTACTGCTAACAAAGCCGAAAGCGTGGTCTCCTATTGGGGCGTTGAAAATGTTCACGAAGCTTATGATCGTCTTATTGAGCTGGGAGCAAGCGAGAATGAAAGACCCGAGCATGTCGGCGGAGACATAATGACCGCAACTGTAAAAGATCCTTTTGGGAATGTCGTCGGCCTGATTTACAATCCGCACTTTAAGTTATAATACTCAGCCAAACACGACAAGACAGAGCGGCAAGCTATTCCAAACCCGCTCGTCTGAAGCGTTGAAGTTGCCTTTTTTCCTTTTCCAGCCGGCTCGGAAGATGCGTGCGTAAAGATGCTGTAGCGATATATTCTGGCTTCGCAAGGGTTAAATAATATTTCATGATCCTCTGATTCTGTTTTATGGAATAGTCGTTGCATTTAGATCGGGCGCTTAAGCAAAACGACCTGTTAATATTCGATTCAAAGGGGATATATTGTCCGAGGGCAAAGGTGTACCTAGACCCTTGGAAGCCTGTGGATCGCGCGATCATCACCCATGGGCATTCGGATCATGCGAGGTGGGGTCATAAGAGGTACCTCACGCATCACAGCAACGTACCTATTATCCGCCATAGACTCGGAGAGATCAATGTCGAGGGAATTGGCTGGAATGAGCCATTTCACATCAATGGCGTCACATTCAGCCTTCATCCAGCCGGTCATATCATCGGCTCGTCGCAAGTACGCGTCGAATATAAGGGTGAAGTTTGGGTTTTCACCGGGGACTATAAAACGGAAGACGACGGGGTCTCCACTCCCTACGAGTTGATCAGATGTAATACGATGATCACCGAATGCACCTTTGGGCTTCCGGCATTTAAGTGGAAAACGCAGGCCTCGGTGTTTGAGGAGATCAATGCCTGGTGGCAAAGCAACAGAGAGGACGGTAGAACCTCAGTGCTTTTTGGCTATACACTGGGAAAAGCGCAGCGAATCCTCAAGTATCTGGATCCCTCAGTTGGGGAAATTTTTACGCACGGTGCGGTGGAGAATATGACAGAGGTACTTCGACCCCAGCTGGCGATGCCCAAAACTACCCTGATCACCAAGGATACCTCAGCGAAAGAAATCCGGGGGAACGTTGTGGTAGCTCCCCCAAGTGCGCACGGCTCTCCTTGGATGCGAAAATTGGTGCCTTTTGAGACAGGCACTTGCAGCGGCTGGATGGCTTTTCGCGGAGCGAGAGCACGGCGGGCTACTGACAAGGGATTTGTACTCTCGGATCACTGCGACTGGCAGGGTCTTTTGCAAAGCATCAAGGCAAGCGAGGCGAGCAGGATAATCTGCACACATGGCTACACGGACATCTTTAGCAGATACCTGAGAGAGCTGGGGTACGACGCCAGCATAGAAAATACGGACTATGAAGGCGAAAAGGAAGAAGCATCTACCGTCGAACCCCCTCAATCTGTATGAAACAATTCGCAGAACTGATAGAGAAGCTGGATTCCACGAATAAGACCAGCCAGAAAGTAGCCGCATTAGCCGACTACTTCTCACAGGCGGAGGAGCAGGACAAGCTGTGGACCATGGCGATCCTGTCTCACAGACGGCCCCCAAGACCCGTGAATACAACCTTGATTCGGGTCTATGCCGCCGAGCTCGCGGCGATTCCGCTTTGGCTATTTGAAGAAAGCTATCACATCGTCGGAGACTTGGCAGAGTCGATCGCGCTCATTGTGCCAAATGACGAACACAGCAGCACCAAATCTCTGAGTAGAATCTTGGACGAACTAGTTCTGTTGAAATCCAAGACCGAACTCGAAAAGAAGATCTATGTCCAGGAGATGTGGATGCAACTTGACTATTATTCTCGCTTTGTATTTACCAAACTGCTAACCGGGTCGTTCCGGATAGGGATCAGCCAAAAGCTAATGACCCGAGCACTCTCGCAGGTCACGGCAGTTCCGGAAGATGAACTCGCCTATCGGTTGATGGGGCACTGGAGTCCCGATGTTACGACCTTTGAAGAACTCGTCTTCGGCAGAAACGAACAAGCGTCCGTATCTAAACCCTATCCGTTTTATCTGGCTTACGCGCTCGAAAATGAAATCTATGAATTGGGAGACGTCTCCGAATGGGCAGCAGAACACAAATGGGACGGCATACGCGGACAGCTGATCGTCAGAAAAAATGAGATCTTTCTCTGGTCACGGGGAGAGGAATTGGTCACAGACAAGTATCCTGAGATTGCTGCGCTGGCTAGTGTATTGCCAAATGGCACCGTCATCGACGGAGAGATCCTGCCATTTGTCGACGGGCAAATTGGGCTTTTCAACGAACTGCAGACCCGCATCGGCAGGAAGAACGTGAGCAAAGCCATCTTGGCAAAGGTCCCCGTGGCCTTTCAAACTTATGACCTCTTGGAGTATGGCGGTCAGGACATCAGGAATCTAAGCTATCGCGAGCGCAGGGTACTCCTAGAAGCATTGGTACATCAGATCAGCCATCCTGTCCTACGACTTTCGGAGCAAATGACCTTCGACTCTTGGGAGGAAGCTGTCGCTGAACGGGAACGATCCAGAGAAAAGCATAGCGAAGGTCTCATGCTTAAAAAGAAATCGGCCAGCTATCAAGTCGGTCGGAAAAAGGGAGACTGGTGGAAGTGGAAGATCGATCCCCTGACGATCGACGCGGTGCTCACGTATGCGATGCGGGGACATGGCAGGCGAACAAATCTTTTTACCGACTATACCTTTGCACTTTGGCAGCCGAACGAAAACGGCGAGAACGAGCTAGTGACGTTTGCCAAGGCCTATTCCGGACTCACAGACAAAGAGTTTGCACAAGTTGACAACATCATCAAGCGCACGACATTGGAGCGGTTTGGCCCGGTGCGAAGCGTGCAGCCTACACTTGTGTTTGAGCTAGCATTTGAAGGAATCGCTCTTTCAAAGCGCCACAAAAGTGGCGTGGCTGTGCGCTTTCCCAGGATCTTGCGCTGGCGTCAAGACAAAAAGATCACCGACGCCAATACGCTGGACGATCTGAAGGCCTTGATTCCGAAGTAATACATGATGGACACCTCAGCGACTCGATTCACCGGTCCCGTGACACAGTGGGGCCCGTCATTATGACATTCATGCCTCCTCGACATCCGGAGTCAACCACCTACTCCCTTTTCAGAACTTCTTTGAAAAACCAGTGGACATCCGCAACAGAGGCGTCAGTTTGAAGCAGCAACTTTTATTATCCATTCGGCTTCAGAAAGGCACTGGTTAGAGGTTAAATCCCTTCTGTCCTTAACAAATTCCAAGGAGAGCTACGCTAGTTTCACTCAACGATTGGACTCACTGACCCAGTGAAACTGCCGCTCGGTCAAGGTGAAGTGCCTTTTTAGCTTTCGCAGCACCACATGTAACGAGTCCTGGCCCTTGGTACCACTTAAAATCATTCGATCCTTTGAAGGAAAGTCCATCGCAAAAGTGACGGAAGGATGACTGTCCCAAGTCGAAACCCTCCATTCCAACTGCTCGCCCAAACTGTCGGGCTTGTAGCTGAAATAGGCCCGCCCATACCGCATTAAAAGACTCGAATCGGTGGCAGCAATACTTCCCGCTCCGTTGTAATCAAAGATTACATCCCGCCATCTGACCGAATCGATCACGCTTTCAGGGATTGTATCTCCGTTTTTTACAAATAGCTCGACATGGTAAAATCCGGGTTGGACAGGCTCCAATACCTTCACGCTCTCTGTGTGATATTGGGTGAAGTAGTTGTATTCGTGATAGGTCGTATATGCGAAGCTGGATAGAAAAAACACCACCTTGAGTACAAGCCGACCGGTCTTCGGCCAGCCTTCCTTCATCTTCCCTTCGTACAGAGTTGCTGGTGCTACGTGTCTGTTGAGGATAAAAAAAGCAAATAGCCGCTCCCGCTCCTGCCAGACCAGGAAGATACTTGCGATGAGAAGATTGATCGAATAGATCTTCACCGGAATGTCAAAGCTGAGATTCAGCATGACCACATTGGCGAATACGCCGACGGCGAGCATGGCTCCCAGCAAGGCCGTTCTTCTCCACACCAAAAGAAGTGCTACCAACACTTCGGCAACTCCCGAAAATATCTGGTACGGACCGCTATATCCGATAAACATCCAAGAAAATCGCATCGGCAGGTAATCGCCCAAGGGCGTCGCCAATTGGCTGAGGTTGGGAAAGTGCATCTGCATCGCAAACACCTTCAAAATCCCATAGGAAAACGCGATCCCCGCCAGGCTAAACCGCAAAAGAATGCAAAGCCAATAGTGAAGCGTCCGATATGCAAGCCGTCTCCGATCCGCAACTGCCCAAATCAGTGCCCCAACGCCAGCCACGATCAGGAAAGTAAATACCTGAGCCCAAAGGAAGCTGGTATCTCCACTACCGCCTCCCATCTGGTTGAGTTGTGGACGTAGGTGAAATAGATGATCATTGAGTAAGAAGGTCAACGCATCAAAAGGAATGGTCAAGATCGCTGGAATCGAATTAACCCCTGGAATGGCCCGAAAGAGCAAAAAAGGATTGAAATAGATCAGGTAGTAAATAAATGCGAAGCGAAAGGACATAACGCCAAACCGCGACCAGGAAGCAGATTCATTTTGCATAAAGAGAAAAATTATCCTTTCAAGATATTGAATTCAAACTAATTACCTCTATGTCGGCGCCCGAAAAATAAGCCTGAAAAACAGGACGTTAACTCCGAAACCGCTGACGCAGATCTCTTTAAAGGCAAAAAAACAAGGTCCAGCTGCGTACTCTTTGCTGGGAATCTCAAGTAAAATATCGAGGACACCGGCACACGAAAACTACTTGAAGTAGGCAACTTCATCAATGACCATATAACGTTCCCACCTCTAAGCGGAGAACTGCGCTGAATCTAAACACAGGTTAGTCGTTCGCTCTTACTGCATTTAATCCCGTGTTTGGTAACGGGCAGTTCATGCCTGTCACCTTTTTGGCTAGTGTCTTTCCCACGGTATCGGAGAAAACTAAAAATTAACGTTTCTTCCGTCACCGCTTTTTCTAGGAAATGCACTGCTCTCCCAATATTCCGGTGAATTCCCTCTTTGTCGCACTTGGATTTTTGGTTTTACAGTGCATATTTACCCATCGCCTATTGCCCAATTCAACCGCCGCCATGTTATCTGTTTTTTTGTTCCTCTGGACAGGCTTGCAATCGCCCGTCTCTTACCCTGACAGCATCAGAAACAGAATCTCCACCACCCAGAGCGACTCAACAAAAGCCGTATTGTATTACAACTTGAGTAAGCATTATTATGGGTTCGAACAGGATACTGCCATCCTTTATGCTAAGAACTCTATCGAACTCGCCGGACGTCTCGGTTTGGAAAAAATAAAGGGAAATGCTCTCAACATCATGGGCGTGGCGCAGCTGATCAGTTCCGACTACGAGGAGGCGCTCAAGACGCACCTGATGGCATTGAAGACCCGGGAAAGCCTTCAGGATTCCGTCGGAATGCTCGAATCAAACCTCAATATCGGCAACGTCTATTATCGAAACGGGGAGATGGGAAAAGCAGCGGGTATGTATGAAAAAGCCCTGGTCTATGGACTTGCAACCAAAAACCTCCGGGGCCAGTCGATGATCTACAATAATCTCGGTAACTACTACAAGGATAAATGGAGCACGTCCAAGACAAAAGAGGATTTCGATCTGGCTGTGAGATACGTCCGAGAATCCCTTCGCCTCAAGGAGGAACTGAAGGACTACAACGGCATGGTCAAAACCCTCAGCCAGCTCTCCGAGCTCAGTATAGATGACCCGAAAAGGGCGCGGGACTACCTCGTGCGGGCCCTCGAAATCGCTGAAGCAAACCAGGATATTGAGAACAAAATCGCTGTCCTCCACGAACTGGCAACGGTCCATCTGGGGGACAAAAGCTTCGAACAGGCAAAACAATACGCGTTACAAGCCTATCGCATCGCAAAAGACGCCGGATCACATTTTTATGTTTCGATTTCCGCCGAACTTCTCACCGAGTCCGCCCTGGGCCAAAACGACTACAAAGCCGCCTACGAATACCTGTTGACAAAAAATGAGGCCGACAAGGCCGTGTTCAACGACAACCGACAGAAGGTCCGCGAGGAACTGCTTATCCAGTACGAGACCGAGAAAAAGGAACTCGAAAACCAGCGGCTTACCCAAGAACAGGAGTATTTGGATCTTTCGATTCAGAGAAGAAACGAGCTGCTGTTTGGGACGGCCATCTTGTTGGGAATACTGGGAGCCCTGTTTTGGAATCAGAAAAGAAACCACCGCGCACTTAAGCTAGCACACACTCAGCTAGAGGAAGCACATCAGCTTACTACCCAGCAAAATGCGCAGATCACAGAGCAAACGCAGCGCCTGAACGCCGCCAACGTCGAACTGACACGTGCCAACAAGTTTAGGGACAAGATCTTCTCCGTGATCTCACATGATCTCAGAGCTCCATTTTCCTCGCTTCAGAGCATCATTCAGCTTTGGGACCAAAAAATCCTCTCGGAAGAAGAGCTTTTTGAAGTGATGCCTTTGGTCGCCAGAGAGACAAACGCTCTCTCACTCATGCTGAACAATCTCCTCATCTGGGCACAATCTCAGCTCGGATCCGAAAAGGTGCAGCTGAGCCACATTGATCTAGGTGAATTGGTAGAAGAGAGCACCCGCCTGCTAAAATCACAGGCTGAGCAGAAAAACATTAAGCTCACCCACGAAATCAAGCCCGATATGTGGGTGACTTCGGACCGGGACCGTCTGAGCTTCATCATCAGAAATATCCTGATGAACGCCATCAAGTTCACTCCGGCCGAAGGAAGCATCAGCGTGACTTATCCAAATCGACATGAGATCAAGATCAGCGACAGCGGCGTGGGGATGTCTCCTGAGATGCTCTCCAAATTATTTACCGATCGGGTAGCGTCTAAAAAAGGTACTGAAGGAGAATCCGGCACCGGGATCGGACTAATGCTCAGTCGGGAGTTTGCGGAGAGTATCGGAGCGGAAATCCTCGTCGAAAGTGAGGTTGGCAAAGGGACGAGGTTCAGAATCATCATGAAATAAACGATCGAAGTTCGAGGTTTGATCCTCTGCAGCGGCTGTACTCGACACTTTCGCTTTTTCTATCATCTATCAGGCTTACTTTTAAAAATAGAAAAACCGCGAGTGAAAACACCCGCGGTAAATCAAACTAGAGATCGTTGGCGGAGCAAGCTCAGTATCTCCGCTCCGATCTTCAAATCTCAATAAGTATATTTCACAAACACCCGCTTGGTCAGCGATTGATCCTCGGTTTCGACAAGCATGTCAGCGGATTCTGCCATCGCCATCTTGGCATTTGTCCGATACATCATCGGCTGAGGATTGAAGTTTTGCTCTAAAGTGACGTTGAAAACCCTCAGACCCTTCAGGTTCAGTGTATTGCCAATCAGGTTTGCCCGAGCTTCGGCATCCTTCAACGCTTCGGTCAGCAGTGTGTTTTCAAGGTTTTTTCTTGTTGCCTCTGAGATGCCAAAGTTCAGATTGTAGCTCATGTCGCCAGCGCCCTGGATAGCATCGACGATCTTTTGAAGGTCCTCGTTGGTCGCGGAGGTGACGATCCGAAGGCTCTGACGGGCTACATAGCCGCTATCTTTCTGAGTTCCGGTGCGATAGATGCGGTTGACATCCACAGCGTAATTATCCGCCACAAGTTTGTAATCTTTGATTCTTCCTTTCTTCAGGGCATCGGCCAGGTTCTGCGTCTTTTTGTTCAGCACATTTACCGCATCATTGACCTTCATGGCTTTCTCTTCCAGGGAAATAGCAAATATCGCTTCATCGGGCGCTACTTTTTTCTCCGCAAAGCCTTCCACTTCGATCAATGGAATTTGTTGGGTTTGCTGCGCAAAAAGAGGCGAAGCGAGTGCGAAAGCGAGAGTTAAAATCAGGAGTCTTTTCATTGCGGTTTTAGTTTAGTTTCATTTTCCTTGGACAAAAGACGCACCAGAAATAGAGATGCTACAATTGGACGACATTTTAAAAGAGTAATTTAGAAAAATTATGGTAGATGGGAAGCCGGGAGGTAGGAGGTTAGGAGGCAGACAGTCTTTCACAATCATGTCCGGCAGTAGCAAAACTGCGAATGGAAAATTCGCTCAGCGCTGTGCACGGCAATCGCAGATCAAAAATCAGAAAGTCTAAAACACCAACAGTCCGTGTTCTCGAAGAATCTCCCAAACCTCCGATTCCAGCATCTCGTCAAAGTCTCCCAATTCGGTCTCGTAGTTTTCGCGCACAGGCCTTAACGTATTCAGCTTCTGATCGTAACTCACCAGAGCCAACAGCCAGCTGACCCACTCTCCCAGTTCAATCGGAAGTTCGATCGCAAAATCTTCTTTTTTACCCGAGAAAATCAACTCACATAATCCACGATCGGTTTCTATAAGTTCGGGCTGGGCACCGATCCAGATGATGCGGTTTTGGTCCTTGTAAGACAAGTCCGCCTCTCCTTGAATCTGTTGCTCGATGTATCTTTTCGGGATCGAAGTGGGCGGCACCTTGACGTTAAACCAATTTTTCAACGGGATCTCAAAGCCAACTCCATGCATGTAATTGAAGAGCGATTTTCGCAGTCCTTCGGAAAAAAGCTCATGGTCGACTCCCACAGGATCGTCGAAGTCCAGCTCATTATTGGCGAAAGAACCTTCAAACATGTCCGTCCTCTTGACGCCAAAGGCCATGGGATCCAGGCCAACTGGACTGTGGGCCGTCATCGCGAAGCGGTGCCAAAACCCGGATTGCAGCACGCCAGACTCGAATAGCTGCCGGACCATCTCCATCGAATCCACCGTCTCTTGAGCCGTCTGGGTTGGGTATCCGTACATCAGATAGGCATGAACCATGATGCCAGCCTGAGTGAAATGATTGGTGACTTGAGCAACTTGCGCGACCGTCACGCCCTTCTTGATCAGTGCCAGAAGTCGATCTGAGGCCACCTCCAAGCCCCCAGAAACTGCAATGCAGCCCGACGCACGAAGCAGACGGCAGAGATCAGCTGTGAAACTGCTTTCGAACCGGATATTCGTCCACCACACAACCACCAAGCCCCTTCTCAAGATCTCGATAGCCAAATCCCGCATCAAAGCGGGTGGTGCTGCCTCATCGACAAAGTGAAACCCATTAGTTCCCGTTTGAGCCATGATCTCCTCGATCCGATCGCAAAGCATTGCTGCTTGGATCGGTTCGTAGCGCCCGATGTAATCCAGTGAAATATCGCAAAACGTGCACTTGCCCCAGTAGCATCCATGTGCCAGGGTGAGCTTGTTCCATCGTCCATCGCTCCAAAGCCGGTGCATGGGATTGGCCACTTCGATGACAGACAGGTAGGCGCGCAGCAGCAGGTCGCTGTAGTCGGGTGTCCCAACCTCCCGCTGCGGAAGATCTCTCATCGCAGAACTGTTCAAATACTTCACCTCCCCGTCAATTCTGACAAAGGTTCTCTTCAGCTGGGATGACGGAATCTTCCCGTCCAAATATTCCAATAACAGACTAATCGGAGCTTCTCCATCGTCCAGCGTGATGAAGTCTACATAGTCAAAGACACGCGGATCCTTCAGCGAACGAAGCTCTGTATTCGGGTAGCCTCCGCCCATCCATACCTTGATGTCAGGATGGCTACGTTTGAGATATTGGCCACACTTCAAGGCGCCATAGAGATTGCCGGGAAATGGTACAGAGAAAGCAATCGACTCAGGTCGGTAGGTTTGGATCTTTTCCTCCAACAAATCCAGCAAAAGCGAATCGATCAAGCTCAGGGGCTGATTCAGAGCCTCCTCCATCTCATCAAAACTCAGCGCCGACATCCCCAATCGCTCGGCATAGCGGCTAAATCCGAAATGCGGATCAACCGCTTCCATGATCAGATCGCCAATATCCTCGAGGTAAAGCGTGGCCAAGTATCGGGCTTTGTCCCGCACACCGAGGGAACCAAAAGCCCATTCCATATCATCCAACTGCTCAAATCGGCCCGCTTCAGGAAGAAAATCTCCTTCCGAGATATGATAGGCCAGCGTCGGGTTTTTATCCTGCAGAAAGTCGATTACCGTCCCGATCGTCTGCAAATAAGCAGCCTTCATCCGAAGGATCCGGGCAGAATTCTCAGAGAGTTCATCGGCCTTTAGCGCAGCCATCTCAAAAACCCGGGTCAGACCTTTCTTGGAAAAAAGCTCCAAGATCACCTCAATTCCCAGATCCGCCTGGTTAGATTTAATCTGGAGGGTGTTTAGAAAACCTTTCAGGTAAGCCGTCGCAGGATAGGGCGTGTTGAGTTGGGTAAAGGGCGGGGTGATGAAAAGTACTTTTGTGGACAAGGGATCTCGATTTGGACAGGCCAAAGGTCGGAAAAATAATTCACCGCAAAGACGCTGAGGGCGGGGAAGATTATGTTTGGATAACAAACTCAGTCGACTGTGCTCGGCTAATTCTCTGAAGTAACCAGAGGTATTTGAAAATTTGAAATATCTAAAAAATCTGGCTGCAGTCTTCCGGCTCTCGGTAAAAATCCGTGTGCTATCTCCATTTTCCCCGTCGCCTCAGCGGTGAAAAACAATCTCCTCTCGAGTAAAAAAACGATATTTGTGCCTATGAGCAACAACGACGTCCTTCGCACCCTTCGATATACCTTTGATTTCAATGACTTTGCCATGATGGATATTTTCAGCAAGGGGGGACTCACCGTCCCCCGTGAGGAGGTCAGCAATTGGCTCAAACGGGATGATGACGAAGACTACAAGGCGATCTACGACAAGGATTTGGCGGCATTTCTCAACGGTCTGATCATCCTCAAGCGCGGCCCAAAAGAGGAAGGAACACCCGCCGCAGAAAAATCTCTTGACAATAACATGATCCTGAGAAAGCTGAAGATCGCTCTAAACATGAAGGATGACGACATGTTGGAAGTCTTCGGCCTCCGAGGCTTTCGCCTGAGCAAGCATGAGCTTAGTGCTTTCTTCCGCAATCCAACTCAATCGCAATACAGACAGTGCAAGGATCAGGTCTTGCGCAACTTCCTTCAGGGACTACAGATGAAGTTGAGACCCACGTCTGAATAGACACGCTCCGCTAGCCAGGATTTCAGTCCTAAGGTTCCACCCTTGCTATTTGCACTTTTGCCGGGCGGGATTTGCAGTCCCGTCCCACTATTCTTGGAATTTCACCGCCAAAAACACCAAACGTTCCGACGAAACGCTCTCAAACTCCCATTCATCTTTCTGCCGTCCAATTGTCCCTGCTGGACAGTTCGTCACGCTCGACAATTTTTCAATTTTCAAATCTTCCAATTTTTCAAACATCCAAACCATTCCTCTGCTGGGCGGAATTTGCAATCCAGTCCGGCTATCCCAAGGATTTGCAATCCCAGACACACCCCATCATACCTGCCCCCCCATTGTCCCAAGGATTTGCAATTCTTAAAAAATCACCGATACCCACCCCTGACAGTGGCTCACCGTGCAACATTACCACCTTGCAACTCTAGAATCTGACTTCGACTCCGCTCAGCCTGAAATTTCCCAATCTTTCAATTGCTTGGCTTTCAGCCTCTCGATCCATCGACTACATCACCCAATTTTCCAAAACTTTTGAATAACTTATCACAACTAACCAAACCATAAGCCCATGGACAAATTACGCAAGGAAGACATCCCCCAGGAAGCCTTTGACCTTTACGATTACTATTGTCATAACAAGCTCGACCGTAGGACCTTTGTCGAGAAACTCTCCGTGTATGCCGTTGGAGGGATCACAGTCACGGCGCTCATGAGCTCGATGATGCCAGACTATGTCAACACCAAGACGGTAGAGCCGGGCGACGCACGCCTGCAAAGTTCCGACTACGTTACGTACGATTCTCCAAAGGGCGGCGGCCAGATCAAGGGCTTGCTTTCCAAGCCGGCCGGCGGTGGGAAGTCTCCAGGAATCGTGGTCGTCCATGAAAACCGCGGCCTAAATCCCTACATCGAGGATGTCGGAAGGAGATGTGCTGTGGCGGGATTTATTTCCATCGCCCCCGACGCATTGACCCCGCTGGGCGGCTATCCCGGCAACGACGACGAGGGCCGAACCATGCAGGCAAAGCTTGACCGCGATGCCATGTTGGAGGACTTTATCGCTGCCTACGAATACCTCAAAAAACACCCTGACTGCGATGGCAATGTCGGCGTGGTCGGATTTTGCTTCGGAGGCTGGATATCCAATATGATGGCTGTGAGAGTGTCTGATCTGGGAGCAGCGGTTCCTTACTATGGCGGACAGCCACCGGTAGAGGATGTACCCAAGATTAATGCTCCGCTCCTAATCATCTATGGCGAACTGGACGAGCGGGTGAATGCCGGCTGGCCGGCCTACGAGGAGGCGCTCAAAGTCAACAACAAAAAATACGAGATGATCAACTACCCCGGCGTAAACCACGGCTTTCACAACAATACCACTCCAAGGTATGACGAAGCCGCTGCGACCAAGGCTTGGGACAAGACGATTGCTTTTTTCAAAGAAAATCTCAAATAAGAAAAAGGGGGCAAGAGCCTCCTTTTTTCTTTAGCCCACATTTGAAGAATCGTTTGAGTAGTGCCGCACCTCGCCACATCAATTTTCAAGTGCTCCCTCCCACCGTAGATCTCGCGCCTGAGCTAGTAACGGAGAGGATCTGACGCTTGCTTCTAATTTTTTAATTCTGAATATTTGGCTCGTATTCTACTCACCCCTTGTCGTCGAATGAAACAAATCATCTCTTTTCGCACCTATGAGGAAAACATCGAACCATTGGATAACTGCGGTCGATAGTTCAACTTTTTGAGCCCAGTGAAGACATTGTCATGCCTTTAGCATCGCAAGGTAGAGTCGCTGGAGCAGTCCAAAATTACCTAGCGGAAGACTGAGGTCTTCGTCCCTTTCAAAAAAATCAGACTTGGAAACACTACTCATCGACCAGGAATCATTCACATTATCTCAAGGAAATTTCATCATCCGTCTGCTGGTTGCTATTGGTATCGGCGGCTTGATCGGGCTAGAGCGCCAATACAGCGCCATGAAGTCACGTTCCAAAAGTTACGCCGGGATCCGCACCTTTGTATTCCTGGTGTTACTTGGTTTCATCGCAGCGCTATTCAATTATCTATTTACACCCTGGATTTACCTGGGCTTTTTCATAGCGGTCAGCATCCTGATCGGAGTTTCGTATTGGTTTACTTCTTCGCAGGGAGACCATGGAGCCACCACCGAGTTCAGTTCTCTCTTGGCTTTTGTTCTCGGATCCATGGTCTTCCTTGGACTGATCGAGATCAGTCTGATGATCACGGTTTTGATCCTGTTGGTACTTTCCTCCAAGTTTAAGATCAAGGCGATCGTGGGAAAGATCACGGCCGAGGAGATGTACGACTTCATTCGTTTCGTGGTGATGGCGCTGTTGATCTTCCCTTTTTTGCCGGACAAAACATTTGGCCCATACGACGTCCTAAATCCCAAAGAAATCGGCTGGGTGATCATCCTTACCTCAGGCCTTGGATTGGTGGGCTACGTTCTGACCAAGTTTCTTGGTGCCAAAAAAGGCATCTTGATCGGTGGTATCGTCGGTGGATTAGTATCCAGCACAGCTGTGACTTGGGTCTATGCAAAAAAAAGCAAGGAGAACGATGCTCTCTCCGCAAGCTGTGCTACAGCCATCTTAGCCGCTTCATCGATCATGTTTGTCCGAGTACTGATCTGGACATCTATCTTCAGCCGAAGCCTTTTCACCAAACTGCTTCCTGCCATAGGCCTGACCTTCTTGGCTGCGATCGGAATTACCCTTTATATCTTCTTTCGGAGACAAAATAGGACCGATGAAAATGCGGAAATCCCTCTTAGCAAGCCCCTTGACCTAAGAGGCGCGCTGGTATTTGGGTTAATATACAGCTTGATTATCCTGCTGGTCAGCTATGCCAACGAAAACCTCGGCAGCAGCGGTACGATTATTTCGAGTGCCGTGGCGGGATTTTCCGACATCGATGCGATCACCATCTCCATGTCCAAGCTCGCCGGGGGCTCCTTGGATCTCGGGATCGCTGCAATTGCAGTCCTGGTCGCTTCCATCTCCAACACGCTGGTCAAGATGGGAATCGGCATCTATGCGGGCAGTGTTGCTTTAAGGAAAAACCTGCTGATCGGTTATGGTGCCATCTTTCTCGCAGCTTTAGCTACCTTGATCTTTCTTATCTAACTTTCTCCCAAGACGATGACACTTCGCGCTCTCCTCACACTGGTTACGCTTACAACGCTGCTTTTCTCCTGCGAAAAAAGGGAAACCGAAGCCGGGACACCGGTCTCAGAGGTCGTCTCCGAATCCTACCTCTCCTGGAACGGGGACTCGCTCCCAGCCTATCCTGACGGAAAGCCAAAGATCTCTATCGTCAAGGTGACGATCCCGCCTCATTCTGAACTTCCCAAGCACCATCACCCCGTCATCAACGCCGGCGTACTGTTGAAAGGTGAGCTGACCGTGATCGACATCCACGGAAACGTACTCGAGATGAAGGCGGGCGATCCGATCATCGAAGTCGTAGATACTATCCACTATGGAGTCAATAAGGGGGATGAGCCTGCCGTGATCCTCGTCTTCTATGCGGGATCAGAAGGGTCGGAGATCGTAGTAAAGGAACCGATCTAGAAATTAAAAGTCCTATTTTTGACTTAACCTCACCGATACTGTCATGCCCTCTCACAAGACCACCTTCCAGTTTATCAGCGAACCGTCCGATGTCAACTTTGGCGGAAAAGTCCATGGAGGATCCGTGATGAAATGGATCGACCAAGCAGCCTACACCTGCGCCCGTACTTGGGCAGAGACTTACTGCGTCACAGTGTACGTGGGCGGCATCCGCTTCTACAAGCCCATCTCCATCGGTGATCTCATCAAGATCGACTGCCAGGTGATCTTGACCGGTAGCTCCAGCATCCACATCATGGTGGAGGTCTATTCCAGAGCTTTTACCGAAAAGAAATTCGAGAAAAAAACTCACTGCATCATCATCTTCGTGGCCGTGGATGAAAAAGGAGAACCCAAGAAAGTGAAGTCATGGATTCCCAAAACGGACCAGGAAAGGAAGCTGGAGGAATATGCTGAAAAGCTGAAAAAACTCCGTAGCGACATCCACGAGGAAATGCGGCCTTTTTTTAATGAATAACGCGCTCCAGGATCTGCTGTCCTGAGGCCCTGTTCAGGGATCTGCAATCCCAACATGTTTGATAAAAGACAGATTGAAACCCATATTCAAAGAGGCTGTCTCATATGTCAACTCATGAGCCTGAGGTTTGGCTGTATGAAAATTGACTCAGATACCTACCCGAATAAAACAGAGGCTGTCCCTACTTTTGAGACAGCCTCTAAATCTAGTCCAATACAGCTGGTTGCCCTTTTCTGGAAAATCCGACTTCCGCTCTTGTTGAAACATGTAGGAATTAGAAATCCTAAAACAAATCCTCGGAATTACAAATCCCGAAGAACCCAAACTCGTAGGCCTTTTGATCGCTATTTCTTCAACTGATCCTCCACCTTTTCCAAGAACAAGCCCTCCACATAAAACTGCCAGTCTGAGAAATTCAAAGCCTGATTGGCCAAGTGGACGTGGTGATCCTGATCCAGAATGTATCCTGCTGGTTTATTGAGTTGACGTGTCTTGCCATAGACAGCCTCCACCTGACTCTGGATGGCTGTCCACTCCTCCCGCATACCGGCCAATTTGGCTTGAGCTTGGCTTCTTTTCTCCCCGCTCGGCTCATCGAGTTCCGCCAAGGTGATCAATGCACGGTTAGAAAACTGTGCCGCCTGAGCGACCTGCTCATAGACCTCCAGCGCATAGGTATTACGCACGGCAAGTTTCTTCGATTCTTTGATGAGCTCCAGGACAGAGTCCACTTTGGCCCGATTCATCTTAGCGTCAGCGATCTTTTCCTGATATCTCTGAGTCCAGACCCCTGCAGAATCTGCTTTTGGAAAAGGAATCACCGCTTCCTCTAGGGGATTCTCAAGCCGTCTGAGTCGGTTTCGGTCCTTCTTTTTGTCCAGAAGGGCATTTTTCCAGGAATTCACAGGCTCTTCCAGCTGATTGATAAACTCCATATCAGCGTCCGCCAGAGCCGGCCCGAAAGCCCGTTGCCGGTAAGCAGCGTGAAGTTCTTCTGTGTTTCGCTTTTGCCCCGCCCAAGTGTACTCGGCAAAGATTGCAATACCCCGGCCGTAGAGTTCGAAATGCGGAGAGTCATCATCCCAAAGCGTCAGGAGCAGCCCATCCGCCTTGTTTCGGATTGAGATCAAGGCAAAATCCCGGATATTATTGGTATTGCTTTGATCTTGAGGAAGGAGGTTCCAACGCGTCTGTCCGGCGGTCGCCCCCATGACTTTCATGCCGTTGTCGGCAAACCACTGAATCGCCCGGATATTGCCGGGTGTCTCGGGTGCGTCATAGTTCCAGCGCATGTAGACGCAGTTTTTAGGGAACATATCAACGTATTTGTTCAGGTTAGGCTCGTTCGCTGCCCAGATACTATCTACCTGGGTCCCGGTCAACTTCAAGTTGTAGATCGAGTTATAAACCTCCGCATTTTTCAGCGGCATATCATCCCAAAATATCGGCGTCAATCCCTTTTGCGCAGCGTATGCACTCACCCGATTGAGCCAAATCAGCTGAAGCTCCAGTGGGGATTTGCCGCTGCCACGACCGGTGGTGTGAACTTCATCTCCACCCACATGGAGGTAATTGGCATGAGGGAATGCCTTCAGGGCATCCTCATACAGGTCGAACTGAACCTTGTAGGTCTCTTCGTTCAGGGGATTGAAGGCCCAGTCGCTCGCTGGATCGTCCCGGAGTGGCTTGTATTGCTCGTGCTTTAGGATAAAAGATGCATGACCCAAACCCTGCACCAGCGGGCTGATTCGTATATTTCGCGCCATGGCGTAGTCGCTGATGGCTTTCCAGTCGGCAATCGAAAATGCATCCGAAGAAGCTACCTTCGGCTGAAGCTGATAGCCGAGTTTATCTTCGATCTCGACGATCACCGCATTGATTTTTTGCGAAGCAAAGCGGTCCATCAGCTCAAAGTAGTACTCCTTTTTCTCCAAGTGATGCTTCACATCGAGATGAACTGCCCGGTAAGCCAAAGCGGGAGCGTCAGAAATCTTGCACACCGGAAGTGGCGCATCTTGGTCCTTAGCGTCCTCCAGCAGCTGAGAAAGGGTCATCAGCCCGTACCAAAGGCCCGCCTTTGTGCCGGCTTTGATCTCCAGTGTTTCGGAGGAAATTTCCAGTTCGTAGCCCTCGGGCGTTGCTTCCAGCGCCGGATCGATGGCCAGTCTAAAGTCCTCGATCCCAAGCGCGAGCGGATCTTTGCCCGAGATCATGAGCTCTTTGACGAGCTTAAATGATTCTTCCACCTCCGAAACGTCTAGGTCGGATGCCCCGATGATCTCAAAAGAAGTCGGACTCGGCAAAATCACGAATTTTGCATCTGATGGCGGCTTGGGTCCACAGGACCATACAGCCAGAAAAAGAACTGAAAGAATCGTAAGTCTAAACAAGCGCATGGGCAGGTGGGATATTTTTTGAAAAAATAGGGAAATCAATTGAAATGACACGGATTAATTCTGTTGTCCGGACTAATTCCATGATAGGTCTTTGTTATTTCCACTTTTTGCCTAATTTTTAGATTTCTTGGTACCGAAATAATTCCCGACCCAAAAAATCTAACCACAACAATCCCAAAATGCTGACTCTTCTTATAATCTTGGCCGCTCTGGCCCTGATCCTGATTGCCATTGTCAAGTTTGACATCCATCCTTTTTTGGCCCTTTTTGTTGGAGCAGTTGTATACGGATTGATGATGCAGATGCCTACAGACCTGATCATCAAGTCTATCTCGGACGGATTTGGCGGAGTCATGGGCAGCGTGGGTTTGCTTATCCTGCTGGGAGTGATCATGGGCACCTTTCTGGAGAAAACAGGCGGGGCGATGGTCATCGCAGATCGAATCCTCCGATGGATTGGAGAAAAATATGTGAACCTTTCACTGATGCTCAGCGGATGGATTTTGTCGATTCCGGTTTTTGGAGACAGCACCATCATCATGATGAATCCGATAGCCAAATCTCTGGCCAGCAAAAGTAAGATCTCCTACGCGGCCACGATTGTAGCACTTTCGCTCGGTGCCATGGCCAGTCATGCACTGGTCCCCCCGACCCCAGGACCGATTGCAACCGCTGGAATCCTAGGCGCTGACCTAGGTCAAGTGATTTTCTGGGGAATTATTGTCTCGCTGACCACGCTGATTCCTCTTTACATTTTTGTAAATAAAGCCGTGGTGAAAATTCTTCTGGAACCTCAGCTCATCGCCGACGAAAAACATCTGGAGAAGAAACAGCTCCCCTCCTTCTTCAACTCGCTTTCGCCAGTCTTAATCCCTTTGATCCTCATTATCCTGGCCTCTATTGCCAACTACCCTACCAAACCCTTCGGTGATGGTGGGCTTACCAGCGCAATCCAATTTATAGGGTCGCCGGTCATTGCCCTGCTGATCGGAGCCTTTCTTTCTTTCACCTTACCCAAAAAATTTGATCGCAAACTGCTTTCCTCCTCAGGATGGATCGGTGAATCGATCCTGCTGGCAGCTCCTGTGATTCTGATCACCGGAGCCGGTGCAGTCTTCGGGAAGATGCTTCAAAATTCGGGTGTCGGAGATCTTGTCACATCCAATATGAGCGATGCCAATTGGGGGATTTTCTTGCCTTTTCTGATAGCATTTGCGCTGAAAACAGCCCAAGGATCGACCACTGTGGCCATGATCACGACGGCTTCGATCATCGCTCCCTTGCTCGGCTCATTGGGTTTGGATTCGGAAACGATGAAAGTATTCACCGCTTTGGCCATCGGAGCAGGTTCGCTTTGCATCTCCCATGCCAATGACAGCGGATTTTGGGTCGTCACCCAGCTCTCTGGAATGAGCATCAAGCAAGGCAATATGTCCCACAGCATGGGTACCTTGATCGCTGGAGTGACAGCTATTACGATGATTTACATCTTGACTTTGCTGGTGGCGTAGGCTGGAAATTCGAGATTCAACATTGGATATTTCACATTTTCTGGCCCGTCATGCACTTCCAAGCTCGTCAAGCCCATCGCACTGCGTGAATCGGAAATCGTCCCTAGGTCTACCTCGCCGTCCAGCCTCCATCAACGGTCAGCATCGAGCCGACCATGTAGGTCCCTGCGGCGGAAGCCAAGAAAATCGCCGCACCCTGGATCTCTTTTAAATCGCCCCAGCGACCTAAGGCGGTGGCGCCGACCACAAACTTCTTACCCTCCTCCGTGTCTGCAATCGGCAGATTCATCTCTGTCAACAAAGGCCCTGGGCAGATGGCATTCACAGTGATGCTCCAAGGGGCCAGCTCCACCGCCAAAGCCCGGGTCATCTGCACCACCGCTCCCTTGCTCGAGGCATAGGGCGTGCGGTTGGACAGTCCCACCAAGCCCAGCGTACTGGCCAAGTTGATGATCGC
>Ga0079224_100002367_pt1 | contig 22834 bp, 19 predicted proteins | sample Stecom2015_FD_80414 | JGI IMG/M metagenome (GOLD analysis project Ga0079224, IMG submission 80414) | Agricultural soil microbial communities from Utah to study Nitrogen management - Steer compost 2015 | ecosystem: Environmental > Terrestrial > Soil > Agricultural land | place: USA: Utah...
CACCTCGATCCGCTCGCTCGGCTCGGCCAGCACCTGCTTGGCGATGCCGTGCCGCAGCTTGATCTCCTCGGCCTCCGGCGTCGGCGTGCGCAGCGCCATCGCGATGTCGCTGGTGATCTGGTCCCCGGCGATCGGGATGACGGCCGTATGGCGGATCGCGCCGCCGGTGAAGATCGCGATGTCGGTCGTGCCGCCGCCGATGTCGACGAGCGCCACCCCGAGCTCCTTCTCGTCCTCGGTGAGGATCGCGTTGCTCGAGGCGAGCGGCTGGAGGATGAGGTCGTGGACCTCGAGCCCGCAGCGCCGCACGCACTTCACGATGTTCTGCGCGGCCGAGACGGCGCCCGTGACGATGTGCACCCGTACCTCGAGCCGCACGCCGCTCATGCCGATGGGCTCGCGGATGTCCTCCTGCCCGTCGATGATGAATTCCTGCGCGAGAACGTGGAGGATCTGCTGGTCCGTCGGGATGTTGACCGCCTTGGCCGTCTCGATGACGCGCACCATGTCGGCCTCGCCGACTTCCTTGTCCTTGATGGCGACCATCCCGCTCGAGTTGAAGCTGCGGATGTGGCTGCCGGCGATCCCCGTGTAGACCGAGCGGATCTTGCAGTCGGCCATCAGCTCGGCCTCCTCCAGGGCGCGCTGGATGGAGTTGACGGTGGCCTCGATGTTGACCACGACCCCCTTCTTCAGCCCGCGCGACTCGTGCTGGCCGAGACCGACGATCTCGTAGCTGCCGTCGGCCCGCATCTCCGCCACGATCGTGACGATCTTGGAGGTGCCGATGTCGAGTCCGACGATGAGGTCCTTGCTGTCTCTGGTCATTCTCTGCTCTTCGGGGAGCCCGTCCTCGCGCGCGCGCCGGAATCCGCGGTGGCCGCTCCGGGCTGCGCGTCGCCCTCGTCCGGTTCGATCTGCGCGAGCGCGCGGACCGCGAACCCGTTCTGGTAACGCATGTCGATCACCCCGGCACGGTGGCCGAGTCTCTCGGTGGTGGTCGGGTAGGCATCGACCCAGCGCGCGATGCGCGAGTCGATCGATCTCGCACGCTCACGACCGAGCAGGAGCACGGTGCCGTCGTCGAGCTGCATCTGCCACGCGCGTCGCGCCGACATCGAGACCGAGACCGGGATGCGGCCGAGGGGCTCGATCAGCCGGCTCGCGCTGAGGAAGCGCTCGACGACCTCGGCCTCGGACCCCGGGGGTCCCGAGAGCTGCGGCAGCGGGCCATCCTCCTCGGCCTCGTCGAGATTGGCCGAGAAGAGCTCGCGATAGGTGTTCACCAGCCGCCCGTCGTGCCACAGCGCGAGCGGACGGTGCTCCTCAATGCGGATCTCGAGCCGATCCGGCCAGATGCGCCGCACGCTCGCGTTGCGCACCCAGGGCACCGTCTGCACGCGCTCGCGCACGGCCTCGAGCTCGGTCGAGAAGAAGCTGCCCTTGACCACCGGCTTGAGCGCCTGCTCGAGTTGGATCGCGGACACGTAGCGCAGCGGACGTTCGGCGATCGGCTCGACCACGACCGCGCGCAGGTCGAAGACCGGCCGGCCCATCGCCCAGATCGTCGCCGCGCTGAGGAGGCAGACGAGGGCGCAGGCGGCCAGCCCGGCCGTCACGCGGCCGAGCGCGCGGGGATCGCGCCAGGCCCTCATGTCGCGCCTCCCACGCCCGTGCGGCGCGACGAGACCTTCAACGAGGCGTCGGCCAGGATGCGCAGCACCAGCGTGTCGAAGTCCATGCCCTCGGCGCGCGCCGCCATCGGCACCAGCGAGTGGTCCGTCATGCCCGGCGAAGTGTTCAGTTCGAGCAGGAAGGGCTGCTCGTGCGCATCGAGCATCAGGTCGACCCGTCCCCAGCCCTCGCAGTCGAGCGCCCGGTAGGCCGCGACGGACAGCTCCTGGACACGGCGGGTCAGTGCCCGCGACAGGGGCGCCGGGCAGAGGTACTCGGTCTCGTCGGTGAAGTACTTGTTCTGGTAGTCGTAGTTGCCGCCCGGGGCGCGGATCTCGATCACCGGCAGGGCGCGCGCCCGGGCGCCGGCCCCGAGCACCGCGACGGTCAGCTCGCGGCCGGCGATGAAGCTCTCCGCGATCACGCAGTCGTCGCATGCCGCGGCGGCGCGCCATGCGGCGCGCAGCTGCGAGGCGCGCGCCACCTTGGTGAGACCGAGCGTCGAGCCCTCGCGCGAGGGCTTGACGATGAGCGGCAGGCCGAGCCTGGCGACGACCTCGCCGGGGCGGCTCGTCGAGGTGAGCACCTGGTGGTCCGGGACCGGCAGCTCCAGGCTCTCCCAGATCCGCTTCGTCATCAGCTTGTCCATGGCGAGCGCCGACGACATCACGCCCGGCCCGGTGTAGGGGATGCCGAGGATCTCCAGGGCGCCCTGCACCGTGCCGTCCTCGCCCCACTTCCCGTGCAGGGCGATGAACGCGGCATCGAAGCCGCCGCGGCGCAGGTCCTCGAGCGGACGCTCGGCGGGATCGAAGGGGAATGCCGCGACGCCGGCCCGATTGAGCGCCGCCAGCACCATCGAGCCCGAGCGCAGCGAGATCTCCCGCTCCGCCGAGCGCCCGCCGAAGAGCACCGCCACCTTGCGGAAGCGTCGCGCCGCCATGCGCTTCGTCCCTCGTTCAGCCATTGCCTTCCCCCCGCAGCGCCGGGGCCACCGTCCCGATCGATCCGGCGCCCATCGACAGCACCACGTCGCCGGGCCGGACCAGGTCCCGGATGGCCTGGGCCATGTCGGAGATGTCCTCGACGAAAACCGGCTCCACCTTGCCCGCCACCCGGATCGCGCGCGCCAGCGCGCGGCCGTCGGCGGCGACGATCGGCACCTCCCCCGCGGGGTACACCTCGCCGAGGAGCAGCACGTCCACGGTCGAGAGCACGCGCACGAAGTCCTCGAAGAGATCGCGGGTGCGCGTGTAGCGGTGCGGCTGGAAGGCGAGCACGAGCCGGCGACCCGGGAACGCGCCACGGGCCGCGGCGATCGCCGCCGCCATCTCGGCAGGATGGTGGCCGTAGTCGTCGACCAGGGTGTACTCGCCGCCGCCGGCAATCGACACCTCGCCGTAGCGCTGGAAGCGGCGGGACACGCCCTTGAAGCCGGCCAGCGCGGTGACGATCGCCTCGTCCTCCACGCCCAGTTCCGTCGCCACCGCGATCGCCGCCAGCGCGTTCTGCACGTTGTGCACGCCGGGCGCATCGAGCACCACCTCGAGCGGCTCCAGCCCTTCGCGCACGACGGTGAACCGCATCCGGCCGGCATCGGCCACCGCGTCGACCGCGCGCACCTGTGCCTCGGCGCACAGTCCGTAGGTGACGATGGGCTTGGAGACGAAGGGCATGATCTCGCGCACGTGCGGATCGTCGATGCACAGCACCGCCGTGCCGTAGAAGGGCAGGCGCTGCGTGAATTCGACGTAGGCCTGGCGCAGGCGGGCGAAATCGTGCCCGTATGTCTCCATGTGGTCGGCGTCGATGTTCGTGATCACGGCGATCATCGGCGACAGGTTCAGGAAGGACGCGTCGCTCTCGTCGGCCTCGACCACGATGTATTCGCCCGTGCCGAGGCGGGCATTGGCGCCGGCGCTGTTCAGCCGTCCGCCGATGACGAAGGTGGGATCCAGTCCGCCCTCGGCGAGGATCGAGGCCACCAGGCTGGTCGTGGTCGTCTTGCCGTGCGTGCCGGCGATCGCGATGCCCTGCTTGATCTTCATCAGCTCGGCGAGCATCAGCGCGCGGGGCACCACCGGGATGCGCCGGGCGCGCGCCGCCAGCACCTCGGGGTTGTCGCCGGCGACCGCGCTGGAAGTGACGACGCAGTCGGCGCCCTCGATGTTCTCCGCCGCGTGCGCATGGCGCACCTCGGCGCCCAGCGAGGCGAGCCGGGCGGTCGCGGCATTGGCGGCGAGGTCCGAACCGCTGATCCGGTAGCCGAGGTTGAGCAGGACCTCGGCGATGCCGCTCATGCCCGAGCCGCCGATGCCGACGAAATGGATGTGCTTGACCTTGTGCTTCATGGCTGGTCGTCCCTCGCCACCGCCTCGCAGGCGTCGGCCAGCTCGCGGCCGGCATGGGGCCGCGCCAGCTCACGCGCCCGCTGCGCCATGTCGAGCAGCCGCTCCCGGTCCATGCCCTCGAGCAGGGAGGCCAGCGCCGCGGGCTCGAGCTCGTCCTGCGGCAGCAGGATCGCCGCGTCGCGATCGGCCAGGAAGCGCGCGTTCGTGGTCTGGTGGTCGTCGACCGCGTGGGGATACGGCACCAGCACGCTCGCCAGGCCGGCGGCCGCGAGCTCGGACACGGTCATCGCGCCGGCACGGCAGATGACCAGGTCGGCCCTGCCGTACTCGGCCGCCATGTCGTCGATGAAGGCGCGCACGTCCGCCTCGACGCCGGCCTTGGCGTAGGCGTCGCGCAGCGCGTCGAGATGCGCCTTGCCGCTCTGGTGGACCACCATCGGCCGGCGCTGCGACGGCATGAGGGCGAGCGCGGCGGGAACGGCGTCGTTGAGCGCCTTCGCCCCGAGGCTGCCCCCGACGACGAGCAGGCGCAGCGGCCCCTCGCGGCCGCGCATCCGCTCGTCCGGCGGCGGCAGCCCGGCCACCGCGGTGCGTACCGGATTGCCGCACCATTGCGCGCCGGGCAGCGCCTCGGGGAAGGCCACGAGGACGCGCCGGGCGAAGCGCGCCAGCACGCGGTTGGTCAGCCCCGCGACCGAGTTCTGCTCATGGATGACGAGCGGCCGTCCCGTCAGCGCGGCGACCAGGCCGCCCGGGAACGCCACGTAGCCACCCAGGCCGAGCACCACCGCGGGCCGGATCTCGCGCAGCACCTGCAGGGCCTGCCACAGCGCGCGCGCGAGCCGCCACGGCGCGAGCAGGCGGGTGGCGAGGCCCTTGCCGCGCAGGCCGCCGATGCGCACCCAGCGCATCGGAATGCCGTGGCTGGGGACGAGCTCGGCCTCGAGCCCTCCGGGCACGCCGAGCCACACCACGTGCCAGCTGCGGGACCGCATCTCGTCGGCGACGGCCAGGCCCGGCATGACGTGGCCGCCCGTCCCGCCCGCCATGATCATCAGCGTCCGGCTCATGCGGTGCCTCCCCGCATCATCTGCCGGTTCTCGAAGTCGATCCGCAGCAGGATCGCCACGGCGAGGCACACCGCGAGGATGCTCGAGCCGCCATAGCTCATCAGCGGCAGGGTCAGCCCCTTGGTCGGCAGCATGCCGGTGTTGACGCCGACGTTGATCAGCGACTGGATCGCGATCCACACGGCGATGCCCTTGGCGACGAGGCCCGAGTAGGGTCGGTCGAGGGCGATCGACTGTCGCCCGATCTCGAAGCCACGGCGGACCAGCCAGAACAGCAAGCCGATCACGACCAGGACGCCGGCCAGGCCGAGCTCCTCGCCGATGACGGCGAGCAGGAAGTCGGTGTGCGCCTCGGGCAGGTAGTTGAGCTTCTCGATCGAGCCACCGAGGCCGACGCCGAAGATCTCGCCCCGACCGAAGGCGATCAGCGCGTGGGTGAGCTGGTAGCCGGCGCCGAAGGCGTTCTCCGGCGAGAACGGATCGGCGAGCAGGAGCTCGAGCCGGGCGAGCCGGTACGGCTGCGCGTAGATGAGCAGCACGATCGTCGAGAGCGCGGCGACGATCAGCCCGACGAACAGGCGCCCGCTGATGCCGCCGAGGAAAAGCACGGTCATCGCGATGCCGCAGATCACGACGAAGGCGCCGAGGTCGCGCTGGAGCAGCAGCATGCAGCCCACCACCACCACCGCCGCGCCCATCGGCAGGAAGCCCTTGCGGAAGCGCTGCATGTAGTCCTGCTTGCGGACCGTGTAGTCCGCCGCGTAGAGAACGACGAAGAGCTTCATCAGCTCGGATGGCTGCAGCGACAGCGGGCCGATGCGGATCCAGCGGGTCGCGCCGAGCGTGACCTGGCCGATCACCAGCACGGTGAAGAGCAGCGCGAGCCCCACGATGAACAGCAGCGGCGAGAGCCGCTGCCACTGCCGCATCGGCGTGGCGAAGGCGAGCACGCCCGCCGCGACGCCGATGCCGATCGACAGCAGGTGGCGCAGGAGGAAATGGGTGTTGTCGAGGCGGGCGTAGCGCGGCGAGTCCGGCATCGCGATCGAGGCCGAATAGACCATCACGAGCCCGAAGCCGAGCAGGATCGCGGTGACCCACAGCAGGGGCTCGTCGATCACCGCCATGCGCGCCTTGTCGATCCGGCGCGCGATGGGGCGGGTCGGGCGCCCCGATCCGGAGGGCAGGCGCACGCTCAGCATGACGCCTCCAGCGGCTGGCCGCGCTCGCCAGCGATGCGCTCGAGCGCGGCGGCGAAGGCGCGCCCGCGCTCCGCGTAGCTCGCGAACATGTCGAGGCTCGAGCAGGCGGGGCTCAGCAGCACCGCCTCGCCCGATCGCGCGCGGGCGGCCGCCATCCCGACCGCCTCGTCGAGGCTGCCGGCGCGCAGGATCTCGACGCCCGTGGCATCGATCGACTCGGCGATGCGTTGCGCGTCGCGCCCGATCAGCACGACGCCGCGTGCGCCATGGCGCACGGGGTCGGCGAGCGGCGAGAAGTCCTGCCCCTTGCCGTCGCCACCGGCGATCAGCCAGCAGGGACGCCGGATGCCCTCGATCGCCGCGACGGTGGCGGCAACGTTCGTGCCCTTGCTGTCGTCGTAGTACTCGACGCCTTCGAGTACGCCGAGCAGCTGGCAGCGGTGCGGCTCGCCACGATAGTGCCGCAGGCCGTGCAACATCCGGGCCATGGGCACGCCGATCGCGCGGCACAGGGCCAGCGCCGCCAGCGCGTTCTGGTGGTTGTGGGCGCCGCGCAGCAGCAGCGCATCGGCGGGCATCAGCCGTCGCACGCGCCGCTCCGGGGCGGCGCCGCGCCGGCGCACCGGAGCGTCGTCCGCGGCGACGGCTTCCGCCAGCCACGGAATGCCACCGTCCTCGACGATGCCGAGGTCGCCGATGCCGGGCGGCTCGTCGGGTCCGAAGCTCACGGCCGGCAGCTGCCGCCTCGGCGTCGTGCGCGGGTCGGCGCGGTTGTAGATGGCGACGCAGCCGGGCGCATGGACGCGGTGCTTCGCATCGGCGTACGTCTCCAGTGACGCATGCCAGTCGAGATGGTCCTCAGCGATGTTCAGGATGCACGCGGCGTCGACCGTGAAGCGCTGGGCGAGCGCGAGCTGGAAACTCGACAGTTCGACGACCCAGACCTGCGGCAGATCGCCCGAATCGATGGCCTCCATCAGCGCCTCGAGCAGCGACGGCCCGATGTTGCCCGCGGCGCGCGCCGACAGGCCGGAGGCGCGGCACAGCGCGGCGGCCATGGCCGTGACCGTCGTCTTGCCATTGGTGCCGGTCACGGCCAGCACCCGGGGCGGCCCCGCGTCGCCCGGCAACGAGCAGATCGCCTGCGAGAAGAGCTCGAGCTCGCCCACCACCGGCAGCTCGCGGCGTTGCGCCTCGGCGTACAGGGCGCCGCTCGGCCCCTTTTCGATCGACAGGCCCGGGCTCCACGCAACGAGGTCGGCGCCCTCGAGCACCGCGGCGTCGAAGTCGGTCCGCTCGACGGCGAAGTCGAGCCCGTTCGCACGCAGGCCGGCGAGCCCCGGCGGCTGCGCCCGCGAATCGGCGATCCGGACGATCGCGCCCTGGCGGGCCGCCCAGCGCGCCATCGCCGCGCCCGAGCCGCCGAGGCCGAGCACGAGCGCCCGGCGATCGCGCAGGTCGAACAGGGGAAGCTGCATGGCGGCGGGCTCGGTCATCGCAGCTTCAGGGTGGAAAGGCCGAACAGCACGAGGACCATGGTCACGATCCAGAACCGCACCACGACCTGTGACTCCTTCAGGCCCCCGACCTCGAAGTGATGATGCAGGGGCGCCATCCGGAAGATCCGCCTGCCGACGCCGAAGCGGCGCCGGGTGTACTTGAAGTAGCCGACCTGGAGCATCACCGAGAGCGTCTCCACGACGAAGACGCCGCCCATGATGAAGAGCACGATCTCCTGCCGCACGACCACCGCCACGGTGCCCAGGGCGCCGCCGAGCGCGAGCGCGCCGACATCGCCCATGAACACCTGCGCCGGGTAGGCGTTGAACCAGAGGAAGGCCAGCCCCGCCCCGACGATGGCCCCGCAGAAAACGGTGAGCTCGCCCGCGCCGGCGATGTTCGGGATCAGCAGGTACTTGGCGAACACGGCGTTGCCGCTCGCGTAGGCGAAGATCCCGAGCGCGCCCGCCACCAGCACCGCGGGCATGATCGCGAGACCGTCGGCGCCATCGGTGAGGTTGACCGCATTGCTGGTACCGACGATCACCAGGTAGCTCAGGATGACGAAGCCGTACACGCCGAGGGGAAGCGCCACGTCCTTCAGGAAGGGGACGATCAGGTCGGCGCGCGCCGGCAGCGAGGCGTCGAAGCCGGAGCGGATCCAGTCCAGGAACAGCTCGACCGCATGCGCGTTCGAATCGGCGGGCACCGCGAACGCGAGGTAGAGCGCGGCCACGAACCCGATCAGCGTCTGCCAGAAGTACTTCTCCCGCGCCGACATGCCCTTCGGGTCGCGATGCACGACCTTGCGGTAGTCGTCGACCCAGCCGACGAGGCCGAAGCCGAGCGTGACGATCAGCACGATCCAGATGAACCGGTTGCCGAGGTCGCCCCAGAGCAGCGTGGAGCAGGCCACCGAGATCAGGATCAGCGCGCCGCCCATGGTGGGCGTGCCGCTCTTGGTGAGATGGGTCTCGGGGCCGTCGGCGCGCACGGCCTGGCCGATCTTCATCTGCGCGAGCTTGCGGATGACGAGCGGGCCGAAGATCAGGCCGACCGCGAGCGCGGTCAGCGCGGCGAGCACCGCGCGCAGGGTGATGTACTGGATCACCGCGAAGGCACGGATGTCGTTCGCCAGCCACTGCGAGATCTCGAGCAGCATCAGTGCGCCTCCCCCACCGGGACCGCGGCAAGGGCGGCGACGACCCGTTCCATCCGCATGAAGCGCGATCCCTTGACGAGCACGTGCTGGCGCCCGTCCAGGGTTTCCTCGAGCGCCCGCAGCAGCGCCTCGACATCGGGGAAGTGCCGGCCGCCCTCGCCGAAGGCGGCCACGCTCTCCGCGGTGGCGGACCCCAGCGCGAACAGCTGCTCGATACCACGCTCGGCCGCGTAGGCGCCCACCTCGCGATGGAAGGCGGGGCCCTGCTCGCCCACCTCGCCCATGTCGCCGAGCACGAGCAGCCGCGGCGCCGGCGCCTGCGCGAGCACGTCGATCGCGGCCCGCACCGAGTCCGGGTTCGCGTTGTAGCTGTCGTCGACGAGGCTGGCGGCGTTGCGCGCGGCCACCCGCGCAAGACGCCCCGGCGGCGCGCGAAACTCGGCGAGGCCGACGGCGATCGTCTCCGGCTCGATCCCCGCGGCATGCGCCGCGGCGGCCGCGGCCAGCGCGTTGCGCACGTTGTGGCGCCCCTCAACCGGCAGGCGCACCTCCACCTCGGCCGCGGCGATGCGCATGACGAATCGCGCGGGCTCGGCATCGGGCGCCGCGCGTACCGTCGGCGCGCCCGCCTCGCCCAGGCCGAAGCCGACCACCCGGCGCCCGCCGGCGAGCTCCCTCCAGATCGGCGCATGGATGTCGTCGACCGGGAAGATGGCGATGCCATCCTCCGGCAGCTCGGCGAACACGCTGCCGTTCTCGCGGGCGGTCGCCTCGACCGAGGCCATGAACTCCTGGTGCTCGCGCTGCGCATTGTTGACGAGCGCGATCCGCGGCTGCGCGATGCGGGCGAGCCAGGCGATCTCGCCCGGGCGGTTCATGCCGAGCTCGACCACCGCGGCTCGATGGCCGGGCCCCAGGCCGAGGATCGTCAGGGGCACCCCGATCTCGTTGTTGAGGTTGCCGGCCGTCGCCAGCCGGCGCTCGCCACCGAATGCGCGGGCCAGGATCGCCGAGAGCATCTCCTTGACCGTGGTCTTGCCGTTGCTCCCGGTGACCGCGACCACCACCGGCTCGAAGCGCCGGCGCCAGCCGCGGGCGAGTTCGCCCAGTGCGCGCCGGGTGTCGGGCACGCTCAGCACCGGTGGCCGCAGGCCGTCGACGTGGCGCTCGACCATCACGGCGCCCGCCCCCCGCTCGCGCGCGGTCGCGGCGAAGTCGTGCCCATCGAAGCGCTCGCCCCGAAGCGCGATGAAGAGCTGCCCGGGAAGCAGCTCGCGCGAGTCGGTGCACACGCCCGTGACCGTCTCGTCGCCCCGGCCGTGAAGCACGCCGATGTCGAGCCAGTCGAGCGCCTGGCGCAGGCTGAACGCGCTCATGCCTGCCCTCCCAGCTCGCGCAGCGCGAGCGTGGCCACCTCGACGTCCGAGAAGCGATGCCTCGCGCCGCCCACTTCCTGGTACGTCTCGTGGCCCTTGCCGGCGATCAGCACCACGTCGTCGGGATCGGCGGCGGCGATGGCGAGGCGGATCGCGGACGCGCGGTCGAGCTCGACGAGCCAGGGATCGCCCGCCATGCCCGCGCGGATCGCGTCGGCGATCGCCTGGGGCTGCTCCGAGCGAGGATTGTCGCTGGTGATCACCACCCGGTTCGCTCCGGCCTCCGCCGCGCGGCCCATGAGCGGTCGCTTGCCGGGATCGCGATCGCCGCCCGCCCCGAGGACGCAGACCAGCTCGCCGCCCCGGGCCCGCGCCACCGGTCGCAACGCCTCGAGCGCCTGCGTGATCGCGTCGGGGGTGTGCGCGTAGTCCACGACCACCAGCGGCGCGCCGGCGACGCGCAGCATCTGCATGCGGCCCGCCACCGGCTCGAGCCGCTCGAGCGCCGCGACGACGTCGGCCAGATCGAGCCCGAGGGCCAGCCAGGTGCCGGCTACGGCGAGGGCGTTGGCGGCGTTGAAGCGCCCGAGCAGGCCGAGCCGCGCCTCGAAGCGTCCCCAGTCGCCATCCATCTGGACATCGAGCGAGTCGCCTCGCTCGACGATGCGCACCGCCTCCAGCCTGCGCGCGCCGGCCGGAACCCGCAACGGCGACTCGCCGTAGACGATGGCGTCCTCCGGCCTCGCGAAGGCCTCGAGCATCCCGGCCCCGTGCTCGTCGCCGCCGTTGACGACCGCGGCGCGAGCGCCGGACTCGGCGAAGAGCCGGCGCTTGGCCGCGACGTAGCTCGCCATGTCGCGGTGGTAGTCGAGATGGTCGCGCGTCAGGTTGGTGTAGACCGCGACCTCGACCTGCGTTCCGGCGAGGCGGCGCTGCTCGATTCCGATGGACGAGGCCTCGATCGCGACGAGCTCGACCGCCGCGCGGCGGAAGGCCGCCAGCAGCCGCTGCAGCGACACCGCGTCGGGCGTGGTGAGCGAGGGCGCGTCGAAGTCGCCCTCGACGTCGCCGAACACCGCGGGGCCGAGCGTGCCGATGACACCGGCGCGACGACCCGTGCCCGCCCAGCCGCGCGCGACCCACTGGCTGCAGCTGGTCTTGCCGTTCGTGCCGGTGATCGCCACCACCCGCATGTCCGCAGCCGGCCGGCCATAGAACTCGGCCGCCACGAGGCCGGCGTCCCGCCGCAGGCCGGGCACCGCGATCGCCGGGACGTCCGTCTCCGGCCGGGCGTCGCCGGCCGGGTCGAAGGCGACCGCCGCGGCCCCGCGCGTCGTCGCCTGCGCGATGAAGTCGCGCCCGTCGTGGCGCTCGCCGGGCATCGCGAGGAAGCCGTCGCCGGGCCGGATGTGGCGGCTGTCCGCGCTCAGTTCCGCCGATGCGGCCAGCTGGCCGCGCAGCCAGCGGCCAGCCTCCTCGGGCCCGTGCGCGAACGCCATGGCGACCGGGCTCATTGCGCCCTCCCCCTGGGATCCGCGACGGGAATCACGAGCTCGGGCTGCGGCGCATCGGGCGTCACGTGCATGTGCCGCAGCGCCTGGGCCGCGATCTGGGAGAAGACGGGCGCCGCGATGATGCCGCCGTAGTGCTGGCGCCCACCCGGCTCGTCGATCATCGCGGCGATCACGAAGCGCGGCGCGGAGATCGGCGCCAGCCCGACGAAGCTCGACACGTACTTGCGGACGTACTTGCCGTTCTCGACCTTGTAGGCGGTGCCCGTCTTGCCGCCCACGCGATAGCCGGCGACCCGGGCCGAGCGGGCCGTCCCCTCGTCGCTCACCGCCGCCTCGAGCATGGCGAGCACGCGCCTCGCGGTGGACGCCGACATCACCGACTGGCCGGGCTGCGCCGCGTCCTGCCGCAGCAGCGTGAGCGGCACGATGTTGCCGTCGCGGCCGAAGACCGTGTAGGCACGGGCGAGCTGGAGCAGCGACACCGACATGCCATGGCCGTAGGACATGGTGGCCTGCTCGATCGGCCGCCAGGACCGGTACGGCCGCACACGGCCGGCCGCGGCGCCGGGCAGGTCGAGCGCCGGGGCGCGCCCGAAACCCAGCTCGGAGAACATCGTGCCCATGCGCTCGGGCGCCAGGGCCAGCGCCAGCTTGGCGGTCCCGACGTTCGACGACTTGGAGACGATCCCCGTGAGGTCGAGCGTGCCGAAGTCCTTGCCATGGTCGCCGATGCGCCAGCCACCGATCTTCATGTGGCCGGGCGAAGTGTCGATCGTCGAGTTGACCGAGAAGCGACCGGACTCGAGCGCGGCCGCGACGGTGAACGGCTTGATCGTGGAGCCAGGTTCGAAGATGTCGAGCGCGGCCCGGTTCCGCAGGCGGGCGACGTCGAGCGAATCGCGCTGGTTCGGATCCGCCGACGGCCAGTTGGCGAGCGCAAGGATCTCGCCCGTGTGCACGTCGACGACGACGGCGGCGGCGGCCTTGGCCTTGTTGGCGATCGCCGCCTCCCGGATCGCGTGGTACGCGTGGAACTGCAGCTCGTTGTCGATCGACAGGACCACGTCCGCGCCGTCGATCGGGGCCTGCTCGTCGCCGACGGCCTCGACGAAATTGCCGCGCGCGTCCTGGATGACCCGGCGGCTGCCCGGCCGCCCGGTCAGCAGCTCGTCGAACATCCGCTCGACGCCCGCCCGGCCCTGCAGCTGCTCGCCTTCCGCGTTGCCGGAAAAGCCCGTGAACCCGATCAGGTGGGCGCCGCGCTCGCCGATGGGGTACTCGCGCGTGTACTCGGCGAGCGTCGACACGCCGCGGATGCGCAGCGCCATGACCTGCTCGGCGACGTCGATCTCGACGCCGCGCTTGAGATAGACGAACTGTCGATCGCGGTCGGCGAGCCGCTCGCCGAGCGCCGCCTGCGACATGCCGAGCAGCCGGGCGAGGTCCTCGAGCTGGGCCGGGCTCGCCTGCAGGTTGCGGGGCACGGCGAAGATGCCGCGCACCGGCCGGCTCGCCGCGAGGAGCACCCTGTTGCGGTCGTAGATCGAACCCCGGGAAGCGGGCAGCTCGAGCGTGCGGCCGTAGCGCAGCTCGCCCTGGCGCTGCAGGTAGTCGTGACTGAAGAGCTGCAGATAACCCGCGCGCGCGACCAGCCCCAGGAAGCCGAGCGCCACCATCGCGACGACGAAGCGCGAGCGCCATTCGGGCAGGCGCGGCTTGAGCAGCGGATTGCCATGGGTGCGCGAGGCGCGGGCGGCCCGGGACGCGCGCGGCACGCGCGTGGCGCGGGAGGGGCGCGCGGCGAACGACGCCATCAGCGCCGACCCCCCTCGCCGGCGCGCGGCACGCCTGCATCGCGCAGTCGGCCGGCATCGAGCTCGGCGAGACGGGCCGCGCCCTCGCCCGCACGCAGGGTGAGATAGAGGGTGCGCTCGGCGGGCAGCGATTCCATCCCGAGGATCCGGCGCGCCTTCTTGTCGATCATCGCGGGCTGGGCCGCGCTTGCCAGATCCGACTCGAGGCGACGCTGGCGGGCGGCGAGATCCTCCGCCTGGCCACGCGCGATCTCCAGGGCGACGAAGGCCTTGCGCGCGCGGTACTGCGTAGTGACCAGGGCGAGGGCGCTGGCGAGCAGCGCGATCGCCAGCAGGACATTGAGCATGCTCGAGCGGAACATCAGCCTTGAACCCTTTCTGCAATCCGCAGGACCGCCGAGCGGGCGCGGGGGTTCCGTTCGCGCTCCGACTCGTCAGGAAGCACCCGGCCGACGATCCGGAGCCGTGGCGCGTGACCCGGCAGGACATTCCCCCGTACCGGATCACGCGGCGCATTGCGGCCTGCCTCCTCGGCCATGAAGCGCTTCACCAGTCGGTCCTCGATCGAGTTGAAACTTATGACGACCAGCCGTCCGCCGACGGCCAGCCGACCCACCGCCGCCTTCAGGACGTCCGCGAGCTCCGCAAGCTCTTGATTGACGAAAATCCGTACAGCCTGAAAGGTGCGGGTTGCCGGGTCCTTGCCCAGCGTCGACCGCGTCGCACCACGGCGCCGGAGGACACCTGCCACGAGGCTGGCAAGTTCTGTGGTTGTCTGTAGCGCTGCGGCGCCGGCGTCCCGGCGGCGAGCAGCAATCGCCTTTGCAATCGGAATAGCAGCCCGTTCATCCCCGTACCTCCTCAGTACGTCTGCAATCTCGGACTCGGATGCACCCAGGAGCCACTCACGGGCCGATATGCCCGAGCGCGGGTCCATCCGCATGTCCAGCGGTCCGGCGGACCTGAAACTGAATCCGCGTTCGGGCCGGTCGAACTGCGGCGACGACACGCCGAGATCGAGCAGCAGGCCGTCGATGCGGTCGATGCCGAGGCCGTCGAGAACCTCGGCGAGCGCCGAGAATCGCGAGGCCACGAAGCGGAAGCGCGCATCGACGAGCGCCTCGGCTTCGCGGGCCGCCTCGGGATCGCGGTCGATCCCGACCAGGCGGCCTTCCGGGCCGAGTTCGGCCAGGATCCGGCGGCTGTGCCCCCCGCGGCCGAACGTGCCGTCGACATAGGTGCCGTCGGCGCGTATCGCGAGGCCCGCGACGGCCTGCTCGAGCAGGACCGGCAGGTGGGGCGAACGGCTGGACATGGCATCGGGTCTGGTTTCCTCGTCGCTGCTCAAGTCCGGCCTACATGATCAGGTCGGCGAGCACGCCGTAGTCCGCGCTGGCCGCGGCCTGCGCTTCATAGGCGAAGTACGCCGCCCGATCCCATATCTCGAGGTAGTTGCCCTGCCCGAGGATCGTCAGCTCCCGGCCGAGGCCGGCGAAGTCCCGCAGGGACTGGGACACGAGCATCCGGCCGCCGTCGTCGAGATCGATGTCCTCGGCGGCCCCGATCATCCGGCGCTTGAACAGGGCATGGGCCGCCGGCAGCGCGTTGATGCGCTCGCGAATCGGCAGCCAGTTGTTGCGGGGATAAAGGACCAGGCAGTCCTCCTTGGGATGCCGGGTCAGGGTGACCTTGCCCTCGTGCTCGCGCAGGAGCACGTCGCGAAAGGCGTGCGGAATCGTCATCCGCCCCTTCGCATCCAGCGCCTGCGCCGAGCTGCCCTGAAACATTTCCCCGTCGACCCTGCGTAGGAAACCCATCGCCTCGAGGCCAGTTCAGGCCTCGACCGCCACCCACAGGCACTGAATGGCCCGGTCCGGCACTGTACGACGGCTCGCGCCGGCAGGTCAAGGCGCGATTACTGTTTATTCAATCAGTACAATGGCTTACGTGCGATCGCAGGGAATGGGTTTCGCCGCGCGACAAAACCCTCATTCCTTTAGGAATTAATGACTTGATGCGCAGACCTGATGTTTTACCGGAGAATGCCGGCCGGAAGCGACGCGAGTGGCCGCCGAGAAAGTGGAAGCGGATCTGTAGGCCGGATTCTGTAATGCCGGCGAACCGGCACGACGACCATTCATCTAGGCGACCGGTTACCCGGCCGCTCGAGCCACCTACCCGCACGCTCGGCCGGGCCGGCCTGTCGCGGCGAACCGCACGCGTGCCTATTTGGTGTTGCTCCGGATGGGGTTTGGCCTGCCAGCCGTGTCGCCACGGCCGCGGTGAGCTCTTACCTCGCCATTTCACCCTTGCCCGGCCGCTCGCGCGGCCGTCGGCGGTATGTTTTCTGTGCCACTTTCCGTCACGACGGCATTTGGGCACCGTCGCGCCTGGCCGTTAGCCAGCATCCTGCCCTGCGGAGTCCGGACCTTCCTCTCGCCCGGCCGTCACCGACCGTGCCAGCGGCCGTCCGACCCGCTTCCGGAAGTCATTGTACCGGGCGCACCCGCCCGTCGGCCCGCGCTTGGCCTCGCGCGCGCGCCCGGTTTAGCTTCAGGCATGCGACCTCAAAGGAGCCCAGCCATGCGCCCCGCCCAAGCGCGAGCCACCCCTGCCGAACGCGGCGTGACCCGCCGCTCCGCTTCCGCCCTGCTCCGCCCCGCCCGCGGCGCGGCCACCTGGCGCGCGGCGATCCTGGCGCTGGCGGGGCTCATGCTGCTGCCCGGAACCTCGATGGCGATCGACCTCGGCGACGCCAGCGTGCTCTCGCGCCAGGGCCAGCGCCTGGAGCTGGCGATCCCCTTCGGGTCCGACCCGGGCGAGCGGGTGTCCGTCACCCGGTTCGAGGTGGTATCGGTCGAGGCGCCGGACGGCGGCGCCGCGGCGCCGGACCCGACCCGGTTCACCATCTCCCGGCCGGAGCGGCGAAACGTCGTCTACCTGCGTTCGGAACGCCCCGTCGACCTGGAGCGGCTGCGGATCGTGGTCGCGGTGAGCGGCATCGACGGCCCCGGCTCGGCAGCGGCCTACGACATCGTGATCCCGCCGCCGAGCTTCACGCCGGCCGCGAACTCCCGAGGCCACCGGCCGCGGAGGCGCTAGTCGCCACGAGCGCACGGCGCCCGGCACGGACGGGCGGCCGCCGGAACACCGCCTCGTCGGCATAGAAGCGCGCGTCCTCGTTCGCCGGCCACCAGCCCGGCACCCCGAGCACCGGCAGGGGATGCGCATCGCCCAGCGACGGCGCCGCCTGCGCGAATCGCGCCGCGATCCAGGCATCGACCTCCGGGGCGGCGGCGTCCGCCGGCAACGGCACGATCCAGGCATGCGCGCAGATCGCCTTGTAGGGCGCGAACAGCTTCTGGACGAGGGCGTGGCCGAACAGGCGCACGCAGACGCGGGCGCCGAAAGCCTCCCGGCGATCGAGGAACAGGCCGCGCCAGTCGCGCGCCCGCAGCGCATCGGCGAAATCGCGATCGCGCGTCAGGAAGAGCGCGGCGTTCTCGTCGAACACCGTGGCCGCATCGCGGGCCGCGCCGCGCCGGCCGCCGATGCCGTCGCGCTCGATCGCGGCGGCCTGCACGGCGTTGAGTCCGGCCTTCGTTTCCGGCCACGCCAGCCAGGCGAGCGCATTGAGCAGGTCGTGCAGCGCGCCAGGGCCGGCGACACGGGTCGGCACCTCGCCGGTGCGCGCGATATGGGCCTCGTAGGCGGCGGGCTCGACCGTATCCGCGGCGACGAAACGCAGGGCGCGGCCCGCTCCCGTACGCAGCGACCGTTCGCGCGCGAGGCGATCGAGCGCGGTGAGCGGCACGCCCTCGGGCGGGCACGCCGGCAGGAGCCCACGCCATGCGGCGTGGATCGGCCCGCCCCACGGCGCGGCCGCGAGCCCCCGATCGAACGCCTCGACGTCGATGCGGATCACGCGGATCGATGCGGTCCGTCGGCACCCGCGCCCGGGCGATGCAGCCGCCAGCGCAGCGGCTCGCCGCCGGCGAGCGGCACGATGGCATCGGCCCCGAACGGCAGGGACTCCGGCAGGACCCAGTCCTCGCGTACCAGCTCCACCCGCTCCTCGTTGCGCGGCAGGCCGTAGAAGTCGGCGCCATGGAAGCTGGCGAACGCCTCGAAGCGATCGAGGCGCCCCTGCGCCTCGAAGACGCTCGCATAGAGCTCGAGCGCATGGGGCGCGGTATAGCAGCCCGCGCATGCGGCCGCATGCTCCTTCAGGCGCGCCGCATGGGGCGCGCTGTCGGTGCCGAGGAAGAAGCGCGGGTCGCCGCTGGTGGCCGCCTCGACGAGGGCGAGCCGGTGACGCTCGCGCTTGAGCACGGGCAGGCAGTACCAGTGGGGCCGCAGGCCCCCGGTGAAGATGGCGTTCCGGTTGTACAGCAGGTGCTGGGGCGTGATGGTCGCCGCCAGTGTGCCCCCGGCTTCGCGGACGTACTGGACGGCGTCGGCGGTGGTCACATGCTCGAACACCACGCGCAGGCCCGGAAAGGAACGGCGCAGCGGCTCCATCTCGCGTTCGATGAAGACCTGCTCGCGATCGAAGACGTCGATCGCCGGATCCGCGACCTCGCCGTGCACCAGCAGGGGCAATCCGTGCCGCTCCATGGCGGCGAGCACCGGCGCCACCCGCGCCATGTCGGTGACGCCCGCGTCCGAGTTCGTCGTCGCGCCCGCCGGGTAGAGCTTCACGGCGCTGATGACGCCCGACTCGGCGCCCTTGCGGATCTCGTCGGGATTCGTCCGGTCGGTGAGGTAGAGCGTCATCAGGGGCCGGAAGGCGGCGGCCGCCTCCGCACCGACTTCCCCGTTCGCGACCGCGTCGGCAAGCGCCGCCCCGATCCGCTCGCGATAGGCCAGGGCCTGCGCCACCGTGACGACCGGCGGCCGCAGGTTGGGCATCACGATCGCGCGCCCGAAGGACGCGGCGCTCGCGGCGACGACGGCGCGCAGGGCCTCGCCATCGCGCAGGTGGAGGTGCCAGTCGTCCGGCAGGGCGATCGAGAGCCGGGTGCCCGGCCCGGCGAAGGCGGAATCGTTCATCGCAGGAGGATCAGGCGGAAGTCGTTGACATTGGTGCGCGTCGGGCCGGTGACCACCAGGTCGCCGAGCGCCTCGAAGAAGCCGTAGGCGTCATTGTCGTCGAGGCGCGCCCGCGCATCGATGCCGGCCGCGGACGCCCGCGCGAGCGTGTCCGGCGCGAGGATCGCACCGGCATTGTCCATCACGCCGTCGATGCCGTCCGTATCCGCCGCCATCGCCCAGACCCCGGGCACCGGTCCGAGCGACTCGGCCAGCGCGAGAAGGAACTCGGTGTTGCGCCCGCCCCTACCCTTGCCGCGCAGCGTGACCGTGCACTCCCCGCCCGAGAGCAGGGCGACCGGCCTGCGGCCGCGCTCCCCGAAGGATTGTTCGCCGTGGGCGAGCAGCTCGCGAACGATCCCGGCATGCACGCGCGCGACGTCGCGCGCCTCGCCCGTGAGCGTGTCGCCCAGGACAATGCTGCCGATGCCGGCGGCCCGGAGCCGGCGCGCCGCCGCCTCGAGGCTGGCGTGGCCGCTGCCCACCAGCCTCGCCTCGGTCCGGGCGAGGCGCGCATCTCCCGGCTTCGGCGTCTCCGGCGCGTCGCCCCGGGCGCCCGCCTCCAGCCACGCGCGCGCGGACGCCGGCGCCTCGATGCGCCAGCGTCGCAGCACGTCGAGCGCGTCCGCATGGGTGCTCGGGTCCGCGGAGCATGGCCCCGACGCGATCGCGGCGAGATCGTCACCCGCCACGTCCGAGATCACCAGCGCATGGACGCGGGCGCGCGTCGACGCCGCGAGCCATCCGCCCTGGATGCGCGAGAGGTGGCGACGCACGATGTTCATCTCGTCGATCGGGGCCCCGCTCGCGAGAAGCGCCGCCGTGAGTTCGCGCAGTTCGTCGAGCGGCACCGGATCGACCGGAAGGGCGAGCAGGCTCGAACCGCCGCCCGAGAGCAGCACGACGAGAAGATCGTCCGCCCCCAGTTCGCCGGCCGCGGCCAGCATGCGGCGGGCGGCGGCCATGCCGGCCTCGTCGGGCATGGGATGGCCGGCCTCCACCACTTCGATCCGGCCGGCATCCTGCGCATGTCCGTAGCGCGTGACGACGAGCCCCTCGAGCGGGGTGTCGGACGGCCAGGCGGCATCGAACGCGGCCGCCATCGCGGCGGCGGCCTTGCCGGCGCCGGCCACGAACACGCGGCGCGCGCCCGATGCGAGCAGCGGCGGGACGCAGGGCTCGATCACGCGAGCCGGGTCGGCCGCGGCGACCGCGGCATGGAAGCACTCGAGCAGGAGCTCTTTCGACTGCATCGTGCTGACTCGAGACCAGGGAATCGAGACAAGAAAAGAAGAAAAGCCCGACCACCTCGGGCCGGGCTTCATGCGCTTGCCGCTTCGGCTCACGCGCGACAGATGGGCCCCATGAGCCAATTGCCGCCGAATGTCAGTCGGCCGCGAGGCCGGCTTTATGAATGATCGGGGACCACTTCGAGAGTTCCTGCATCAGCAGCTTGCGCGCCGCAGGCGGCGTGGCCTGCCCTGACGCCGCAGCCGTCGATCCGATGGCCTCCAGCTGCTTGCTCACCTCGGGATCCTGCAGGGCAGTTTGCAGTGCCCCCCTGAGCTTGTCAACCACGGCCTGCGGCGTCGCGACCGGGACGAGCAGCATGTGCCAGACCGCGAACTCGAAGTCCTTGAAGCCGAGCTCGGACAGCGTGGGCACGCCCGGCAGCGCGTCCTGGCGCACGCCCATGGTGACGGCGACGGGACGCACCTTGCCGCTGCGGATGTGGGGCAGCGCCTGGCTCGCGATATCGCACACGAGATCCACCTGGCCGCTGACGACATCGGCGAACGCCTGCGGCGAACCCTTGTAGCTCGCGGTGGCGAGTTCGCCTCGCGTGCCGGCGGCGAGCAGCAGCATGCACAGCTGCGACGGCGTGCCGTGGCCGGCATCGGCGATGGTCAGGCGGCGCCCCTTCGTGCCGATGAACGCGGCCAGCGAGTCGCCCTCGCGCAGGGGAAGGCCCGCGCGCGCCACCAGCACGAGCGGCATGCGATCGACCAGCCCGATCGGCATGAAATCGCGAAGCGGCTCGAACGGCAGCTTGCGATACAGGGAGGGCGCGGTGACGATCGCGTTGTCGGCGAGCAGGAGCGTGTGGCCATCGGGACGGGCGCGCGCGACGCGGGCCGCGCCCACCGTGCCACCCGCGCCCGCGACATGCTCGACGAACACGCGGCCGCGCAGGCTGCGCTGCAGCGATCGTGCGAGCACCTCGGCCAGCGGGTCGGTGGGTCCGCCTTCGGCGTAGGGAACGACGAGGGTGACCGGTTCGTTCGGGTAAGCGACCGCCCCCGACGCAGTCGCGGACAAGAATGCGCAAACCGCAAGCGCGTAGGCGAGCAGTCGCCTGGACATCTTCCTCCCCGACGGGCCTGGAGCATGAAACCGGCGACTCGCTGTTGCGGCGATCGAGCGCGGGTCGAGCCGGCGGACTTGCCGGCCCGTTCACTCTAGCGGAGTCGCCTCCGAAGCACCGTCGTGGAAACCCGAAAGGCTCAGCCGGCGGCCACCCGCTCGGCGATCGCGATGCCGAGATCGGCGGTGCGCGCCGTGCCGCCCATGTCCGGGGTGCGTGGTCCGTTCTGCGTGGTCGCCTCGATCGCCGAGAGGATTGCGTCGTGCGCACCGTCCAGGCCGAAATGGGCGAGCATCATCGCGCCACACCAGATCTGCCCGATCGGGTTGGCGATTCCCTTGCCCGCGATGTCGGGCGCCGAGCCATGCACCGGTTCGAACAGCGAAGGGAACCGACGTTCGGGATTGATGTTCGCCGAGGGCGCGATGCCCAGCGTGCCCGCGCATGCCGGCCCGAGGTCGGACAGGATGTCGCCGAAGAGGTTCGATGCCACCACCACGTCGAACAGCTGCGGATTGCGAACGAAATGCGCCGTGAGGATGTCGATGTGGAACTTCGACACCTCGACGTCCGGGTACTGGGCCGACATCGCCGCGACCCGCTCGTCCCAGTACGGCATCGAGATGAAGATGCCGTTCGACTTGGTGGCCGAGGTGAGCTTGCGGCCCCGGCGCATGGCCAGCTCGAACGCATAGCGCAACACCCGGTCGACGCCGTGCCGTGTGAAGACCGATTCCTGGATGACGATCTCGCGTTCCGTCCCTTCGAACATGCGCCCGCCGATGGAGGAGTACTCGCCCTCCGTGTTCTCCCTCACCACGTAGAAGTCGATGTCGCCCGGCTTGCGGTTGGCCAGCGGACAGGGAACGCCGGGCAGCAGCCGGACCGGCCGCAGGTTGATGTACTGGTCGAACTCGCGACGGAACAGCAGCAGCGATCCCCAGAGGGAGACATGGTCGGGCACCGTATCGGGCCAGCCGACCGCGCCGAAATAGATCGCGTCGCAGTCGCCGAGGCGCTCCTTCCAGTCCTCGGGCATCATCCTTCCATGGCGCGCGTAATACTCACAGCTCGCGAAGTCGAAATGACGCCAGTCGAACTCGATGCCGAAGCGCCTGCCGGCCGCCTCGAGGACCCGGATTCCCTCGGGCATGACTTCGGTGCCGATGCCGTCACCGGCGATCACCGCGATGCGCAATGCGCTCATCCGTTCCATCCTTCGGCCCCCGGCGGGCGCCGCATTTGCAACCGGCGGCGGTCAACAGGAGCCATGCGCCGGACGTTGATTCCTCTGGGCCGGCACGCCGCCGGCGTCTTCCGGGAGCCCACGGCTTGATCCGACCCACCGCCCGCCCCCGCGTCGTCGCGGCCTTCGCCGCGATACTGCTCATGGCCGCCTGCGCCGGCCCGCAGGTGGACGCCCGGCCGCAGGACGGCGAACGAACCTACTCGACCTCGGACGCGCGCGCCCCGATGAGCATCGGCGACATCGTACTTCAGCTCGAATCGGGCCGCCCGGAGCAGGACATCGTGGCCGAGTTGTTCGACCGGGGCCTCGCCGCGCCGGCCACGCCGGGCGACCTCACCCTGCTGCGCCGCGCCGGCGCGAGCGAGGAACTGCTGCAGGCGGTGTACGACGCCCCCATTGCGCGAACCGACGACGCCGGCAACGTGGTGATCATTCGCGAGCCCGCCTTCGTGCCCTACGTGATCGA
>Ga0079224_100002369_pt1 | contig 22828 bp, 21 predicted proteins | sample Stecom2015_FD_80414 | JGI IMG/M metagenome (GOLD analysis project Ga0079224, IMG submission 80414) | Agricultural soil microbial communities from Utah to study Nitrogen management - Steer compost 2015 | ecosystem: Environmental > Terrestrial > Soil > Agricultural land | place: USA: Utah...
AAATTCCGAATTGCTCTTTAATCTTCGTCTTGCCCGGAAGGAAGCCAAGGTTGATGAGGAATGAGAATCCTGCTATACGTCCTCCCAGTCGCTCCACCAACTCACCTGTCGCGATCGCCGTCCCTCCTGTTGCCAACAAGTCGTCATGGATCAACACGTTGCAACCCTTTTCGAAAGCATCAACATGGATTTCGATCGTCGCCTTGCCGTATTCCAACGAGTAGTCGTTAGACTCCGTCTTGAAAGGAAGCTTACCCGATTTTCGCACCGGAACAAATGGCACCTGCAACGCGTTGGCGATAAGAGCGCCAAAGATAAAACCCCGCGCCTCGATGGCGGCGACGGCCTGAACATTGTACGACTTCCAATGTTCCACCTGGGCGATGAGCATTTCGTTCACCAGTGCCGGCGAACCCAACATGGGCGCTATGTCTTTAAATATTACTCCCGGTTTGGGATAGTCAGGAATATCGCGTATGGCCTGTTTGATTCGGGTCTCGAGTTGCATTGGCGATCACTATTTCGGGGCTGAGCCAATGATAGCAAAAAAATCTAAGAATGCGGGACAGGCACCATGTTAGCGAAGGATGGCTTAGAAGTAAAAAAGCGAATCCACCCGCACTGTTCGGCAATTATTTGCCGAACGACTCAACCTTATAGTTTAGCTGTGTCCCGAAAACAGGAAGGCTGATCTTGAGCAGGGCATAGAATCCACCGCCCTTCACGCTGGGTCGATATCCGACCTCTCCGCCATAGGCCCAGCTAAGGGTGCGATTGAACTTCCCCTCTACGCCCACGCGGCCGCCAAACTTCTGGACTTTCACCGGATCCACACTATAGATACGCGTGTTGCCCGCGTTTGTGTAAACAACATTATCGATTTCCAATGCAGGTGCTAGCAGGATGTCTGCGTACACGGTAAGAATCAGGTCATCAATTCCTTCCTCAAACTTATCAAAGTTGACGGCAACGTTTCGGATCCAGGTAATTGAACCACCAACATATCCACCCATGGAGGAGATGTTGCTGAATACATCCAGATCGTATGTGCCGTTAACATCACTCCAGGTAGATGGTAAACCATTGCCTTCGAAGTCCTTAAGGTCCTCGTTGGTAAGTCCCTGCTTCTCGAGCGCGCGACTCAGGTCGACCGAGCTATCCCAAAAAGTGCCACCGATGCGTCCACCGTAAATCGTTCTCACCTTGCAGGGTATCTCAGCGTTCAATGGTACACGAGCAGCCCAGGTGTTTCCCTTGTAACTCTTCTTGTACAAGAACATTTTGGTTTTCGAGCTCTGCTCGAAATCGCGGAAGTGATACGTCGCGCCAAGTTCGAAGTAATTGAAGACTTCGGTGCGGTTATCGACGTCACTTGTTTTCCTCGCGAGGTCGCGCGTGAAATCGTAAAAGCCTGCACTGTATGTCTTGCGGAACATTCCCTTGAAGTGGGCCTTGTCCCGCATGTAATACGTTGCCTCAAGTCCAAACCCAGCGTTTACATTCGTGGCGAACAGCTCACCGTACAACGGTTGAAAGTGTACAAACAGCTTGTTAATTGAATAAGGCTCGTCGTAGATCTCCTCATACGTAACGGCCGTCATGTCCTTTCTTTCGCCTTGTGCAAAGAGTACTCCGGTTCCGAGCAATAGGGCTACCGGTATAAGCAGGTAACGATTCATACAGTTCAAAAAAATTGGCTCACATTCCTCTTGGACGGTCTGTGATTCTTATTCAAAAAGTACCAATTAGTAAAAGTAACAATATTATCGGTAAAAATTCAGCGCGGAAGGGGCCATGTACAGAACCATGTAATACCTGGAGTGAAATCGAAGAAAACGGAGGTCTTTTTTGCCTGATTCGATCAGGAAATAGCTTCCTTCAGGGCTTTCCGGTGCGCTTCCAGGATGTGATCCACAATCTCCGGGGTGATTGCTGCGGATATGAACATGGCCTCAAACTGGGAAGGCGCCGGGTATACGCCTTCGCGCAACATCGCGTGAAAATAACGTCCGAATCGCGCCGTATCCGAGGTGCGAGCGGTGGCGAGGTTTGTGACTTTCTGATCAGTAAAGAAAAGCGTGAACATGGATCCTACTGCGTTCACTGTAACAGGCACGCCCTGCTCCTGTGCAATGGCGCGTAAGCCATCCACGAGCCGCGCTGTGGTCTCGTTCAATTGCTTATAAACAGAGCCGTTGTGCTTGAGGTACTTCAGCATGGCAAGACCTGCCGCCATTGCAAGGGGATTCCCTGAAAGCGTACCAGCCTGGTATACCGGACCCGCAGGCGACACAAAGTCCATGATCTTTGCCTTTCCGCCATACGCTCCCACCGGAAGTCCTCCGCCAATGATCTTTCCGAGCGTTGTTAGATCAGGTTGAACGCCGTACAATTCCTGCGCACCTCCGGGTGCAAGACGAAAGCCTGTCATGACTTCGTCGAAAATAAGAACAATGCCATGCTCATCGCATAGCGTGCGAAGGTCGCGTAAATATTGAGGATGCGGCGGTACGCATCCCATATTGCCCACCACAGGTTCGAGTATAATCGCCGCAATGTCTTCCGGAAACTTTTCAATGAAGGCGTTGATTGCGTCGATATCGTTATACGGAGCAACAAGCGTGTCTGTTGCTGTGCCAGGAGTAACGCCAGGGCTATCCGGCGTGCCAAAGGTTAACGCGCCGCTACCTGCAGCAATAAGAAACGAATCGCCGTGACCGTGGTAGCAACCTTCCATTTTGATGAACTTATGTCTGCCGGTGTAGCCACGCGCCAGGCGAATGGCCGACATCGTTGCCTCCGTTCCGGAGTTGACCATACGCACCTTCTCAATTGAAGGGACCATCGAGCAAATCAACTCCGCCATCTCCACTTCCCTGGCCGTAGGGCAGCCAAAAGACGCGGACATGCGCACAGCTTCAATTACTGCATTTTCTACTTCAGGATTTGCATGTCCCAGGATCATGGGCCCCCATGAGTTGATGAGGTCAACGTATCGGTTACCATCTTCATCATAGAGGTAAGCGCCATTGGCGCTGCGGATGAAGACGGGCGTACCTCCGACCGCGCGGAATGCGCGCACGGGTGAATTGACACCACCTGGAATGAATTGTTGGGCTTTATCGAAAAGTGATTTGCTGGTCGACAGATTCATTACTAAAGAGTTTCCACTACCGTGAGTTCGCCCTTGATGAATCGCAGGAACGGCACGACGCGATTATCGTGGCTGGTCGTATAGTCGAATCCTTGCGTCAGATATCCCGGTATTCTCCCTTTTGAAAAAGCTTCCTGAAAGTACACGCCGTTCTGTTTCATTGAATTGCCAATAAACAGCATGGTTTCGTAACCGAGCACCGCATACTCTGATGGGGGAATACCGTTCTTACGCATGTATTTACGAGCAAATGCCTGGTAATGCCGCGACCTTGTCGAGGCAAAAGCCGGAGCAGAAAACACGACATTCAGCTGCTCGAATTTTTCCAGGTCCAGCGCGGGCTGCTCAAGCCAGGCTTTTGATCCCACGATCAGAATGCCGTCGCCGCGGGTTTCGACACTGCTTATCACTTTCGAATAAATCAGGGCATCGTCCGAAGCAACGAAGATGCAGCCAATGCTATCCTTTTCTATCGTGAATTGTATCGGTTTCTTCCATTCGTCGAACTCGGTAGGCGTTGCAAGAATGTCGATGATAGCGGCCGATCCATCGCGCGGAATACGTTGAGACAGCACAATATTTAAACCGCGTTCCGTGGCCTTAGCCGCAAATGATGCCGCCAGAACGGAGTCCCGTTTCGACGTGCCGTAGAAGATAATGCAATTCTTGTTTTTCAACGGTTGTGATGCCGTAAACTCGGCCGACTTCTCCCCGATCGTTTCGTATGATGGTTGAATCATGAAACTGAATTCATTGGACCCGATCATCTCCGAGTTATTGGTGAACGGCTTAAACACATTTATCCTGTTCGCATTAGCGAAATCCTGGATCATCTTGTTCTCATCCGGAAAGAAGGGACCAATAATGAGGTCGGTATTCTTCAACTCAGGCGTAGCAAGCAAACGGTTGATGGTCGTTGTGTTTCGTTCAGTATCATAAGCGCGCAGTTCAATTTTCACGCCCTGACGTGAAAGCGTATCCACGGCGATCTTCATCCCCTCGTAGAGATCCAGTATAAGTTGATTGCGTTTTCTGCCCGGCGTCGGATCGAGCGTGCTGAGCATGAACGGATACATCAAAGAGACGGTGTAAACCGGCTTGTGATAAGTGGGTGGTGCTTCGTTGATGAACGAGCCGCGTTGTAATCGGTGCTTGCGTACAAGCGTTTCAAACTCCTCACGGGCAGCAGGATTGTTCAATTGGCCGGCAAGCAGTTGCGCGAGGGCTGAGGCAATGATCCGGTCGTTGGGATACTCTTCCAGCATCATCCTCAATGTTTCCGGATCGTCAATGCGGGCCAGATATTTTTTCTTCGATGCCTCGATGCTGCGGACGATAGACTGGTTTCGAATGCCCTTCCAGGAATTGAGGCCTTCGAAATATTCGCGGTTGTCCATGTGGATAACACCGAGCCAGTAGTTGACCTCCTCCGTTTTGTCCCAGTTGGGGCTCACCTTGCGGATTTGGTTCAGCATGTCCTGGGCGACAGATAGATAGCCCTGACGATAGGCGGCAATTGCGTAGTAGAACGACGCATATTGAGAATAAGGATTTGCCGCATCATAAGGGATTACCGGCTTGAAAGCCTCCATCGCAAGGTTGTACTTACCCTCGAGAAAGAGGTTTTTGGCATTCACAAATTGCTGCCTGAATTCATTCTGGCCGTGAGAAGCCAGCGACATCACGAGCAGGCAACAGGGTAGTAAAAACAGTCGTAGCTTCATGCCTGAAGTTTAGGATTTAGGTGGATAAGGCGGAAAAGAATTCCGACCACTCTACCGTTTCGGACTATAAAAGTCGCAAATGTTGTTCCAATTACTCCCATTCAATGGTAGCCGGAGGCTTGGAGCTGATGTCGTATACCACACGGTTGACGCCCTTCACTTCATTGATAATGGCATTGGATACGTCGGCGAGAAACTCGTGCGGCAAGTGTGCCCAGTCAGCGGTCATGCCGTCAAGACTCGTCACCGCCCGCAGGCTCACCACACGTTCATAGGTGCGTTCATCGCCCATAACGCCAACCGACTGTATCGGCAGCAAGATCGCGCCAGCCTGCCAGACTTTATCGTAAAGTCCGTGTTTTTTCAGTGCGGAAATAAATAAGTGATCCACTTCCTGGAGGATGGCGACCTTTTCGGGAGTGATGTCGCCGAGGATTCGAATGCCCAAACCGGGACCAGGGAAGGGATGGCGGCCGAGAATGCGCTGGTCAATCCCGAGTGTCTTGCCCACGATGCGCACCTCATCCTTGAACAGCGTTTTGAGGGGCTCGACAACCTTCAGCTTCATTTTTTCAGGAAGGCCACCCACATTGTGATGCGATTTGATCGTGGCCGATGGCCCCTTTACGGACACCGACTCGATCACATCCGGATAGATCGTCCCCTGCCCGAGCCATTTTACGTCGCGTATTTTATGCGCTTCCTCGTCGAAGACGTCAATAAATGTCTTTCCGATCGCCTTCCTTTTGGCTTCAGGATCTGTGAGGCCGGCGAGTGCGTCGTAAAACCGCTTGCGCGCGTCTACGCCGCTCACGTTCAATCCCATGCCTTTATACGACTCCAATACTTCCTGGAATTCGTTTTTGCGGAGCAGTCCGTTGTCAACGAAAATGCAATGCAGGTTTGATCCCACAGCATGGTGGATCAATGTAGCTGCCACGGTTGAGTCGACGCCGCCTGACAAAGCCATTACCACCTTGTCATTGCCAAGCATCTCCTTCAACGATTGCACCGTGCTTTCAACAAACTGGTCCGGCGTCCAGTCTTGCGCACAACCGCAGATGTGAACGACAAAATTCCGAAGCAGGTTCTTCCCTTCGGTAGTATGCGTGACTTCAGGGTGAAATTGTATGCCGTAGATGTCCTCCTCCCCGACACGATACGCGGCAACGCGAACCGTGGGGGTACTGGCGATGATTTGAAATTTTTCCGGAACGGAAACGATTGTATCGGCATGCGACATCCAAACCTGGGTATCGAGCGATATTTCCTTTAGCAGATCCGAGTGGTGATCAACGGTTGTCAGTCGCGCGCGACCGTATTCGCGATGTTTGGAGGGTGTTACCTGTCCTCCTTCCTTTCTGGCGATCAATTGGGCACCATAGCAAACGCCCAGAATGGGGACCTTTCCGCGAAAAGCCTGCAGGTCAAAATCCGGCGCGCCGGGGTCATTGACAGAGCAGGGGCTGCCTGAGAGGATTACCCCTCTTATTTCCGGGGTTAGGCTGGGAACCTTGCTGAAAGGGTGAATCTCACAGTAAACGTTAAGTTCCCTGACGCGGCGAGCTATGAGTTGTGTGTATTGAGAACCAAAATCGAGGATTAGAATCTGCTCTGGCATGGCGCAAAGATAACAGTCCACTCATGCCGAGTAAAAGGCAGAGGAAAAAAAGTCCTAATACGACATCATTACAACACCGACGTTAAAGCCAATGCTGTTGAAGCCATCGTAGCCGAAATAGTCGCTCTTGGCGGTCGAAAACGAGTAGTGGGCAGCTATCGTTGCGCCCCATTTTCCGCCGAAGGGGAACAGGACGCCGACTTCCGGTCGTCCGAGGAATCCCCAGACCTGGTCGTCATCCGTGTATATGTTGTAGTACTGAAAATAGCGGTTGAGCTGAGCACCGAGGCCGAGGCCGACGAAAGGCATCACCCTTTCTGTTGAAAATGGCAGGAAATACTGTCCACTCAATGTCAGGCCGTACGAGTACACGTAGTTGAAGTAGTCTGTTGTGATCGTCCGCGTTCCGTCCACAAATGTTGTAGTCGGATAGTACTGATCGTACGTTGCCCATGTGTAGTCAAAACCAGCGGCAAACTTTTCATTGATCAGCTTTCGGTAACCGAAGCGTACTCCTTTACCTGTGCTTTCGTCTATCCACGAAGTGTTGGACAGTGGCATGCTTGGCATCCAGGTGAAGTAAAAGTAACGGTCAAAATCCTGCGCAAAGCCGGACACTGTACACAGGAACAGAAGAAGAGAGCAGGTAAGCCAGGATTTCATAGAAAAATTATTGTCTCGTGATGTACGTTGACTGCTGGAAAGCCTGATCAATGGCCTCAATCGTTTGCTGCACCAGATCCACCGAACTGAACACGTCTCCCAGGTGAGCGGTCCATATGACAGCTACTTCATTTTGCGGTGTAATATTCTTCAGGTCTATAATCTCTACAACAAGCACGCCTGTGTTGTACGCGTATGTCTGCACATAAGGCGGATAGTAATAGTAGGAGTAATATCCGTATCCGGGGTAGTAATACCCTGGAGGATACACATAATCCTGAAAGATGTTGAGATCCTTCACGACATAAGCCTTAACAGCAAGGTCCGGATTTTCATCGGAATCGACCGATTGATAACCACGCGCGTTAAGATTGCTTTTTACTTGATTGACTACCGGTCGGGCATAGTATGATCCCACAATGATCGTATCGTCGTTGGGAATGTTCGACACCAATCCGATCGTGTCACTTTGCATGAAGTAGGTGAGGTACGAACCGAAGTCGGCATTCGCATCACGGTTTGTGGAGACTACAAATTGATCAAACAACTTCAGATCATCGGGCTGCGGTTCACATCCCCAAGACATTGCCGCCACGCATACCATCAGAAGAACAACCTTTAGGGCATTCATTAGATTCATTGTTTAGTACTTACGTAACGCGCTGCCGCAAAGAATAATTGCAGCATTGCGCCTTGCTATTAGACCCTTTTTTCTTCCAACAGGTTTAAATGCTTATAAAATTATCCCCAGACCAAATAACAGTACAAAGGCGAGCGTAGCCAGGGCCATTTGCTTCAGCCCCGGATCGAGTTCCGCAGGCGGCTTTCGCGTCACCATTAGCCCGTTTTGAATGAACACGGGAAGCACCAGCAGGAATAGCCATTGCCAGGGCGACCTGTAATTCACAACTGTGTACAACACAGCGCTCACACACCCCGCTGAAAGCAGAAACCAATGATAGCGAATCGCATTCTTTCTTCCGATACGCACAGGTATGGAATATTTCCCTGCCTTCAAGTCCGATTCAATATCCCGTATGTTGTTAATGTTCAGCACGGCCATAGAGAAAAATCCACAGCTCAGGGCAGGCAGCACATCAATGCCGGAAACCTTTTTGGTGAAGAGATACGACGAACCCAAAACACCGACCAATCCAAAGAATATCAAGACGGACACGTCTCCCAGACCGATGTATCCATAAGGACGATTGCCAACCGTATAGGCAATCGCGGCAATAATGGATGCGATGCCCAGCAGGAAAAAGAAGAGCAACGCGTTCCAGTCACGACCAAAAGCAACGATCAGCAGCGCGATTCCGCTTGTCAGACACAACCCGACAAAGATGAACAACGCTGTGCGCATCTGCGCTGGTGAAATTGCACCGGACTGCACCGCGCGGACCGGACCCTTCCTGTGAATGTTGTCCGCGCCATGTACGGAGTCTCCATAATCGTTGGCAAGGTTTGACAAAATTTGCAGGCACACGGTCGTGACAACGCAAAGAAGAAAGATGTCCATCCGGAACGCGTCTGCACCAGCAGCGAGAAAGGCTCCCATGCCGATACAGGCAAGAGCGAGGGGCAGCGTCCGAAGACGGAACGCGCGTAACCAGGCCATCAACGAGTTAGACTTAGCAGTCCCCATGAGGGCGAAGATAATGATTTAGTCGCAGACCCAGATGCGGATGCAACCCTCGATCACTAGATACCGAGTACTTCCTTGAGACGGGCGTAACCTGACTTACTTACCGGTATCTGCTTTCCATCTCTCAATACGGCAACGTGGCTTTCCTTCTGGTAGGGATCAATTCGTGTTATACGATTTACGGACAACAGATAGGATCGGTGTACACGAACAAACTGCTTTGGGTCGAGAGCCTTCTCGTAAAATTGAAGGGTTTTGTTCTTGAGAAAGCTTCCTTCATCCGTGACGATTTTCACGAAGTCGTCATCCGCTTCGAGATAATGTATATCCCGCACGGGGATGATCCGCACTTTCGTACCCGTTTTTACAACGATGCGTTCCTGGTTTATCGGCGCGTCGGCCATTGTACCAGCCAGTTGTTTTGCCTGCTCATCCGATTTTTGGTTCATGAATTTTTCGATCGCCTTTTTGAATCGTTCTTCGGAAAAAGGCTTTAGCAGGTAGTCCGTCGCATTGGCTTCGAACGCACGGATTGCATATTCATCGAACGCGGTGATGAAGATTACAGCCGGAGGATCATCGATCAGCTCAAGCATTTCGAAGCCGTTGATCTTGGGCATCTGGATGTCGAGAAAGATCAGATCGGGACGATGTTGTTGTATTGCTTTAACACCTTCGAAGCCGTCGTTGCATTCTTCCACCACCTCGAAGTCAGGATAGCTCTGCAAATATGATTTTACAATCTCGCGACTCAAAGGTTCGTCGTCGATAAGTACTGTTCTGATCATGACTGCCTGGGAATCTTTAAGGTTACCGTAAATACATAGTTGACCGCTGCTGTTTGAAGCAGGTCGTTGCGCGCAAAGAGCAGGTACATGCGTCTGCGCAAGCCGGCAAGACCAAAACCGTTGCCCTTGGTAGTGAGTGCATCTTCGCTGAAAGGATTGGTCACGCGTATTTCAAGCAATTCGTCCACCTGATGGGCATCTAGCGATATCGTAATGCTACCCGTTGTACCATACAATCCGAACTTGATTGCGTTCTCGACAAGAGGTTGGAGGACGAGAGTAGGTATCTTCCAATCCATTACTTCCTGGTCGAAGGAAGTCACGACTTCCAGTCTATGCCCAAAGCGAATCTTTTCAATGTCGAGATACAATTGAAGATAGTTCAACTCTTCTTCCAGCCTGACCCAATGTTCGTCGGCCCGCTTTAATGTGATGCGAAGAAACTCAGAAAGCTGTTCCACCATCCTCCGCGCTTCCGGGGGTCGGACGAGGATGAGGGCGTTGATGGAGTTGAGACAATTAAAGAGAAAATGAGGCTGTAGCTGGAGCTGCAACTTCTGCAACTCCGCCTCTCTCACCATGTCGGCCGTAGCTTTCTGCCTGGCGCTTTCTGCCTTTTCATCAAGAACGCGGAAGTGGAGAACGCTGGCAACGCACAAGCCGCCCATCATCAGAAAGTTGAAGCTCCAGCGCAAAGGGCCAGTGAGATACACAAGCTTCTGATACTCGAAGTCGTCTGTGGATTCCGGGATAATTATCTCGAGGGTAATCCAGACGCATACGAGGGAGAGAAAGAAACTGACCGCAACGGCAAACCAAATCTTTCCACCTTCTGGCATGTAACGTCGCAGTGCCACTGCGACTATCGCAGTAATTATCAGGACCGAACCATTGCTGGCTGTGCTGTCGAGCCACGCCAGTCTTGAGTCGACACCAAGTTTCGCGTGGAGTATCCACGCGTGGAAAGCAATCCAGGCGAAGGCTCCGAGACCGGCGATGAACAGCCAGCGCGTTCGAATGAATAAATCCTTAAACGTCACGCTACTGCCAATAGATTGATTGGGTTATTCACCAATGGCCCGCGCCTCCAGGATGCGACGAGCTTTTGCACGGGTCATTGCAACGTATTCTCCGGGATCGCCCGGCTCGACGATCTGCCCGTACACCTGTTCCCCGTCGTCAAGCGAAGCGATTCTGCTTATGTCTTCGACTGCCAGAAATTTCCACCGAACCAGCTCGTTCTTCACATTGGAGAAAGAGGTTTCACCCATCTTTCCAAGGATCTGGGCCTTTTCCAGTGCCCAGCTGGTATCTTCAGCCCGGATCAGTCTGTATTGTATATCGAATTGAGGCATGTGCCGACCTTCTCCGGTGACAATCTGGTAAACCAGCTTTGCAAGATACCAATTCATGCCTTCAGGAAGTTTTGTCATACGTAACTCTTTATTTCAATCCCCGCACAAATTGCTGTTCCAGATAACACGAGAACTTTGTCTCGTGCAGCAGAGGCGGATCCCCCACGTTTGTCGTTGATACCGCCCAGAATCGCCACCAGATCGGATTCCACCGCCCAGTTGGCAGGCACAATCAAAGTAGTTCCACCAAAAAACTGAGTGAGGTCTATCGTCGCCCGGTCCTGGATGTCAGCATTGGTGAGGTCTAGTTCCACACCTCCGAAAAGGGCTGTAACATCAGCGAACCGAAAACTCTTTGAGAAAACTTTTCTTTTAATGCTACCGAATATCGCCGTCAGGTCGACCGTGTCTTCGCCCCGGCTGCCTTTCGGCTGGCTCGTAGCTTCAGTGCTTTGGGTAGTCTGACTATCCTCCGACGCAGCCTGCGATGCAGGCTCCTTAGGCGTATGCCGGTATGGATTGTGATATGGATTATGGTGATGCGGTCCGCGTGGCGGCGGGATAGGTCGCGATACCGATCCGCGATACAGCACAAGTAGTCCCACAATGATGATCAGGATCGGCCACATATACGGCTCGATGCCCCAGGTAAAAGGGATGTGTTCCTTGGCAAAGAAGAATGCCCCCACGAAAATCAGGATGAACCAACCGATACCGGAAAAGCCTTGCTTGGCCCCTACCAGGAAACCGATGGCGATAAGAAGAACCGGCCAGGTCAGCAGCCAATGGGGAAGAAAGAAGAAATCGAGCTTGTCCAGCAGGATCAGCGTACCTACTGCAATAATGACAATGCCAACCAATTTCCTGTTGTCCCTGTGCGGATGGCGGCCTCTCTCTTTTGTCGTTGTGTTCATTGGTTTTGATTATACCCGAAATAACGACAGAAAAGGCCCTCCGGCCATCGGTTTCAGGGCAGTAGAGGCAGTTTATCGGTGAACGCCGGGTTTTTTAAGGGCGAAACCGGATGCCCAGCCAACTTCAACACATCAACACATCAACACATCAACACATTAACGCATTCTCGCATCGAACGCAAAGCGTCCGGGACCGAGGAAGAAGAGCGCGGTGAAGCAGGTCAGCAGCAGCGAAGGCACCTCCTTCCGGGCAAAGGGATCATCGGCGTGGACGACGAATACGACGGTGGCCATGGTGATGATGAGCGGAATCAGCGCATAGCGCGTGAAGAGGCCCAGGCCCACCAGGATAGCACATACGAACTCTGCCAATACTGCAAACAGGAATGTGATTTCGGAACCCAGACCATAGGGATCGCCAAACGCGTGAAAGCGTTGGTTGAAGTTCGCAACCTTGGGCCATCCGTGCGTCAGCATAATGCCTGCTGATGCAACTCTGAGAACGAGCAATCCGAAATCTTGTGAAATGGGAGCAATGCGGAGTAATCTTCTAAACATTAGTTGCCAATGATTTGATCAAGAATTTCCTTATCCAGTGGATTCACTTTTGATGGAAAAAACTTTACCTGGGTGGCATCTTCGTTAACAAGATACTTACAAAAATTCCATGAAGGAAGCTTTCCCGTCATCGCTTCCAACCATCTGTATAAATCGTGACGGTCCTTTCCCTTCACGCTGATCTTCCCGAACATCTGGAATGTGACGCCATAGTTCTTCTCGCAAAACGTTGCTATCGCATCGTTGTCAGCGGGTTCCTGCCAGAGGAAGTTGTTAGCGGGAAATCCCAGCACCACTACCCGATCTCCATATTGTTCATGCAACTTTTGAAGGTCGGCATACTGTGGTGTAAAGCCGCACTTTGATGCTGTATTTACAATAAGAAGTTTCTTTCCCCGATATCGGGAAAAATGGATAGGGGTACCGTCAATCGCGGGGATCTCAAAATCGTAAAGAGACCCTTCGAATTTTTTTGACCCCCTGGCACCAGAGAGCTTTTCAGACAAAAAGGAGGCGATACCCATACCAGCAAGAATAAGTACAGGAACAGTCAGGAATATGATTTTCCTGGTCACTGCACGGGATTTACAATTCGTTCAGTATTTGCTTGTCGAGGGGATTAACCTTTGAATCAAAGAACTTCACTGTGCCATCAGGCTTTACAAGATATTTACAGAAATTCCACGTAGGTTCTTTTCCGGTTTTTTCCTTGAGCCAGGCGTATAATGGATCCTGGTCTTCACCTTTCACGGAAATTTTTTCAAACATCTGAAATTTCACACCAAAGTTCTTTTGACAGAATTCTGCGATCTCCTCGTTTGATCCTGGTTCCTGTCCTCCAAAGTTATTGGCGGGGAATCCCAGTATGACCACTTTGTCTCCATAAAGTTCATGCAACTTTTCAAGGTCGGCATACTGCGGGGTGAAGCCACACTTGGAAGCTACATTAACAATGAGCAGGTTCTTACCCTTGTAGCGCGAAAACTCGATCGGCCTTCCGTCGATGGAATTTTTGGTGAAGTCGTACACCGAAGGAACATTTGTGGTCAGCATCACAGCAGCAACAATTAAAAGGAATTTCATAGTGCGGGGGGTTTTGCTTTTAACGAGCAAATACTTTGCCCGTCTGCTCGCTAATATATGGCTTAGGAATGATACTGTCTACTACATTCTTTCGGGCACATCAATACCCAAAAGTCGCATAGCAGTGCGGATTGTACGCCCCACGGCTTCGGAAAGCGCTACCCGGAAACGCACCCGGACAGGATCAGCCTCGGAAAGTACAGGAATCGATTGATAGAACTGGTTGTACTCTTTTGCCAGTTCGTATACGTAATTGGCTATCAGTGCCGGAGAATAGGTTGCTCCCGCCTCACGTACCCTTTCCGGGAAGCGACTTAAAACAATAATCACTTCGCGTTCCGCGGGCTCGAGGATAGCATTGTCCAGTCCTTCAACAGAAGCGGTAACTCCAGCAGCCTCCGCCTTGCGGAGCAGTGCGCGAATACGAGCATGGGTGTATTGGACGAACGGTCCGGTAAATCCCTGCAACTGGATGGACTCGTTCGGGTTAAACAACATCCGCTTTTTGGGATCGACCTTCAGCAGGAAGAATTTTAACGCACCAAGCCCAATCATTCGGTAGAGCGCGCGAGCTTCCTCGTCTGTCATCTCGTCGACCTTACCCAGCTCTCGCGTCTGCTTTTCCGCCTCATCAATCATTTCTGCGATGAGATCATCGGCATCCACCACCGTGCCCTCGCGCGACTTCATCTTACCTGACGGCAGGTCTACCATACCGTATGAAAGATGGTAACAACGTTGCGCCCACGCGTAACCGAGTTTCGCGAGGATCAGGAAAAGCACCTTAAAATGATACTCCTGTTCGTTCCCGACGGTGTAGATCTGTCCTACAATGTTTGGAAAGTCGTTGAAGCGAAGAACAGCAGTTCCGATATCCTGTGTAATGTATACCGAGGTGCCATCGGCACGAAGGAGAACTTTCTCGTCAAGCCCTTCCGCACGAAGATCAACCCACACGGAACCATCTTCCTTACGGAAGAATATTCCATCTTCCAGTCCTTTCAGAACGATCTCCTTTCCGAGAAGATAGGTCTGCGATTCATAGTACAGGCGATCGAATGACACGCCCATAGCCCGGTAGGTAATATCAAAGCCTTCATATACCCACCCATTCATTTTCTCCCAAAGGGCAACCGTTTCAGGGTCTTTGGCTTCCCACTTGCGCAACATTTCTGAAGCAAGCTGCATAATGGGCGCTTCCTTCTCGGCCTGCTCCTTGGGCATGCCTTTTTCGACGAGCGCAGCGACCTGTGCCCGATAGGCCTTATCGAAGGCAACGTAGTAATTCCCTACAAGGTGATCACCTTTGATGTTGGCTGTCTTCGGTGTCTCTCCATCACCGTACAGCTTCCACGCGGCCATCGACTTACAGATGTGGATACCCCGATCGTTAATGATCTGCACTTTGTGAACCTTGTAGCCGTTGGCTTCCAGCAATTGACTCACACTCCATCCCAGGAAGTTGTTGCGCAGGTGGCCGAGGTGAAGCGGCTTGTTGGTGTTTGGTGAAGAGAACTCCACCATGATCTCCTCCCCGGAAGGAGGCTGTATGCCGTAATTCGACGCGGCATAGATAGTTTCCAGGGTTTTCACCCAGGCGTGATCGTGTAGCGTAAGATTCAGGAACCCCTTGACGACCTGGTAACTTGCAACAACGCTTGAGTGCGCGAGGAGGTAATCGCCGATAATCTTTGCCGTCTCCGCAGGATTCTTCCCGCTGACCCGCGACAGGGGAAAACATACTAAGGTATGCGACCCTTCAAACTCAGGATTTGTAGGTTGAAGCTGAATGGATTCGGGCGCCTTGCCGAAAAGGGCAAGGATTGCCTGTTCTATCTCATCGCGAAGAAGGGTATCCGGATTCATTTCGTGGTCCTGCGCTTATGTGCTTACCAGTCGAGCAGGTAGGCAAAGATCAGCGGCGCCACTATAGTGGCATCCGACTCAATGATAAATTTGGGAGTATCGATGCTAAGTTTACCCCAGGTGATTTTCTCGTTGGGAACAGCGCCGGAGTATGAGCCGTAGCTTGTGGTGGAATCACTGATCTGACAGAAGTAACTCCAGAAGGGTATGCCATCCCTTTCAAGGTCCTGGTGAAGCATCGGCACGACGCAGATCGGGAAATCACCGGCGATGCCGCCTCCGATCTGGAAGAAGCCCACACCTTCTTTTCCTGAGTTATTGGTATACCAGTCTGCGAGCCACGCCATGTACTCAATGCCCGACTTCATCGTCGATGACTTGAGTTCCCCGCGGATGACATAAGATGCGAAGATGTTGCCCATTGTGGAGTCTTCCCATCCCGGAACAACCATTGGAAGGTTTTTTTCAGCGGCAGCGAGCATCCACGAGTTTGCAGGATCGATCTCGTAATACGGTTTCAGTTCGCCACTGTTGAGGATACGGTACATGAACTCATGCGGGAACAGGCGTTCACCGCGATCTTCAGCATCCTTCCACACTTTATAGAGGTGTTCCTGCAGGCGCCGGAACGCTTCCTCTTCCGGGATACACGTATCGGTAACGCGGTTGAGGTGATTTTGCAGCAAGTCCCACTCCTGTTCGGGTGTCAGGTCGCGATAGTTGGGAATACGGCGATAATGAGAGTGCGCGACGAGGTTCATGATATCCTCCTCCATGTTTGCGCCCGTAGAGGAAATAATATGAACCTTGTCCCTCCGTATCATCTCGGCCAGGCTAATGCCAAGCTCACCGGTACTCATGGCGCCGGCCAGGGTGATCATCATCTTCTTTCCGTCTTCGATGTGCTTCTTGTACGCCCTGGCAGCATCTACCAGCGTCGCCGCGTTAAAGTGCAGAAAATGCTTCTCAATAAATGCGGAAACAGGTCCCTTATTGCTCATGACAGTACCAGCTTTGATTCGAGCGCGAAATTAGGAAATATGCCAATAACCCCGTAAGGAAATAGAGAAATACGCACCCCCGCAAGAGATGCGCACTTCAACACTTCTTAAGCGATGCCGAATTGATACAATACCTCAACCCCGTTGGTGGCGGGCCATCCGGAAATACGTGACCGAGGTGGGCGTCACAGACATTGCACATCACTTCCACGCGATGCATGCCGTAGCTTAGATCTTCGTCGTAGCGAATCGCGTTTTCGGTGACAGGCTGCGTGAAGCTTGGCCATCCGGTGCCGGATTCAAATTTCGTTTCAGAGTCGAACAGCAGGGTACCGCAACATACACAGGCGTATCGTCCCGGCTCATGCGCTTCGCAGTATTCGCCCGTAAAGGGGCGTTCGGTACCCTTTCTTCGTGTGATGTGATAGACATCCGGCGGGAGGAGGCTTCGCCACTCGTCGTCCGTTTTGATCACTTTCTTGTCTGGCTCAGGATTTCCTTCTTTTGCGTATCGCAAAACATCGCTCCATCTCATAATCGTCAGGGGTCATTCCGCTATTACGGGCCTGTTGACGATGGAGTGTGCGGTTGCTTCCATGATCACGAAGGCGCTTTCCGCCATTCGGTTTTCCGTATCGAGCGTTGGGTTGATTTCGACAATTTCCCAGGCACAAACCCGGGGATCGCGAGCCAACGCGGCGCTGAGCGCCTTCGCCTCGTCTACCGTCAGCCCATTCGGAACTGGCGTTCCCGTTCCCGAAGAGACACGGCTGTCGATACTGTCGACATCGAGCGAGATGTAGATGAGGTCGCAGTGCGACAACATTTCCAGCGCACGCTGGGCCATCACAACAGGTCCCAGTTTCTTAACCTCTTCGGTCTCGATAAAGTTTATGTTGTACTTGTTGACGAGGTAGTTTTCCGGTTTTTCCAGGTCGCGGACCGCGATATACACGATGTCTTCGGGCAAAATCTTTGGACCCGGGGTTCCCACGTTCTTGATCTGTTCCCAATACTCAACTGTCTCACCGCGTGGGTCGTTCACCTTACATTCAAGGTTGTCGATGCCGCAGGCCATGGCAAGCGGCATACCGTGCATGTTGCCCGTCTGTGTGGTGTATGGCGTATGGATATCGGCATGGGCGTCGATCCAGATCACGCCCAGACGTTTCTTGGGATACGCCTTTCGGATACCGCAGATGGTGCCGTATGCCGTGCTGTGATCGCCCGCGATCACCAGTGGGAAGTATTCATCCAGTATAGTCTCGTACACTTCAAGGCAAACCCGTTCTTCCATGATAAGCACGCCGTCAATGAATTTGGCGTAAGCATGTCGGGCGCCGTCGTAAAGCAGTTCATTTACGTCTTCAACCTCTACCAGTTCGTATTGTTTGAAGAAGTCGGAGTTCAGGTCCAGGCTGGCAATCTTCAGCGCTTCCACCCCCAGGCTGGCGCCGCGCGTACCTGCACCGATCTCGGACTTAACGGATATGATCTTTATTTCTTTCATAAAAAATTCCAAGGTCAAAAACGAAAGGACAATGGCTTCAGTTACGGACTGAAAGACAGCCCGGCCTCCGGGGGCAAGAGGTCAAGAATCGGCCCGTGAAAGGTTCAATGCCATTTGTACCAACGCCTTTTGGGAGTATTGCAAAGATGGCAAATTTATCACAATATTGCACTCCCTTTGGAGGGGCGTTTGTACGATGGTTCAGCAACTCAACCGGCCGGGGCGTTGTTACCTGATCGACTTAAACGAATTCCTGGCATCACATGAAGAGTTATCGGGAGCTGATTGAGCAGACCTTTGAGTTTCCGCAGAAGGAATTCAAGGTTCGGGATCACGAGTTGTTGTTCAATGACGTGCCCCTCATGGATATCATCCGTCAGTACGGCACGCCGCTGAAGCTTACTTACCTTCCACGCATCAGCGAAAACATTCGGTTTGTTCAGGCTACCTTCAACAACGCGCTTGAACGCTTCCGTTACAACGGAACCTATACATACGCCTACTGTACGAAGTCGTCGCACTTTTCCTTCGTTCTCGAAGAGGCGCTTCGCAACGACGTCCATATCGAGACATCATCGGCGTTCGATATTCCTATTATCCGAAGCCTGGTGAAGAAGGGTCGCGTCACTAAAGACACGTACATTCTCTGCAACGGCTTCAAGATGCCGCTGTACACCCAGTATATCACCGAGCTTCTCAACGAAGGATTTCACAACTGCATACCCATCCTCGATAAGATGGGTGAGTTCGACGTCTATGAGCGCGACGTGAAGGGAAATTACAAAGTCGGCATCCGCGTAGCGGCCGACGAAGAGCCGAAGTTCGAGTTTTACACCTCGCGACTCGGCATCCGATACAGCGACATCACGCCTTTTTACAAGGAACGCATCGCGCCCAGCCAGAAGGCGGAACTCAAAATGCTGCATTTCTTCATCAACACCGGCATCAAAGACACCGCCTATTATTGGAGCGAACTAAGCCGCTTTATCTTCAAGTATTGCGAACTGCGAAAGATCTGCGACACGCTGGATTCGATTGACATCGGCGGCGGATTCCCCATTAAGACATCCTTGACGTTCCAATACGACTACAAATACATGATTGAGCAGATCGTTGAGAACATCAAGTGGATCTGCGATAAGAGCAACGTACCCGTACCAAACATCTTCACCGAGTTCGGCAGCTATACCGTTGGCGAAAGCGGCGCTCTTCTCTACCAGGTCATTGACCAGAAGCTGCAAAACGATAAGGAGTTGTGGTACATGATCGATGGCTCGTTTATTACCCACCTGCCGGATGCCTGGGGTCTTAACCAGAAGTACGTGTTGCTCGCAATAAACAAGTGGGACGATCCTTATCACAAGGTCAACATGGGCGGCCTCACCTGCGACAGCATGGATTACTACAACTCAGAGGCCCACACCGGCGAGGTGTTCCTGCCCATGATCAACGACGACGAGCCCCTTTACATAGGCTTTTTCCACACCGGAGCATACCAGGAGTCGCTCGGCGGCTATGGCGGTATCCAGCACTGCCTCATTCCGGCTCCCAAGCACGTCCTGATCAACCGCAATGAAGACGGCGAGGTCGTCACTGAACTTTTTGCTCCTGAACAAACCGCCGAAAGCATGCTGAAAGTGCTCGGTTATATAGACCGGGACGGCTGCGGCGGAGCCTGAAAAACACCCCATTTTAGAACGTACCGCAGGGCATGCGCAACAGGGCGGGATTTTGTGCGAAATCCCTTCACGTTTCGGGCGAATTGCGCTAAATTCATTCTCATACCCGCCTGACTGCACCAAACGAGACCACTTATGAAGTGTCCGTATTGCATGTCCGCCCACCAACCAGAGCCCATGCTACGGACGGTATTGTCAACCTAAAACATACCACCATGAAAGTCTATGATGATAAACACATTAAAAACATTGTCCTGCTGTGGGCGCCCAAAACCGGCAAAACCCTTCTTGCCGAGGACATGATTTACGAAGCCGGGATCATACACCGCAGAGGTACCATCGAAGGCAGGAATACCGTTTCGGATTACCACGAAATTGAACAGGAACGGGGAAACTCAGTTTTCGCCACCCCGCTGCACACGGAGTGGCGCGATTACAAGATCAACATTATCGATACACCAGGTTTTGACGACTTCGCGGGAGAAATGATCTCCTCCATCCGCGTGGCCGACACCTGTGTTATGGTCATCAATGCACAACACGGCGTGGAAGTCGGCACCGAACTGATCTGGAACTACATTGAAAACTTCGACAAGCCTGTCATCTTCGCCATAAACCAACTCGATCACCCAAAGTCATCTTACGACAGTGCGCTAAGCTCTCTGCGGGAGCGTTTTGGTAACGCCATTACACAGATGCAGTACCCGGTAAACCAGGGTGAAGGCTTCGACTGCATCATCGACCTGCTGAAAATGGTCATGTACAAATTCCCGCCGGAAGGCGGCAAGCCGCAAAAACTGCCCATTCCGCAGTCGGAAATCGAAGAGGCCACCATGCTGCACAACGAACTCGTCGAAAAAGCAGCGGAAAACGATGAGCAGCTGATGGAGAAATATTTTGAGAAGGGAACCCTGGACGAGGATGAAATGCGGGAAGGATTGAAGCTTGGAATGATCAACCGGGACGTCTTCCCTGTCTTCTGCATGTCGGCGAAGAAGAATATGGGCAGCGGCCGAATGATGGGTTTCATCGACAACGTAGCGCCGTCGCCGCGCGAGGCGCGTCCGGAGATTACGGTAGACGGTAAGGAAATCCCATTCGACCCGGAAAAGCCAACAGTGTTGTTTGTGTTCAAGTCGCATCTCGAACCCAACCTGGGCAAACTGTCATACTTCAAGGTCATTTCTGGTGAAGTCACGACGAATTCCGAACTCATCAATAGTCAGACCGGCGCTGTGGAACGCTTTCACCAGCTGTTCATAATGGATGGCAAGAATCGCAATCCGGTAGACAAGCTTGTGGCTGGAGATATTGGAGCGACTGTCAAACTGAAGGATACGTACACCAATCAAACCCTGCACGCCAGAGGCTTTGACGTTGCCGTTGCGCCGATCGAGTTCCCAGAACCAAGAATCCGGACGGCGATCATCGCACACAGCAAGAACGACGATGAGAAAATCGGTGAGGTTCTCAGCAAGATTCACCAGGAAGATCCGACGTTGAATGTCGAGTATGCCCGCGAGCTCAAGCAGCTGATCTTAAGCGGTCAGGGCGAACAGCACCTTTCCGTTTGCAAATGGTATCTGGACAATGTGTACAAAATCGGGGCAGACTTTGTGTCGCCTCGCATTTCGTACAGGGAAACAATCCGGAAGTCGGCCACCGCATCGTATCGGCACAAGAAACAATCCGGCGGCGCGGGACAGTTTGCTGAGGTTCACTTGAGAGTAGAGCCTTACGTGGAGGGAATGCCCGAACCTACAGGGGTGAGCATTCGCGGCAAGGAAGAAATTGACCTCGACTGGGGTGGGAAGCTGGTGTTTTACAATTGCATCGTTGGCGGTGTCATCGATCAGCGGTTCATCCCCTCCATCCTGAAGGGTGTGATGGAGAAGATGGAAGAAGGCCCGATCACGGGTTCATTCGTGCGGGACGTGCGGGTTATTGTCTTCGATGGCAAGATGCACCCCGTCGACTCCAACGACATTTCCTTCAAGATAGCCGGCATGATGGCATTCCGCGAAGCCTTCTTGAAAGCAGAACCGCAGCTACTGGAGCCTATTTACGATGTCGAGATCAACGTACCCGAAGAAATGCTCGGCGACGTCATGGCAGACCTGCAAACGCGAAGGTCAATTATCCTGGGAATGGATTCGCGCGGAACGGTACAAGTCATCAAAGCGCGAACACCTCTTGCGGAACTGGATCGCTATACCACGACATTGCGTTCGCTCACACAGGGAAGGGCATCGTTCCGGCAAAAGTTTGCTGAGTTTGCTCCTATATCGTTCGACCTTCAGCAAAAACTTGCTAGGGAGTTCCACGAGGTCGAAATGGCTTAGGAAGCGTTTTTTTGGCACATGGAACGCGGTGTGTATCAACACACCGGGGGATAGATACGCTCTGAAATTCCGTATCGTCAGGGCGGCGTAATCGATTGCTAAAATCGGGACATTTCATAGATTTGTCGTCCGCCCCGGCCGTATGAGCAACGCTATCGTCATAATCCCTACCTTCAACGAGCGTGACAATATTGTTGCCATTGTCGACGCCGTCTTTGCCCAGCCCAAGGACTTCGACATCCTGGTCATCGACGATGGCTCACCGGACGGCACAGGAGAGCTGGTGAAGAAAATGCAGGGCGACTACAACACGCCAACGCAAATGCGACTTCATCTCATCGAACGCAAGGGAAAAATGGGACTCGGCACGGCATACCTCACCGGATTCCAGTATGCGATCGAACGGGGATACGAGTATATCCTCGAAATGGACGCCGACTTCTCTCACGATCCGAAAGACCTCCCCGCCCTGTACCTCCAATGCGCTGAGTTTGGATATGATGTTGCTATCGGCTCGCGATACGCGACCGGAGTGAACGTGGTCAACTGGCCTATTGGCAGAGTGTTGCTGTCATATTTCGCAAGTACCTACGTAAGGCTTATCACCGGCATGCCGATACGGGATACGACTGCGGGTTTTGTTTGCTACCGCAGGGAAGTTTTGCAGACCATTCCCCTCGACCGTGTGCGTTTCGTAGGCTATGCATTCCAGATCGAAATGAAATTCCTCGCCTGGAAATACGGCTTCCGCCTCTGCGAAGTACCCATCATCTTCACCGAACGCGTCCGCGGCGTGTCTAAAATGTCTGCCGGGATCTTCAAGGAAGCGTTTTTTGGTGTGCTGCAGATGACGATCAAGAGCTGGTTTAAGAAATATATTCCAGCTGTGGAGTAACCCTTCGACAGGCTCAGGGACCACCCTTCG
>Ga0079224_100002370_pt1 | contig 22823 bp, 26 predicted proteins | sample Stecom2015_FD_80414 | JGI IMG/M metagenome (GOLD analysis project Ga0079224, IMG submission 80414) | Agricultural soil microbial communities from Utah to study Nitrogen management - Steer compost 2015 | ecosystem: Environmental > Terrestrial > Soil > Agricultural land | place: USA: Utah...
CCTTCGATATTTTTATATTCATCTCTAATATCTTGTTTAGACATACGGATATTTTTTTCAAAGTCAAAGCGTTGGTATGCATAGTCAAAAACTGCAAGTAGCAGTAAAGCGATAGTAGCTGCAATTCCCATAATAAGGGTAACTCTTCCAAAAAAAGAAAGTGCACTTTCTACATTTTTAAAGGCAACCATCATCATTTCGTCTTTATACATCCAGATGACGAAGAATGTAACCGTACCAATAATCACAATTTTCAAAAGAGACTTAAGCAACTCAACTAGTGCTCGAATTGAAAAAATACGCTTAGCTCCTTGGATTGGATCAATTTTCTTCAAATCGAATTTTAAAGGCTCTGTTGTAAATAAAAAACCAATTTGCATTAAGTTAGATGCAACTCCTGCAATTATGGCAATCAACATGACTGGTCCTACGATTTTCGCAAACTGGATAATACTTTCAGTAAAGATTTGAAATACGGAGGTCTCTGTAAGCTCCCAGTTTAGATATTCAGTAAATGTATGTTGGAATAATGCAAGCATATTATCCTTCATTAAACCAGCAAATACCGCCATTAAGATAAATACGAACAACAATAGAAATGCGGTATTTACATCTTGACTTTTGGCTACTCTTCCCTTTTTTCGTTCATCATTTCTTCGTTTAGGGGTTGCTTTTTCTGTTTTTTCACCTGCAAAATATTGTAAATCTAACTTAAGTTGCAAAACTTAAGCACCCCCAAATAACTTCATAAGTCCTTGCATCCCTGAAAACATCGCTTCAAATAGATTTTTTGCAAGAATGATATATAGACTAAGAAAGACTAAAATAGCTACAAAACTTACCAATATTTTCAATGGTAATCCGACCACAAATACATTAAGCTGCGGTACTGTTCTCGATATAATTCCTAAAGCAACATCAACTAAAAATAAGCACCCAACAATAGGTATTGATATTTGGAAAGCTATCAGAAACATATTATTGAACACTTTTATAACAAATTCTGCGATATTACCATCATGAAATGGTATAAAGGCATCTAATGGTATAAATGTATAGCTATTAACAATCCCATCTATTAATAAATGATGACCATCAACCGATAATAAAAATAAGAGTGCAATAATATAAAAGTACTGTCCAGTAAGTGGACTTTGTGCACCAGTCTGCGGATCCATTACATTAGCGATTGCAAAGCCCATTTGGAAATCGATAAACCCTCCAGCAACTTGTACGGCAGAAATAATGATATAGCCAATAAGTCCTACTAACACACCAACAAGAAGCTCTTTAATAATCATAAAGAAATACATCTCATCAATGACAATTGCAGTTGTATCGACTGTATATAGGATAATAAAAGCTAAAAAGACGCTTATCCCAATTCGAAAAGGTAATGGAATGGTACGATAAGAAAATAAAGGCATCGTAACAAAGAATCCTAATACACGTACCAAAATCAGTAAAAATATTGGTAAACTATTGACATTAATTAACTCTAACATGATTTATCCTGCAAACCGATTCAAGTTTTGAAATATATCTGCTGTGAATTCTACTATAGTAGAAAGCATCCATGGACCAAAAAATAACACACCAACTAAAACAGCTACAATTTTCGGGATAAAAGCAAGGGTTTGTTCCTGAATCTGAGTGGTTGCTTGAAAAATACTTACCAGTAATCCAACTGCAAGGGCCAAGATTAGCAGTGGACCCGTAATAAGAAGTACAGTATATATTCCTTTCTCTGCTAAAGCTAAAACAAATTCACTACTCATCCTTTTAACCCCTCCTTAAAATTAGCTTATCTTTAGTTAGTAACCTGTTAGTAATGAGTGTGTAATTAAATACCAACCATCTACCATGACAAACAGTAATATTTTAAATGGTAAGGAGATCATTACCGGTGGTAACATCATCATCCCCATTGACATTAAGATACTCGCTACTGCCATATCTATAATTAAAAATGGAATAAAAATCATAAATCCCATTTGAAAGGCTGTCTTTAATTCACTGATTGCAAATGCTGGTACTAATGCAGTTAGAGGTATATCCTGAATACTTCCAGGTGTCTCTATTTCTGCATAACTCAAAAATAATGCTAAATCCTTTTGCCTAGTGTGTTCAGCCATGAATTCCTTCATTGGTGCACTTGTAAGTTCGTATGCTTCATCTAGTGTAATTTCTTCATTAAATAAGGGCTGCAATCCTTCTTCATAAACCTCACTAAAAGTTGGTGCCATAATAAAGAAAGTTAAAAATAACGCTAGTCCAATTAAGACTTGATTCGGTGGCATTTGCTGTGTTGCAAGGGAAGTTCTTACAAATGACAAAACAATAATAATTCGTGTAAAGCTTGTCATTAATATTAAGATTCCAGGTGCCAATGAAAAAACAGTTAGCAGTAATATTAGTTTTATGGATGTTGAAACATTGGTAGGATCGGAACTAGAAAACATATCGATAAATTCATTCATGTTTATCTTCCTTCTCGGTATGCTTATTCATTAGACTCTTTCTGTTTTGCTTTAACTTTTCTAGTTCATTTGAGAAAAGATTTTTGAATTCCACACCCGTACCACTATCCTCTGAATTTGAATTGCGCTTGAATATGGATAGGATATTCTCTGGCTTAAATTCAGGTTGTTCTTGATAGCTTCTCATAATCTCCTCTTTCAAATCCTCATCTTCTAACTCCTCAAGAAGTTGAACATTTTCTCCTACCCCAACTAGATACAACTTATTACCAACACGAACAATTTGTATTGATTTACTTGGACCAACTGCAATGCCACCAAGATTTTCTAACGCTCTTACTTTATTAAAAATTTTATTACGTTTATTCAAGAACTTTAGTAATAAATAAATAAGTGCAAGAATCAAGAATAAAGCAAAAACCATTTGTATTAAATTAAAAATTAAGGAACTATTATTTAAAGTCTCGCCCTCAGAAGAGCCAGAGTTAACTTCTTCAGGAGATAGTATACTGTCATCAGTCTCTGGGCTCTCATTACCATTTTGCTCAGAGTCTTGATCACTATTTTCAAACATGTCTTTCACTGTATCTCCATCAGCTTGAACATATATAGGGGAAACTAAGAGGAATAAAATAAAACCAAAAAGCATCCCCAACATTTTTTTATTACGCAACTTTTTTCACTCGTTTCTTAATCCAAAGCTTTCTGGATAGCTTCAATTACTCTATCTGCTTGGAACGGCTTCACAATAAAATCCTTTGCACCCGCTTGAATAGCATCAATAACCATTGCTTGCTGTCCCATCGCAGAACACATAATAACTTTAGCATTTGGATTTACTTCTCTAATATTCTTTAGAGCAGAAATTCCATCCATCTCAGGCATCGTTATATCCATTGTTACTAGATCCGGTGTCAATTCCTTATATAATTCCACCGCTTGCATACCATCTTGAGCTTCTCCTACTACTTCAAAACCATTTTTTGTTAAAATATCTTTAATCATCATTCGCATAAAAGCGGCGTCATCTACAATTAGAACGCGTTTACTCATGTCAACTTCCTCCTTGTTTGTTTATTTCAGCTTCAAAAGTCTATCGGATTGACTAATAATATCTGTCACTCGTACTCCAAAATTTTCATCAATAACAACTACTTCACCTTGAGCAATTAATTTCTCATTTACTAAGATATCAACGGGCTCTCCAGCGAGTTTATCTAATTCAATAATAGATCCTGAAGTTAAATCTAAGATATCTTTAACACTTCGCTTCGTTCTCCCTAGCTCAACCGTAACCTTTAGTGGTATATCAAGTAGCATATCAAGGTTTCTATGTTGATTAACAATCGGTTCTTGTGGTTCGAAGCTTGAGAACTCCGCCCCTTGTATATTTGTTTTATTAAGGCTAGCTGTATTCCCAACCATTTGCGGTTCACTTTGACTTGTAAATTGAGTGTTGCTTAGAACTTGTGACTGCTCCATCATGGTTGCTTCAGGTTGTATGTTTTCTTGGTACATAAATGGTTTCTCCAAAGGTTCTACTGCTACAGCTGACTCCATTTGACTGCCTTGATTCAAATGTAATAGTTCCTCAACCAATTGTTTTGCAAATTGAACTGGCATCAATTGCATGATATTGGAATCAATTAAATCACCAACTTTTAGTTGGAAGGAAACTTTTACACAAACATCATCAGTAGATTTTTCTGCGCTATCTCCTACTCTTGCATGTGAAATAGACGGTGGTGAAATATCAACTCTCTTTTCAAAGACGGTTGACATACTTGTTGCTGCAGCACCCATCATTTGATTCATTGCTTCTTGAACTGCACTTAGATGAATCTCATTTAAATCACCGAATGGACCTTGTCCTGTACCACCTAGCATGATATCTGATATTACTGCTGCGTCATCTTTCTTAATGATGAGAACATTTTTACCAGTAAAGCCTTCTACATAATTAACTTGAATACTTACATGCTCAAATTGAAAGACGTCTTGTTTTTCATTGTTAGAGATTATATCAACTTTAGGTGTTGTAATTTCCACCTTTTGATTCAGAAGCGTTGAAAGTGTAGTTGCAGAGCTTCCAAATGAAATGTTTCCAATTTCACCTAGTGTATCAATCTCTATCGTTGTAAGGTAATCACTCATATTAAGAGTACCGTTTGTTTGTTCACTTTGATTGCTATCGGAATCCTCATCTGCTCCTATCTTTAATAGAGCATCAATCTCATCCTGGGAAAGCATTCCATCACTCATCATTGTTCAACTCCTCCCTTTATTTCTTCCAACACCTGTACAGAAAGTTTATTTTTGTATTTTCCAGGTTGAATATGGAATTTAGGTTCATCATTTATCTTTAAAAGTAAAGGTTTCTCTAATGGTTGTTCTAAAGCTATTACGTCATCTGAACGTAAATTTAAAAATTGCTCAATACTGATGAATGTTTCACCTAGTATTGCCTTTGCATCGACATGTACTTTTTCAATACTTTCCGCTAGCTTTTCAGCTGCCTCTGGGTCACGTTTTTTAGCAGAGGTTTGCATCCAGTATTGGACAGAAAGTCTTGATATTATAGGTTCTAATACGATATGCGGAATACAAATATTTATCATACCACTCACTTCACCAATGGCTGTGTTAAATGATACAACAACAACCGTCTCATTTGGAGAGACCATCTGTAAAAATTGTGGATTGATTTCCATTTCATCTAATTCTGGCTCGATTGATATAAGTGAGGACCAGGCCTCTTTCAAGCTGATAGTAGTTTTTTCAAACAGTTGCGAGATTAGTATTGATTCAATCTCGGTTAATTTATCAATTTTATTAAATGAATCCCCTCTACCACCTAGTATTCGATCAAGCATACCATAGGCGATGTTTGGATTTACTTCCATAATGATTTTCCCGTCTAATGGTGCAACATTATAGATATTTAAGACTGTCACTTTAGGTATGGACCTAATGAATTCTTCATATGGAATCTGGTCGACAGATGCAACCGAAATATTTACATACGTTCTAAGTTGGGAAGAAAATAAGGTAGTTAAGCTCCGCGCAAAATTTTCATGAATTCTACCTATACTTCGAATTTGATCTTTTGAAAACCTTAGAGCACGTTTAAAATCATAAACACGAACCCTTTTTTCATTTTCTTCTGTCGTTACTCGTCAGCATCCATATCGCCAGCTGTTAATGCTGACAAAAGGGCGTCGATTTCATTTTGCGATAGAACTTCATCTGCCAAGATTTACTCACCTCCAAACAGGAGTAATTAAATTTACTGTAAGATTTTACTAATTGTATACACATCGATAATAGAACCCTCTGTCATCACTTTATTGAGTTCAACTTTTAGGATATCTTCAACATTAGAAAGCCCAGATTTAAAGGCTTCTTCATCCATTGTTGCTAATTCTTTAATTAAAATGTTTTTCACTTGAAATTCACGTTTTGCAATCTCTTGTTTTGCGTCTTTGCTATCAGTTACGATTTGGAACTGAATACGAACAAAACTTCCATCACTTAAATCAGTAGTAATCTCTGGAGTTTGATATGAATATTCGATAATTTCATCAATAGATGGTTCCCCGTTATCATTCTTCTTATCTAAGACATTAAGAATGATGACTGCTGCTACAGCACCAATTAAAACGATAATTAATAAAGACAAAAGCGTGATTTTTAAAAATTTATTCACTTGAATTCCCCACCTCACTTAGTGAATGTACAATCCCTATTCGTTGATAGAAAGAAGTTATGAGTTGAACTACTTCGGTCTCTGGTTCTTTGACAACTACTTTCTTACCATTTAATAGAGTTATAGTAGTATCTGGGTATGATTGTATTTGCTCAATCATAAATGCGTTTATAGTAAATGAAGCACCGTTTAAACGTGTAAGTTTAATCATAAATGGGAAGAAGATGTCTCAGTGGCATGAGGAATCGCCCTGAGACATCAACCTACCTCCTTATTATCGTTTTAAGTTTACAAGTTCCTGTAGAATTTCATCTGATGTTGTGATGATTCTAGTATTAGCTTGGAATCCACGTTGAGCCGTAATCATTTCAGTGAATTCTTGCGCAAGGTCCACGTTAGACATTTCTAATGCACCACTTACGATAGAAGCAGCACCGTTAGATTCTGGAATAACATAGTCAGTGAACCCAGCATTAGCACTATTTAGGAAGAGGTTACTTCCCGCTTTTTGTAAACCAGCTGGGTTAGAAAAATTAGCCACTGAAATTCTTCCCGCAACTTGTGTATTACCATTTTCATCTACAAAATTAACAATTCCATTTGTTTGAACGCTAAAACTCTGTGCAGTTTCAGGAATGTTAATCGGACCAAAAACCCGAGCAAAGCCAGCAACATTGTCATTGGTTTCATCCTGAGTGTTAAAATCGTAAATGGTTCCCTCTTCATCCATAGAGTATTGTTGTCCATCAGGCATTTCAATGATCATGTTCCCAAAGTCATCTGTTTGAAAACCGACTAAATATAAACCTTGTGGATTTACAATATTTCCACCCTCATCAAGGTAAAAGTTACCGGCACGAGTATAAGAAATATTAGAATCTTCAAAGTTAGGTTGAATATCACTCGCAACTACAAACATACCGTCACCCTCTAAAGCAAAGTCTAACGGATTATTAGTAGTCTGACGGAAACCTTGGGTATGAATATTATCAATAGATCCTAATTGTGAACCTAAACCAACCTGTGCTGGGTTAACCCCACCACGAGTTGCAGTTGGGCCTTGAGCACCTGATGTCATTTGACTCATCATATCCTGAAAAGTTACTCGGCCTTTCTTAAAGCCAGAAGTATTGACATTGGCAATATTATTACCAATAACATCTAATTTTGTTTGGAAGTTTTTCATTCCAGAAATACCTGCATACATTGAACGTAGCATATTTATTCTCCCCTTTTTGGTTGTATGTGCTGTATCAGTCAGTCAACAGCTTTGGCCTCCCAATTGGGTCCAGCCTATTCGTTAATTAAAATGGTTCCATTAATATTGGTAAAAATTCTGTTAGAAGCTTCTTCTAGATTCATTGCAGTAACTACCGTGTTGTTTTTTGCACTAACAAGTAATGCTGCATTGTTCATTACTACAAGAGAGTCAATAACACCCTTTTGTTTTGCTTCTGATACCTTGTCATTTATAAGTTGCCACTGTTGGTCATTTAAGTTAATGTTTCTTTCTTGTAATCGCTCACTCGCATGCTTACTAACCTTTAGTTCCTGCTGCTCTTGTAACATCGTTTTAAAGTCAAGGCTAGTATTTGCAGTCTTTATATTTTGCTTAGTTGGGAACTGTAACGCATGTTGTCTAGGTACCTGATGGATTCGATGATCCATAAATTTCACGTCCTTTTTCAGATACTATTCAGTCTAGTTTTGATTGTCATTAGAGTCTTCTTCAGTTTTCTTTTCACTCGCCCTTGCCTCAAGTATTAAGTCTGCATATACACTGTCTCCATTAGTCAATTCTAGTACCGCATAACCATTACGCTGACTTACCGATACTACCTCACTTGAAAGGACTTCTGACAATTCACCAGTCTCTTCATCCATAGTTTGGTAGGATACCGTTTTACCAATCATATGGCTGTACTGAATAATAGGATTTAATTGTTGATTACTTACCAAATTATTTATTGCGGTAGACATATTCATTACTTGTTCTAGTGAAGAAAACTGAGCAAGTTGTGAAATAAATTCGCGATCTTCCATTGGGTTCGTTGGATCTTGATGTTGAATTTGGGTCATTAATATTTTTAAAAAATCATCTTTACCTAGTTCATTACTAGGAACTCTTGTTTTAGTTTGATTTTTTAAGTATAGCGATGGATCAATTGTAGTCATTATTACACCTACACTTTCACGTTTTGAAGCAATTCATCTAGATGTGCTTCAAAATCACTCTCATTAGAATTATTTCCTTGTTGATTCGTTTCATCTGATTGACTTTGATTTTGGTCTTGGCTATGAAGTGATTGTTCATCACTGTCTTTAGTTTGATTCTGAGTTTGACCTGCACCTAAATCCTGTCTCTCAATAACTACTTGTTGGGGTGAAAACATATGCCTTAGCTGGTTGATGTTCGATTCTAGCATTTCTTTAGCAGCTTGTGAGGTTACCACTATTTTTACAGTCATCTCACCATTAATTTCTGTCAAACGAACCATCATTTCTCCTAAATTATCAGGTCGTAATGCAATTGATAATTGGTTTACCCCGTTAGGCATGGATAAGAACTTACTTGTTTTCATTACTTGTTGAAATTGTTCTATCAGCTGACTCTCTACAGCCCCTGGATTTTGATTTTGATTAACATAAATGACGTATTGTTCTAACTTTGGCATTGGCACATTAGTTTGAATGTTTATATGTTGAACTGATGTTGTACTATCATTTCTAGACTGATTTTGAAGTGCGTGCTCCATCCACTTGACCACATCCTTAGATGTTACTTCGGATTCACTTTGATAATGTTGCCTAGAAGTTAATTTACTTCGATTCTGGTAGGATAATAGGATCTCATTCCAAGTTTGATTGACCTTCAGACTCGTCGATTCTACACCTTCTTGAATTTCACTAGCATGAATTAACTTGTTCTCCAATCCAGTCCACTGCTTTAATAGTTCAAGTATCTTAGGAGCTACTTTTCGAATATCGTCCTGATTGTTTATTTCCGATAGAAGACTTTCAAACTTTGACATAATGTTTGCTAGTTGTTGCTTAATAGCACCAAATGACTCTGCATCTAGCTGCTTAATACCCTGTACTGCTTGCAATTCTGCTAAAATTGCGGGATTTACCACAACACCATCAGCAAACATTTGTTCCAAATTAGGTTCTAACATCTCTTCATTAGAGGTAAGCTCTGCTAACCTGGTGTCTTCACTAATCCCTGAAAGTAATTCTAACAATTTGTTTAAATTACCTGAATTAGCTATTAGATCTTCATTTATTCCCATTCCCTGTTGTTGTAGTACTTGTGAAAACGGAATTGATGTCTCTCCATTTTGCATTTTAACCTTCAAGGAAGTATTTTTATCAACAACTAACGAAGATGGAACGAACATTCCTATCGCATTCATTTTTTCACCTCCCTTCAAATGTTAATTCACTCTAATCTGAATCGATAAATCGCTTTGTAATATTCGCTGCCTTTTCTGGATTCATGCTTTCCATAACAAGACCACGATCTTGATTTGACATCTCACTTAAAATAAGAAATGCAGCTTCTGTATCAAGTTGCTCTAATATCAATGCAGCTTGCTCATTTTTCATTTTTGTAAATGAGCTCGAAATCTCTTTAACTGTTTTTTCTGTTTCTTGTTCATCTGGACTTTGTCGAGCTACATTTAAATCTCTTTCAAGCTTTGTAATTTGTTGTTCTAATCTTTCAATTGTTCCTTCAAGATTTAACTTTTCTTGGCTAAGTTTTTTAATTTCTGCATCTTTTGCATCAATTCTTTCTTGAACATTTTTCTCTTTTTCCAATTCTCTTGCCTCATCGTCTGTCGTAATAATGGAAGAAAGTACAGGGATATTATTCCCTGTTTTCTTTGCCCAATCTACTACGTCAACTCCAACCACTGCGAACACGATTATTGTTAATGTTATTGCAATAATTACCGGAATAACGATGGCAAATAAGAACCATACAAATGGATTCATTTTTTCTTTTTCTTCTATTAATCTTTGTTTTGCCATTTAAACTCACCTATTATTTGTGACTAAGATATTGTTGAATGGATACTTCATTCATGAAGGACTCTTCTACTTTTTTCACTTTATCTAGTAGTTCGCTTGTTCGAAACTCGATAATTTTTTCAAACTTTTTCGTTTCAACATGTGCATCGGATAATACTTGTTGTTTCATTTCCATATTACTTCTCGCATAGCTTACTTTGCCTTGGAGTTCCGCAACTTTTCTTTCTAATGACTCAATATAAGCAAGTTGATCCTGAATAAAATTCAAATGCATATTTGAAGTAAGTCCTTGTTCATAAGACGATTCGGCCGCTTCTTTTTTTCGGAGTAAATCGAGAAGTTCGGTAGCAACCTCTTCAAACACATCAACTGATTTACGATAGGCAAGCTGGGCATCCTGTTTTTCTTTTTCCCGAATATCAAGAATTTTTGTTAAAACTGCAGTCCCTGCCATAATTAACTACCTCCATTAAGTACCCTGTTCAAATGTTCTACTGACTCTTCCAGAGTTACTTTTTCGAGAACACTTTGTTTTAGAAAGGTTTGAAGCTTCGGTTGGTAAAGAATTGCCTTATCAATTTCATGATCTGTCCCACGTTTATAAGCACCGATTTGAATCAAATCTTTATTATCCTCATATTTTGCTAGAAGTGCTCTAGCTTGTTGAGCGGAGTCTAAATGTTCAGTAGTCACGATTTGATTCATGACCCTACTAATGGACTTCAAGATATTTATTGCTGGATATTGACCTTGCTCTGCAAGTTTTCTATCCATTACAAAGTGTCCATCTAATATTCCTCGAACGGTATCAGCAATTGGCTCATTCATATCATCTCCGTCCACCAATACCGTGTAAAATGCTGTAATTGCCCCATATTTATTTGTACCAGTACGTTCCAATAGTTTAGGCAAAATAGAAAAAACAGAAGGGGTGTACCCTTTAGTTGTTGGTGGTTCACCTGTTGCTAGTCCAATTTCTCTTTGAGCCATTGCAACGCGAGTCACAGAATCAATAATGAGATTAACGTTATAGCCTAAGTCTCGGAAGTACTCAGAAATAGCAGTTGCTGTGTAAGCACCTTTAATCCTCATTAAAGCAGGTTGATCTGAGGTTGCGACAACAACAATCGATTTCTTTAATCCCTCTTCACCAAGGTCCTTTTCGATAAACTCACGAACTTCTCTTCCGCGCTCACCGATTAATGCAATAACATTTATATCAGCTTTACTATTTCTAGCAATCATCCCTAGTAGAGTACTTTTCCCTACACCACTTCCTGCAAATAACCCAATGCGCTGTCCTCTTCCTACGGTCAACATTGAATCGATTGCTTTTACTCCAACTTGAATCGGTTCGGATATGGTTGGACGTGCCATAGGATTAGGTGGGGATTGTTCCGTTAAATAATTTGATAATCCTTTTGGCAATTCAGAGCCGTCTAGTGGCCTGCCTAATGAATCAATCACATTACCTATTAAACTTCGACCAACTTTAACAGTTAAAGGTTTTCCAGTAGATTCTACAAGACAACCTGGTCCGATTTCTGCAACCTCGTTATAAGGCATTAAAATGATATTTTCATTACTAAATCCTACTACCTCTGCTAGAACAGGTTGTTTATTTCGGTTTAAAGTTGGATGGATATAGCAAACTTCACCAATATTTGCAGCTGGTCCAATTGACTCAATCATAATCCCAACAACACGTTGTACTTTCCCATAACGTTTATAGAGATCTACATCTTGGATTGCGGTTAGGTATTTCGATAGTTTCATTCTTTTGACTCCATTACAATTTCATGTAAAACCTGTTTTATCTGGTTTAATTGCGTATCGATGCTTGCATCAACTTTCCCAAATGGATGTTCTATAACACAGCTTCCTACATCTAATCTTTCATTAATAAAAATAGAAAGGGTAGCTTTCGAATCAAGAACTTTTTCAAGTTCATTTTTTTGTGTTAATACATGCTCGTAATTGTCTGGATGTAAGAATATAGAGAGTTCTCTTTGATCCTTAATACTTAGAATTGCCACTTTTACAATTGGCAAGAATGATTCAGGTCTATTTTATAGTTCTAACTTCATTATTCTCTTTGCAGTTTGAATAGCTAAATGCAATATAGTTTCTTCACTTTTATCAATGGTTGATTGATAATCCTTATTAGAAGCAGCTATGATAGTATTTGCTTGTTCAATTAGATGTTTGTACTGTTCAAGACTTTCATCTCTACCTTTAGAAAAACCCTCACGAAAACCTTCTTCTTTTGCTTCTTCTACCAATTGATTCCGTTCCTGGATCCAATTATCTTTTGCTACTTTTATTTGGTTTTCTGTTTCTTTAAGAAGCGTTTCCTGCTGATTTTTTACAAGTTCAAGCTCTTCCTTTGCCTCTTGTATTCTATTTAAATCTTGTTGTAATTGGTTTTCATCATTTTCTTCGTAATCAGCTTTAGGCTGATAAACTGGTTTTAGTTGTATAAGCCTTTTGTTTACAGGTTGAGTATCAGACAATGATATCGTCTCCTCCACCACGAGCAATTACAATCTCACCTATATCCTCAAGTCTTCTTATAATTGCTACTATTCGAGTTTGAGCTTCCTCTACATCACGAAGTCGAACAGGTCCCATGTATTCCATTTCATCCTTAAACGTTTCGGCCATACGTTGGGACATATTTTTGAAGACAATTTCCTTAACTTCATCACTAGAAACTTTAAGTGCTAAGCGCAGATCTTCATTTTCCACTTCACGTATAACACGTTGTATGGCACGATTATCGAGAATCACAATATCCTCAAATACAAACATCCGCTTCTTAATCTCATCTGCTAGTTCTGGATCTTGTATTTCCAAAGCATCCAGAATAGTTCTCTCTGTGCTTCGGTCAACTCCGTTTAACACTTCTACAACGGTTTGAATTCCGCCAGTTTGGGTGTAGTCCTCAGCAAATGAAGATGAGATATTTCTCTCTAGTACTTCTTCAACCTGACTAATAATCTCAGGTGATGTGGAATCCATCGTAGCGATTCGTTTCGCAATATCTGCTTGTAATTCCTGTGGTAGAGCAGATAAAATTTGTCCTGCTTGCTCCGGATCCAAATACGATAATACTAGGGCAATCGTTTGGGGATGCTCGTTTTGTATAAAGTTTAATACCTGCTGCGGATCTGCTTTTCTCGCAAAGTCAAACGGCCTTACCTGTAATGAGGATGTCAACCGGTTAATGATATTGCTAGCTTCTTGCTCTCCGAATGCTTTTTCTAATACGGTTTTTGCATAACCGATACCACCTTGGGAGATATAATCTTGTGCAAGAGCTATCTGATGGAATTGTTCAAGTACATCTTCCTTCATGGAAGAATCAACTTTTTTAACAGATGAAATTTCTAAACTAAGCTTTTCAATTTCTTCCTCTGTTAGGTGCTTATAAACTTGCGCGGAGACATCAGGACCTAGAGAGATTAAGAGAATTGCAGCTTTTTGTTTACCAGTTAATTGTGTTTGTTGCCTAGCCATTATTCAAAACCTCCTAATCTTCCCCAATCCAGCCTCGAAGCAGTTTCGCAAATTCTTCTGGTTTGTCTTTTGCCATTTTTTCTAATTGTTTTCTACGTTGAATTGATTCAGTTTCTTCTGTTACCTCAGGTATACTTTCAATAGATTCAGTAACAAATGCCTCTTGACGAATCTCTTCAACTTGATTCTTAGGTTTTCTTACAAACAATAAAATAATCAAGATAATAATTATTACTAGAAGAACTGCACCGACAATATACATCCAAAGTGGAATCTGAAATCCAGGTTCTTGGATAGCGGTATTGCTACCACTAAATTCTTGGAAAACAATCGATGTTTTTTCTTCTGGTACTATATCTCCATATCCAGCATCGATAGAAGTTGTAATAATAGAATTTAAGATAGAAGTAATTCCATCCTCAACAACCATCATATCCTGCTGAGATAAGTATTCTGTATCATCATTAGTCCGACTTTTGACATTATCAACCGCTACCTGTATTCCTAGGTCACGAACTTTATAAGGACTTTCTATGATTTCCTTGTGAATTCGATTAAATTCATTATTAATTGTTTCTTTGATATATTCGTAATCACCGTTTTGACCTTCTTCTGCACCAGGGTAGTTTGGAGTATCACCTTCACCTGTTCCACCTATTCCTCCAACCTCGGCACCCTCGCCTGAATAGGTCTCTCGGATTGTTTCAATACTAACTGGTAAACCTTCCATATTCTCTGGGTCTGCTGGTTCAACAATTTCTTCTACTCGATTTTCTTGAGTGAAGTCGATGTCTGCAGTAACTGAAACGATAACATTGTCCATACCTACCATTGTTCCAAGCATTTGCTGTACTCTTCGCTGAAGATCACGTTCAATATCTTTTTTCACAGTCTGTTGATAAGTATAGGCATCCTGAAATCCCGGAGAATTCTGAGAATTCTGGTCATAGTATTCAAAATACTGATTCATAATGGTAATATCTTCTGGTTGAAGATTTGGAACAGCCTTCGACACTAGTTGATACAGAGAATTTATTTGATTACCTTCAAATCGATATCCAGGTGCTGTTTCAATTACGATTGACGCGCTTGTAGGTTGAGTCGCCTCATTTACAAAGACCGGCTCCTTGGGCATATTAATCATAACCGTAGCGTCATTAATCCCATCAATACTCTTAATTAGGTTCGCAAGTTCAGTTTGCATAGCATCAAGCTTCATGATGTTAAATTCATTATCAGTAATCCCCCATGAAGAGTTTTCACTAAAGAATGAATAATCAATACTGCCACTGTTTGGAATCCCTAGTCCCGCTAAATCAACTAACAATCCGTCAGCTTGTTCACTAGGAACCATTATAGTTGTTCCGCCCTTATCCAGCTCAAATGGAATGCCTCTAGTTTCTAGTTCTGTCTTTATTTGGCCAACTTCCTGCAAGGATAAATTATTATATAATGGCACATATTTTGTATTCGTCGTAAATAATGAAATGACTGCTACTAAAGCAATAACCGCTACGATCGAACCTATTAATAAACCTTTTTGACTTTTCGACCGTTTGGACCAAAAAGTTCTTGCTGTTTCCTTTAATTTCATTATTTTTTCGTTATTCATGTACTCCCCCGCCAAATTCCAAACAATATAATAAAAACCTTCATATCACTTTATTAATAATACAGTTGTAAATTTTAATAATTTTATTAAAACTTAGTAAAAGTTTCCGATATATATGATAGAAGGTTATACTTGCATTCTCATTATCTCGTTATAAGCATCAATTGCTTTACGTTGTACTTCAACAGTCGCCTGTAATGTAATACTAGCCTTCTGTGCCGTTATCATAACATCATGCAAGTCATCAATTTTCCCTAATGCAAGAGCCTCTGTTTTCTTATCAGATAAGACCTGTAAGTCATTTACATTGCTTATTGCATTTTTAAGCACATTCGCAAAACTTGCTTGTGCTTTTCCTGGTGAAGTCTTAAGTGTATTTACATCTTTAACTGCACTAGTATTTATTCCATTTATAGCAAGATTCATTTGTCTACTCCTTATTTACCTATTTCTAATGCTTTCATTAACATGCTTTTACTAGCATTAATTGCAGTAATATTTGCTTCGTATGACCTTGTTGCACTCATTAGATCTACCATCTCTTTCAGTGGATCTACATTTGGCATTTGAACATACCCTGCTTCATTTGCATCTGGATGCGAAGGGTTATAGACAAGTTTAAAAGGCTCTTCATCTTCAACAATTTCTGTTACTTTGACACCAGTAGCTTTATTGTCTGTGGTACTGGTAGCTTTTTGAAGGAATGTTCGAAAACTTTTGTCCGTTGGCTCGATTTGTACCATTTTTCTACGATACGGTTCGTACTCACCATTTTCATTCACTGTTGCTCGAGTCGTATTCGCATTAGCAATATTAGATGAAATAACGTCCATGCGTAACCGCTGCGCTGTAAGAGCACTGCTGCTTGCATTAAATGCATTGAAAATGGACATCCTTACCTTCCTCCTTTAATTACCGTTTGTAAACTATTAAACTTACCATTTATTCGATCTACTAAACTTTGATAATAAATTTGGTTCTGTGCTAATTCCGCCATTTCTTTATCAATATCCACATTGTTTCCATTATGATTAAATGTTGTATTATTTCTTTGAACTGTTTGATAGGATAATCGTTGGTCAAGATCAAAAGATAAATGCCTTGGGTGTGTTCTCTTAGCAGCTATTGAACTTGATAACTCATTTTGAAGCACATCCTTAAAAACGACATCTTTCGCTTTATAATTAGGAGTATCGACATTAGCAATATTGGAAGCAATCGTCTGATTTTTAATAGAAGAATAATTTAGTGATTGTTGTAAAGTATTAATCGTTCCACTAAACAGATTCATTCAAAACCCACCTTTTTGTAAAAAAATACATTAAAACGGACATAAAAAATAAATTGTATACGAATATTGTAATTTATATCTGGGATAAAGTCTATCAAAATTCGACAGAATTCTAATAGTTACGTCAAAACAGGAGCTTAATACTAGGTATATTTTACTATAAAAAGTCGTATTGAGATTAAGTTGTTTAGAACTTTAGTATTTAAGTAAGTAAATAATTGTAGAAATTTGTAAAAAATGGGTGGTTAAGGATATTCATTATAGTCCATTTTATCTACAAAATTCTGTAGAAATTAAAAACTAGCATATCCTAAATAACTTTGGGACATGCTAGTTTTTAATTAAATAATATAAAAACGAAAAAAAGAATTCATAGTTTCTCTATGAATTCTTTTTTTTATTACTTATCTAGAACGTAACTTTTCTAACTCCACTAGAAACTTATCATTTAGAACTTTGATATATGTTCCTTTCATACCTAGTGAACGTGACTCAATTACTCCAGCACTTTCTAACTTTCTTAATGCATTTACGATTACGGATCTTGTAATACCTACACGGTCAGCAATTTTACTAGCTACAAGTAAACCTTCGTGACCATTAAGTTCTTCAAAGATATGATCGATTGCTTCTAACTCACTGTAAGAAAGAGAACTGATTGCCATTTGAACAACAGCTTTACTTCTAGCTTCCATTTCGATTTCTTCTGTCTTTTCATGAAGAATTTCCATACCTACAACCGTAGCTCCATATTCAGCTAACAATAAGTCGTCATCATTAAATGTCTCTTTCAATCTTCCGATGATCAGCGTTCCTAGGCGTTCTCCCCCACCAATAATAGGAACAATTGTAGTTAAACCACTTTGAAATAAGTCTTTGTTTTCCACTGGGAAAACTGTGTATTGGCTATTTATGTCTAAATTTGCTGTTGTTTCATGAATATGGAATAAACCTTCTGTGTATTCTTCAGGGAATTGTCTTTCTTCAAGCATAGATTTCATACGCTCATTCTCAATTTCTTGATTAATTGCATAACCAAGTAGCTTCCCTCTTCTACTTAAAATGAAAACATTTCCTTTGATAACGTCTGTCAGTGATGCAGCCATATCGTTGAAGTTTACTGATTTACCTGTTGCTTTTTGCAACATTGAGTTGATTTTTCTTGCGCGATTTAATAGTTCCATGTCATGTAATCCTCCATTTTTTTAATTATTATTACAATATGAATTGACTTAAGTCTTTATTTTTAACAATGGTGCTAAGTTTTTGATCGACATATTCCGGAGTTATCTCTACCTTCTCCATAGAAACGTCTGGTGCTTCAAATGATAAATCCTCTAATAATTTTTCTAGAATAGTGTGAAGCCTTCTAGCACCAATATTATCTGTATCTTGATTTACTTGATAAGCAATTTCCGCAATTCTATTGACAGCTTTGTCTGTAAAAACTACGTTTATACCTTCCGTTTTAAGTAGAGCTTGATATTGTTTTAAAAGAGCGTTTGATGGTTCATTTAGAATTCGAACAAAGTCATCAACTGAAAGTTTCTCTAACTCTACCCTAATCGGAAATCGCCCTTGTAATTCCGGTATTAAGTCAGAAGGTTTCGCCATATGAAATGCCCCCGCTGCAATAAATAGCATATGGTCAGTTTTAACAGGTCCGTGTTTGGTTACGACAGTAGACCCTTCTACAATCGGTAGGATATCACGTTGCACACCTTCTCGAGATACATTCGGTGAGTTATCATGCTTACCAGCAATTTTATCAATTTCATCAATAAAAATAATACCAGATTGTTCTGCCCTAGTTATTGCTTCTTGAGAGACTTCTTCCATATCAACAAGTTTTTGTGCCTCTTGTTGCGTCAGAACTTTTCTGGCTTCAGACACAGGAAGCTTTCGTTTCTTCTTCTTCTTCGGCATAAATTGGCCTAAAGCATCTTGCATATTCATACCCATTTGTTCCATTCCAGAACCTTGTAACATATCGAACATTGATGGTGGAATTTCTTCTATCTCGATCGACACCATATGGTCTTCTAGTTCACCCATTGCAAGTTGATGAGCTACCCTACTTCGTTTACTCTTAATTTCTTCATCCTTTTCCGAATCATCATTGTCTTGTTGTGTTCCTTGACCTGAAAATAGCATTTCAAAAGGATTAGAAATGGTTGACTGTTTTTTCACCTGTGGAACTAATAGCTTGACGAGTTTTTTCTCAGCCTCTTCTTTTGCTTTGTCTAATACTTCACTCATTTTTTCTTCTTTTACCATGCGCATAGACATTTCCACTAAATCCCGAACCATCGATTCGACATCGCGCCCAACATAGCCAACCTCTGTAAACTTTGTAGCCTCTAGCTTTACAAATGGTGCACCAACCAACTTCGCTAAGCGTCTAGCTATTTCAGTCTTACCTACCCCAGTTGGCCCAATCATAAGAATATTTTTCGGAACAATCTCATCTTTGAGTTTTTCATCCAACAAGGATCTACGGTATCTGTTTCTGAGAGCAACAGCAACCGACTTCTTAGCATTTTGCTGACCAATAATGTAGTTATCAAGTTGGTTAACAATTTGTCTCGGAGTATAATCTATCCCCATATTTGCAATGGCCTCCTCATTAATCAAGTACTTCCAATGTAATTTGATCATTTGTAAACACACAGATTTCTCCAGCAATTTTCATTGCAGCAAGTGCAATTTCTTTTGCTGACATATGTTCTGAATAGTTTACAAGAGCCCTACCTGCACTAAGTGCATAGTTTCCACCTGAGCCAATTGCTAATATACCATCATCAGGCTCAATTACCTCTCCAGTTCCAGATATGAGCAACATGCTTTCTTTATTCATTACAATAAGCATTGCTTCTAACTTCCGTAGCACTTTATCACTACGCCATTCTTGCGCTAATTCAACTGCAGCTCTAGTTAAGTTACCATTAAACGCCTCGAGTTTACCCTCGAATTTTTCAAACAGGGTAAATGCATCCGCAACAGAACCAGCAAATCCAGCTAAAACTTGGCCATTATACAATCTTCTAACCTTTTTAGCTTTGTGTTTCATAACAACGGAATTCCCCAATGTAACCTGACCATCACCACTCATTGCACATTGTCCGTTATGCTGAACAGCAAATATCGTGGTGGCATGAATTTCATGTGCCAATAAACTCACCTCATCCGTTATTCCTGACTTCTTTTTGCTCTAGGATGACTATTTAAATAGATGTTTCGTAAATGATCTTTTGTGACATGTGTATAAATCTGAGTAGAAGATAAGCTTTCATGTCCCAAGAGTTCTTGAACGGTCCTTAAATCAGCACCTTCATTTAACATATGGGTCGCAAAAGTATGCCTTAACTTATGTGGGTGGATATTAATTGTAAGCGCAGCTTTTTCTACCATTTTATTTAATATCAATCTTATCCCTCGTGTTGTAATTGGGTTACCTCTTGAGTTAAGGAAAACCGATTCAGAATTTGATCCGGACCTTTCTAGTAGTTGTTTTCTACCATCATGTATGTATAATTGTAGAGACTTCTCAGCAAAGCTACCAAAAGGTACGTATCTTTCTTTATTTCCTTTCCCTTTTACAAGGAGTGTACCAATTGAAAAATCAATATCCTTAAGACGTAGGTTTTGACATTCACTTACCCGAATACCAGTGCCATATAGTATCTCTAGCAGTGCTAAATTCCGCTGACCCAAGGGGTCCTCAGTATCATTACTTTCAAAAAGTTTTACCATTTCTTCTTCATATAAAAAGCCTGGAATGGGCTTAGCTGCTTTGGGTAAAGTAATAAGCGAGAAGTTATTAGAATTTATAATTTCTTCCCTCTCTAAAAACTTGAAGAAAGTACGCAAACTGGAAATCTTTCTTGATACAGACCTTCTTGAGAACTTCTTATCAAAGAGAGTGGTTAGAAACAAACGAATACATTGCAGGTCAACTTCCTGAAAGGTTTGGATTCCTTCTTGATATAAAAAAGAAAAGAATTCATCCAAGTCATGATTGTAGTATTCAACTGTGTACGGTGAAGCATTTTTTTCTATTTGCAGATATTCTGTGAAAAGCTTTTGAAACTGTGTGAAATTTTCCAAATACTCACCTCAACCTGACAGCCAACTAATAATATATCACATGTGAATTAGAGATTGCAATGAACTTAACAAAATTGTAACAAAATTCTGAATTGAGCGCAACACTAAACATTTTCAACCTAAACCTTTTTATCTCAAAGAAATTGCTGTCAAGTAGTTTCTCTTACCACTGGATAATTATAGCGATTCACGTATTAATAGTCAACAAAGAACTCTTCATTTTTCGACATTATTCGATACCTACAAATATTTAGAATTAATCACCTATCTATCATTTTTACCAATTGTTCAAAAATTATAATCTAAAACAATTATAATTCTTTACCCTTTTCAAAAAATGTAAAACATTTTGGACTAAAAACAAAAGACGCTCAAGGTATGAGCGACTCTGTTATCCCTGACTATTCTCTTTATAATCACAGTTTGTACAGACAATTTGTGTATCTTTCTTGTTTTTCTTTTCTACCAATAATGAATCACATTTAGGGCATGGTCTAGATATTGGCTTATCCCATGAGACAAAGTCACACTCTGGAAAACGATCACACCCATAGAAAACACGACGTTTCTTCGACTTACGTTCTACAACATTACCTTCCTTACACTTCGGACATGTAACACCAATCTCTTTCAGGATTGGTTTTGTATTGCGACAATCTGGAAAATTAGAACAAGCTAAAAATTTACCATAGCGCCCCATCTTGTAAACCATTTCGTGTCCGCAGTTTTCGCAGTCGATACCAGCTGGTTCGTCTTTAATTTCTATTTTATCCATTTCCTCCTCAGCCACACTTAAGCGTTCTTGGAATCCATGATAAAAATCATCAATGATATTAACCCACTCTACTTCGCCTTCTTCTATAGCATCTAGATCATTTTCCATTTTCGCGGTAAATTCAACATCGATAATCTCTGGGAAAAACTCTTTTAATAAATCTACAACAATTGTACCGAGTTCAGACGGTATAAATCTCTTATTATCCAATGTCACATATCCACGGCGTTGAATGGTGTCAAGCGTCGGAGCGTAGGTTGATGGTCTACCTATGCCTAACTCCTCCATTGTCTTAACTAATCTCGCTTCTGTAAAGCGTGGTGGTGGCTGTGTAAAGTGTTGATTAGGATTAATTTCATTGGCATTTACAATCATGCCCTCTTCTAAATTTGGAAGAAATTTATCGTCCTGCTTTTTATTATCATCAGTACCTTCCACATAAACTTTCATAAATCCTTTAAACTTAACTTTTGAACCCGTCGAACGAAATTCTACATTATTATTTTTAAGTGTCACAGTCATGGTATCTAAAATTGCCGATGCCATCTGACTTGCTAAGAAACGTTCCCATATGAGTTTATACAGTCTTAACTGATCTCTTGATAACACAGACTTGAGTGAATTCGGTTCTCTTAATACAGAAGTCGGGCGTATTGCCTCATGGGCATCTTGCGCTTTTTCATTTACCTTCTCACTTTTATTTATACCTAGGAATTCACTTCCGTACTTATCTTCAATATATCCCTTTGCCTCATCTTTAGCTGTATTAGAGATTCGGGTCGAATCTGTACGCATATACGTAATTAGACCAGTAATACCTCCAGCAGATTTACCGAGATCAATACCTTCATATAATTGTTGTGCAATCATCATGGTTTTCCTTGCTCGGAAATTCAACTTTCTTGCTGCTTCCTGTTGTAAGGAAGATGTGGTAAAAGGCTTCGCAGGGTTACGACGTCTTTCTTTTTTTGTTACTTTATCTATCGTAAACTTTTTATCTACCAGTTTACTTAATACATCTTTTACTTCTGACTCAGAAGATAACTCCAATTTTTTTCCATCAATTCCGTAAAAGGTACCCTCAAATAATTCTTTATCCTTTTGAAAGTTTGCTTCGATTGACCAATACTCTTCTGGTTTAAAATTATTAATTTCATTTTCGCGATCAATAATCATTTTGAGGGCTACTAATTGCACTCGACCAGCACTTAAACCTTTTTTTACTTTTTTCCAAAGTAAAGGACTAATGTTATAACCAACTAATCGGTCGAGTACTCTTCTAGCCTGTTGTGCATCTACTA
>Ga0079224_100002371_pt1 | contig 22821 bp, 16 predicted proteins | sample Stecom2015_FD_80414 | JGI IMG/M metagenome (GOLD analysis project Ga0079224, IMG submission 80414) | Agricultural soil microbial communities from Utah to study Nitrogen management - Steer compost 2015 | ecosystem: Environmental > Terrestrial > Soil > Agricultural land | place: USA: Utah...
GGCACTCCCGGATCCGAGCGGCACGGGCCGCCCCTCCGCACCGCGGTCCCGGCCGATCCGGGCACCGCGGCGCGGTGTCCGGGTGTGTCCGCGGCCGCAATGTGCGCGCTCTGTCTGGTTCTGGACACTCTCCGGCAGCGGCGGGCCGGAGGGTCGGCAGTACGCCGAAAGACCCGGCGCACCGCTGTGGCACGGGCCGCCGCGCCCCGCCGGTGGCCCCCGGGCCCGCCCCGCCCCCGCGGAACGCCGGTCCGGCCCAGGAGAGAAAGAAGGAGTGACCTCATGGCGATCACCCCCCGACCGCTGCGGACCAGTTCGCCCCTGCCGCCCTACCGCGCGGTGCTCGCCGTCGACGCGGAGAGCTACACCCGCAACTCCGCCCTGCACCAGCAGGTGCTGAGCACCGCCATCCCGGACGTGCTGGAGGAGGCGTTCCGCCGCTCCGGCCTGGAAGAAGTGTGGCAGGCGCGCCGCTTCCCGCAGAGCGCCGGGGACGGGTACGTGGTCGGGGTGGAACCGGAGCACCTGCCGTTCCTCGTCCACCCCATGCTCGGCCACCTGCAGGACGCGCTCGAAGACGACCAGTCGCGCCTGGCCGCCCACGAACGCGAGCTGCGCCTCCGGCTGCGCGTCGCCCTCGACGTGGGCCCGCTCCCCGACGGCGGCGGAACCGGACCGGAGCCCGCCGGCATCGGCCGTGCGATGAACGACGTGCACCGCCTGCTGGACTCCGCTCCGCTCCGTGACGAGCTCCGCGCCTCCGACCGGGACATCACCTACCTCGCGGCGATCGTCTCCCGGGGCGTTTACGAGGAGGCGGTGGCCGGCCGCTTCGTCGGCCTGAACCCGCGCCGGTTCCGCCGGGTGGAGGTGCGCCACCCGGACAAGGGGTTCACCCAGGAGGGCTACCTGTACGTCCCGGTGCCCTCGGGCTCCGCCGGGGGCGGCGAGACCCCCGGGAGGGAGCAGAAGGCGGAGGGCGACCCCGGGCCCCGGGCACCGGCCGCCGCCCCGGAGCGGGCCCCGGGCCCCGGCCGGCCCGACCGGGAGGCGGCGCCGGGCGGCGTCCGGATGGGCGACAACCACGGTCAGGCCGTCCTCGGCGGAACGGTCCAGGGCGGCATGCACGCCGACTTCCGCGGGAGGGACCGTGGCTGAGCATGCGCCCGAAAGCGAGGAGGAGGCCCCCGCGCCGGAGGCGGAGCGGGAGGGCTCGGAACGCGCCGAACGGGAACCGACCGAGCGGCCGGACGACGGTGCGGCCGCATCCGGGGAGGAGCCGAAGGCGGCCAACAGCGCCGCGGACAACTACGGGCAGCTGGTGCAGGACGCCGTCATCTACGGCGGCATGCACATCCACACCGGGGCGGGCGACGGCCCCTACACCGGCGCCGAGGCGACCCGCCTGGTCCGGGCGGCGCGCAGACTGGACCCCCGGCGGGTGGAGGCGGTGCGCGCGTCCTTCGTCCGGCCCGAGCACTACCCGCATTTCGAGCGGGAGTTCCGGGACTCCAGGGTCGGGGTGATCGTCGGCCCCTCCGGCGCGGGGCGGGCGGTCACCGCCGTCTACGCCCTCGACCGCACCGGGCTCCCCCTCCGCGAAGCCGTTCCGGAGGCAGGCGAGCGGGACCTGGGGCTGGGACGGCTTCCGGCCGAGCCGCGCCATGCCTACCTGCTGGACCTCACCCCGTTCGGCGACGTCACCGCAGACCGGTCCGCGGTCCGGGAGTACGCGCGCCGGGTGCGCGCCGGCGGCGGGCGGCTGATCGTGATCGCCGAGGCATGGAAGGAGGACCCCGCCGACGCCTATGCCCATCTGGCGGTGGAGCCGGCCTCCGCGGAGCGGGTCTTCCACGGGCACCTGCGCCACCTCATCGGCAGGGAGGAGGCCGAGCGCTGGTCCGCCGACCCGGAGATCCGCGAACTGCTCGGCGGGCAGACCCCGGCGCGCGCGGTGCGCATGGCCAAGCAGGTCCAACGCTCCGCCTTCTCCGGTGCCTCCTTCGAGCTCCAGGTCAAGGAGGTGCTGGAGGTCTTCAGGAACTATGCGGCCGAGGTCCGCGAGTGGTTCCAGGAGCATGAGAAGGCGGCGGCACGGGCCGAGGAGCGCCGGTACGAGCTGCGTACCGCAGGAGCCGGCGGGAGCCGCCCGGAGCGCCGGGAGGAGCTGCGGCCCAGCGACTACCAGCGGGTGCTGATCGAGGCCGTCGCGGTCCTGGAGGGCTGCCCCTCCGACGCGGTGCTGCTCCAGGTCGACGAGCTCGCCAAGGCCTGGTCGGTCCCGGTGCAGTTCTCCTCGCCGATCTCCGGCGGCGGGCTCACCGCGATGCTGGCGGAGGTCGGCTCCGTCGTCGACGCCGAGGACCGCATCCGCTTCAGGCGGACGGGGTTCGGCGACGTGGTGCTCGACCACCTCTGGCACGAGTACCCCAAAGCGCGCAGATCCCTGCTGACCTGGTCGAACCGGGCGGTGCGCGAGGTTCCCGCCCGGGAGCGCCGCGAGGTGGCGCAGCGCTGGCTCCGGCTCGCCGAGCGGCAGGACGACCCCGGCCCGGTGAACGGGCTCCTGGTCGCCTGGGGGAGGGACCGGGTGCTGCGGCCGGCGGCCGTCCCGGTGGTCGCCCAGGCCGCCGTGCACGGCCGGCTCGGCCCCGCGGTCCGGGCCTACCTTTACCGGCTGGCCGAGGGCGGCCGCGGCGGGGTGGCGACCGACATCGCGGTGGCCCAGGTGTGCGGCCAGTACGGCAGGGTCGAGCCGGGCTCCGCACTGGTCAGGCTCCGGCTGATCGCCGACCGGGCGCCGGACTCGGAGAGCACCGGGGCGGCCGTCGCGGCGGCACTGGACTCCATCGCGGAGGAGGCCGCTCCGTGCACCGAGGTGCTGCGGGAGCTCGCCGCCTGGACGGATGACGCCGAGGAGCGGGGCCGGGCCGGCTTCGCCCGCGGCCACCTGTCCCGGATGCTCTCCGCGACCGGTGGGCGGGGCCTTCCCCTCCTGCTGGTGAGGACCGCCGCCGAGCCGGCCGGGATTCCGGCGGAAGCGGTCAGCTGCGCGCTGGCCGCCGCTCTGGGCGGCGCGGACCCGGCGGGGGCGGAACGGATCCTCGCAGGATGGGACGGCGCCCTGGGGTCGGCGTCGCGGCGGCCGGAGCAGACCGCCCTGGAAACCGTACTGCTGGCCGCCGCGGCCGCGAACCCCGCGGCCAACGTGCGGATCGCCCGCCATCTGCGCCGGCTGGCGCACGGCCCGGGCGGCCGCCGGGCAGCGGAGCTGGCCGAGCGGGCCGCGGCGCGCGACTCGTTCACCCGGAACCCCGAAACCGTCGGAGGAGAGACATGAGCTGGCTGATGCGAACCGTCGTTCCCGGGAGGGAGGTGCCCCCGTGGAGCATCGCGTTCCGCTCGGGGGGAGAGGAGATGGAATTCTCCGCCCGGCTGCCGAGCAGGGACGAAGGGCTGCTCTTCAATGCCGACTTCGCGCTGGTGCTGGACATCGCGGCCCGGGGCCGGCGCCGGGAGCGGGCCGCGCAGAAGGCGCGGGCGGCGGTACTGGACGTCGCACGGGAGGAGACGCGCGGTCATTCGGTCGCCGACCACGGCCTCGCCGAGGCCGAACTGGCACGCCGGCTCCTCGCCGACGGAATCGTCGACGACCCCGACATCAGGATCGGCGGCGTCGAGGTCCGGGTCGGCGCGGACGATGCCGACATCGAGCTGGTCAAGAGCCGGGAGCGGTGCGCCCCCCGCTACGCGCTCAAAGAGGAGGAGCTCCGCGCCCAGCTGCGGCACCTGGAACGGCTCACCGACAAGGTCTACAGCGACCCCGCGACGACCCTCCGCTGGTGGTACGAGCGCAACCCGGAGCACACCCAGGAGCTGGACGTGGCCGCCGACCGGCTGCGGCTGGTGCTGGCCGACGCGCCGGGGGCGGAGGGGCGGGGGTCCGAGGCGGAGGCGGCCGGCATGCTCGTCGCCGACCTGCTCCGCGGGCTCGCCGACGCCGACCGCGACGACGTCCTGGCCCGCCTCGCCCTGCTGTTCACCGCCTTCGACCGCCGGGACCTGGCCAAGCGGCTGCAGGCGGAGAGGCCGGGAGGAGCGGCGCCCTGGTGAGGCCGCGCGGCACCGGCGCCACCGGCGGGCCCGGCCCGGAGCAGCGGCCTCCCGGTGCCCGCCGCGCGGCGGGCACCGTTCGGGGGGAGGGACGGGGACCCCCGTAACGCCGGATGCGGCGGCCCCTGCCAGGGCCGCCGCATCCGTGCGGTCGGGGACCGGCCGTCCGGCCGGTCCCGGGTCAGTCCTTCCGGTCGGATCCGGCGCGGGAGCCCTCGGCGGCCTCCCGGTCGTCCTCGTCCTTCCCCTCGTCGTCCTCCGCGGCCGCGCACTCCTCGGCCGGGGTGGTGACCAGCTGGAAGTCGCCGTCGTGCTCGCGGGTACCGGTGACCACGGCGGCGGTGACCACCTCCCTGGCCTTGTGCGAGCGGATCACCTTCGGGTCGCGCTGCAGGTCCTTGATCAAGGACACGCACATCAGCAGCATGACCACGGTCCACGGCGCCGCCACCAGGATGGTCATCCGCTGCAGGCCGTCCAGGCCGGTGCTCTCACCGCCGCTGGCCACCAGGGTGATGGCGGCGACCGCGGCCATCAGCACGCCCCAGAACACGGTGATGCCCCGGTGCGGCACGTTCGCGCCGCGCTGGGAGAGCGTGCCCATCACGATGGAGGCCGAGTCGGCGCCGGTGATGAAGAAGATCGCCACCAGCACCGCCACGATCACGCTGATCACCGTGGCCCACGGGAACTGGGCGAGCAGCCCGTAGAGCATGCCCTCCTGGCTGCCGTCGCCGTAGATGTCCACGCCGCCGGACTGCAGGTTGATCGCGGTGCCGCCGAGGATGGCGAACCAGACCAGGCTGACCACGGAGGGCACCAGGATGACGCCGGAGACGAACTGGCGGATGGTGCGGCCGCGGCTGATCTTGCCGATGAACATGCCCACGAACGGCGTCCAGGAGATCCACCAGGCCCAGTAGAAGATGGTCCAGGAGGTCAGCCAGCCGCCGACGTCCTCGCCGCCGCTGGCCTCGGTCCGGCCGGACATGGTGAAGAAGTCCTGCAGGTAGGCCCCGAGCGAGGTGGGGATCATGTCCAGGATGTACACGGTCGGGCCGACCACCAGCAGGAACAGCAGGATCAGCGCGGCCATGCCCATGTTGATGTTGGACAGCCACTGGATGCCGCGCGCCACGCCGGAGACCGCCGAGACCACGAACGCGATCATCAGGGCGACGATGATGCCGACCAGCAGGCCGCTGCTGAGCGTGGTGACCCAGCCCAGCTCCTGGAAGCCGCCGGCGATCTGCAGTGCGCCCAGGCCCAGCGAGGTCGCCGAGCCGAACAGGGTGGCGAAGATCGCCAGCACGTCGATGAGCTTGCCGACCGGGCCGTTGGCCGCCTTCTCGCCGATCAGCGGGATGAACGCGGCGCTGATCAGCTGGCGCCGCCCGCGCCGGTAGGTGCCGTAGGCGATGGCCAGGCCGACCACCGCGTAGATCGCCCACGGGTGCAGCGTCCAGTGGAACAGCGTGGTGGCCAGGGCGGTGGCCGCCTCGGGCGCTCCGGTGCCGGGAGGGGGCGTGGTGAAGTGGCCCAGCGGCTCGGCCACGCCGAAGAACATCAGGCCGATGCCCATGCCGGTGGCGAAGAGCATCGAGATCCAGGAGATGGTGTTGAACTCCGGACCCTCGTCGTCGCGGCCCAGCGTGATGTCGCCGTACTTGCTGAACGCCAGCCAGAGCGAGATCACCACGAACGCCGAGGCGGCGAGCACCAAGCCCCAGCCGGCGTTGTGGATCAGGTTGTCCAGCAGCCGCTGCGAGATGTCGGCGAGCTGGGCGGGCTGGAGCGCACCCCACACCACGAACGCGATCGCCAGGACGCCGGCGATGAAGAAGACCACTCTGTCGGTCTTCGGGCGGCCGCTCTCGGCCTCGGACCGGGCGGGCGGCTCCCACAGCAGCTCTTCGGCGGTGTAGGGCTCGGGCGAGGAGGCCTCGTTCTCCGAACCGCCTCCCCCGGTCTGATCCTCGGGCTCCGTGGCGCGAGGGGTCTGGTCGTCTATTGCCACCTTGCGTCGGCGCGTGGAGCGCCGCCTCCTCTCGGGTTCGTCGTCCGTCCGGGCCCCGTCGCCGTCGGCCCGGGGGAAAGGCTGCCGGCCGGCGGGAGCAGGGACGGCGTGGTCTGGGCCGTTTACCCGCAATGCCCGCAGGTGAACATACATGACGGCATGGGTCCGCCCAGGGACTCCGGCGGAGCGCGCCCGACGGTGCGGCGAATGGTCCGCAAGTGAATTCGAATCATTCGCCAGTGCCCCGGCAGCCTATCCGAAAACGCGGTATAAACCCTGTTGGCGGCGGGTTCGGCGCGCCGGTCGGGCGGTAGTCGGCGGGGGGCCGCGGCACCGCCGGGAACCCTTCGCACCCTCGGAGGATATCTCCGGAATATTGTGATAAATCAATTACCTCCCGCTTTTCGAATCGATACGCATCCGATGCGCTCCGTCCCCCTGCGCCGGACCCGGCCGCCGGATCCCCCTGGCCGCAGGGGCTGCCGAGCCCGGAGCGCTAGGCTTGGCCGCCGGACGCGCGGAGGGGGCCGCGGGGTCCGTGTGATCGATCACGGGAAGGGGCGGCCGGTGCCATACCGGAGGCGGTGCGCGGCGGGGCCCAAGGCCCGGCAGGTCCTGGCGTTCCCGCTGGCCGCAGCGGTCCTGGCCGGGTGCTCCGCGCCGGCCGCGACGGAGGCCGGCGGGGCCGCGCCGGTGCCGGAGCAGGCCGGGTTCGACTACCAGATCGGCGGCGCCTACCCGCCGCCGCCCGGGGTCGGCCTGGTGATCCGGGACCGCGCCGCCGAACCCGCGGACGGCGCCTACTCCGTCTGCTACGTCAACGGCTTCCAGACCCAGGAGGCCGCGACCGCCCGGTGGCGCGCCGACCACCCGGAGCTGCTGCTCACCGAGGACGGCGAGCCGGTCATGGACACCGACTGGAACGAGCAGCTCTTCGACGTCTCCACCGGGGCGAACCGCACCGCCCTCGCCGAGACCGTCGGAGCCTGGATCGAAGGCTGCGCCGCCGACGGCTTCGACGCCGTCGAGATCGACAACCTCGACTCCCCGCTGCGCTCCCGCGGCCTGCTCACCGAGGACGACGCACTGGCCTACGCCGGCCTGCTGATCGAGCGCGCGCACGCCGCAGGCCTGGCCGCCGGGCAGAAGAACGCGGTGGAGTCCGCCGGCCGCGGCGCCGCGGCCGGCTTCGACTTCGCGGTCTCCGAGGAGTGCGCCCGCTACGGCGAGTGCGCGGACTACGCGGACGCCTACCCCGGCCGCGTCTACGACGTCGAGTACCGCCGCCCCGACTTCGAGCGGGCCTGCGAGGACCCCGTCCCGGGCGTCTCCGTCGTCCTGCGCGACCTGGCGGTCTCCCCGCCGGACGACCCCGGGTACGTGCGCGAGGCGTGCCGCTGAGGGCCGTCGGACCCGGGTCGGGCCGCCGGCCCGCCCCGCGTAGCGGCCGCCCTTCCCCGCGGGGCCCGGAGCCGCCGCCGTCCCGGCCCTCCCTGAACGGCGACGGCGCCCGGACCGCCGTCCTGCGACGCCCGCCCGGTCAGAGCCCGTGCCGGCGGGAGACCATCCGCTCCACGGCGGTCCGCGGCAGCAGGCGGCGCAGCGCGAACACCACGGGGGCGTTGCTGCCCACCGCGTACAGCGGGCGGGGCCGCGGCGAGTCGACGGCCTTGAGCACCGTCGCGGCCACCCGGTCCGCGGAGATCCCGTTCACCTCGTTGGCGTTGAGCGCGGCCAGCATGGTCCGGTACTCCCCGGCGAACGGGGAGTCCTCGGCGATGTAGGAGGTCCGCCGGGTGCCGATGCCGGTGCTGATCGACCCGGGCTCGACCGTGGTCACGCCGACCCCGTACGGGCCGACCTCGCGCCGCGCCGCGCTCGCGAACCCCTTGATCGCGGCCTTGGAGGCCACGTAGGAGGAGCGGTACGCCAGCGGGAAGCTGGCCAGCATCGACCCGACCATGACGACCCGGCCGTACCGGCGCACCCGCATCCCCGGCAGCATCAGCTGGGTGAGCCGGACCGCGCTGAAGACGTTCACCCGGAAGAGCCGCTCCACCGCCTCCATCGGCAGCTCCTCGATCGGCCCGCTCTGGCTCTCCCCGGCGTTGTTGACCAGGATGTCGACCCCGCCGGCCGCCGCCGCGCACTCCTCCACCGAGGACGGGTCGGACAGGTCGAGCCGCAGGTACTCCACTCCGGGGAGGGGGTCGGCCACCCGGGAGGGGTCCCGGGTGGTCCCGTACACCTTGTCGCCGCGGGCCGCCAGCGCCCCGGCCACCGCGGCGCCGATCCCGGACGAGGCGCCCGTGACGAGCGCGGTGCGGCTCACCGCCGGCTCCGGCGGGGGAGGCGGCGGCCGGCGGCCGGGCCGGCCCCGGCGGTCCGGGGAGGGGAAGCGGTACTGGTCCTCATCGATGCTCCGTCCTGGCCGGGCAAGGGGGCGCGGCCGCCGGGAGGCCCCGGCACGGCCGCCCCGCGCACGCCGCGCGGTGCCGCGCAACCCTACTCCAGAGTCACCCACCGGACCGGCGCGGGGTACCGAGGGCCGGAAAAGACCCGGCGGCCGGTCCCCGCGCGGCCTTCGCCGCCCCGCTTCCCGCCCACACCGCCCCGCCCGCCGCAGCCCACCGCCTTCCGCAGCCGGAGCAGGACGGCAGCGGGGCGGTGCGCGGCCCCGCTACCACCCCTCCCGCAGCCCGGGCGGCAGCGGGCAGTACACGGCTCGCCACCGCCCACCCCGGTCCCTGCGGGGCGCCTCGACGTCGCCGTGATCGCCGCGGGAGATGTCGCGGGGTTCGTTGATCTTGGCGTTATCGACCGGTCCCGGCCGCGGACCTGTGCGGGCGAGCTGCCTTGACCGGCCGATAACGCCAAGATCAACGGGGTGGGGCTGTGGCGGGCCGTGCGCTGTCCTCTGCGCGCCGGGGGCGGGCTCCGCCCTCCGCCGGGGAGGCGCGGCAGGCTCCACCATGGGTAGGCGGGGCGCGGAGCCAGGGGCCGGCGGAGGGGACCGGCAGCGGAGCGCTCGACCGCGGGGAGACCCCCGTCAACGTCTAGGCTGGCCCCGGGCCGGCGCTCCGGCCGGCCCCCTACCCCGACCAGGAGGCGCCGTTGTTCACCCTCACCGCGGCGGACGGACTGCCGGTCCACGTGAACGACTGGGTCCCGGAGGGCGCCCCGCGCGCGGTCGTGCAGATCGCGCACGGCCTGAGCGAGCACTCCGGGCGCTACGCCCCGCTCGCCCGGGCGCTGACCGGACGCGGGTACGCGGTCTACGCCAACGACCACCGGGGCCACGGGCGGACCATGCACGCCGGTCCGGGCGTGCTCGGCGAGGACGGCTGGAACCGGCTGGTCGGCGACATGGCGGCGCTGAGCGGGGAGATCCGGGAGCGGCACCCCGGGGCGCCGCTGGTGGTGCTGGGACACAGCATGGGCTCCTTCGCGCTCCAGCAGTACCTGCTCGACCACGCGGCCTCGGTGGACGGCGCGGTGCTGTGCGGAACGGCCGCCGTGGACCTGCTCTTCGGCCACCTGGCCGCGGTCATGGGCCCGGGCGGGATCGTCGAGGTCTTCAACGCCCCCTTCGCGCCGGCCCGCACCTCGGCCGACTGGTTGAGCCGGGACGAGGCGCAGGTCGACGCCTACCTCTCCGACCCGCTCTGCGGCTCCGGCCTGGACGAGCAGGCGATGCTCGACCTGTACACCGCGGCCGCCGAACGCCTCACCGGCACACCGAAGCTCCCCGCGACCCCGCCGCTGTACGTGCTGGTCGGCGAGGCGGACTCGCTCAACCGCGGGCTGGAGTTCAGCGACGAGCTGGTCGAAAGGTACCGCCGGGCCGGCGTCGCCGACCTGACCTACCGGACCTACCCGGGCGCCCGGCACGAGCTGTTCAACGAGACCAACCGGGAGGAGGTCGTCGCCGACCTGCTCACCTGGCTGGACCGGGTCACCGCTGGCCGCGCGCGCTGATCCCGCGCCGGGGCCCGGACCGGGCCGTCCCCCGCCGCCCTCCGGCCCCGCGCCCGCCCGCCGAGCTCGGGGCGCCGGCCTTCCCGCCCCTGCCCGTCCGGGAGGCGGACCGCTTTCGGCGGGCAGGGAAGGGAGGGCGGGCCGGAGCCCGCCGCCGCTTCGCCGACCGGCCCGGGTCCGCTCACCGGTACGGCTCCGCGGACCGGGACCGGACGGCAGGAGAGCGGCGCCTCCCGGCCCTCGGAGACTGCTGGACATGCGGGGGTCGCCCGGTACGGCGGCCTCGGGCTCCCCGCCCGCCCCCGCCCCCTCCGCAGCCAGGACAGGACGGCAGCCGGGCAGCGCACGGCTCGCCACTACCCACCCCTTCCCTGCCGGGGCGAGGCGGCCCCGGACGGTGCACGGCCCGCCCCCGTCCGCCCCGCCGGTTCCTGCGGGGCGCCCCGCAGGGGTCACGGCGGCGTTGAGCTCCAGGTCGCCGCTTTTCGCGGCCCGCGATCGAGCACTCCGGGGCACCGTTCGCACGTCCAACGGTCTCCCGGTGGGGCGGCGGCCCGGGACGCTGGGCGTTCTCGGCGGCCGCGCCCCAAGGCCCGGCGGAGGCCGGCGGTTCCGCCGGCGGTCCGGACCTCCGGGCTACTCCTCCGTGTCGTCGAAGGGCCGCGCCCCCGGCTCCCGCGGTTCGCCCGGGCCGGGGGAGCCGCCCTCCGGGGCGTCCTCGGCGGCCGCGGCCGAGGTGCGCGGCCCGGCCCCGGCGTCCCCGGCGCCGCCCCCGGCCGCGCGCAGCAGCCGGGGCAGCACCAGGGCGACCGCGGCCGTCGCGGCCAGCCCGCCGGCGCCGGCGATGACCAGGGCGGCGGGCGCGGGGACCGGGCCCGGCGGGCGGGGCAGGGGAGCCTCGCGTTTGCCCCGTGCCCGCCGGTGCTCTAGCGTTTCGGTTAGCCTCACCTAACCATTCGGGTCGTCCGAGTCGTCCCGGCCATCCGGCCCCAGAGACCGGGCGGCACCCGTACACGCCAAGGGGGACACCGTGCCGGAACAGCGCAAGAGGAAGGTCCACACCGGGCAGGTCGTGGCCGTCGAACGGGTGACCCCGCACATGGTCCGGGTCGTCCTCGGCGGCGACGGGCTGGACGGGTTCGAGATGGGGGAGTGCACCGACCACTACGTGAAGCTGCTCTTCACCCCACCCGGAACCACCTACCCCGAGCCCTTCGACCTGGAGGCGATCCGGCGGGACCGCCCCCGCGCGGAGTGGCCGGTCACCCGCACCTACACCGTCCGCGCCTGGGACCCGGAGTCGCGCGAGCTCACCATCGACTTCGTGCACCACGGCGACACCGGGCTGGCCGGCCCGTGGGCGAGCGCGGCCCGCCCCGGCGACCGGATCCGGATGCTCGGCCCCGGCGGCGGCTACGCCCCCGGCGCCGAGGCCGACTGGCACCTGCTGGCCGGGGACGAGAGCGCGCTGCCGGCCATCGCCGCCTCGGTCGAGCGGCTGCCCGCCGGCCGGGAGGCGCACGTCTTCGTCGAGGTGGCCGGGCCCGAGGAGGAGCAGAAGCTCGCCGCGCACAGCGGCGTGCGGGTGCACTGGGTGCACCGCGGGGAGCGGCGCGTCGGCGAGGCGCTGGCGGCCGCCGTCCGCGGCCTCGACTTCCCCGAGGGGGAGGTGCAGGCGTTCGTGCACGGCGAGGCCGGCTTCGTCAAGGAGCTGCGGCGGCTGCTCCGGGTCGAGCACCGGATCCCCAAGGAGCGGCTCTCCATCTCCGGTTACTGGCGGCTGGGCCGCAACGAGGACGCCTGGCAGTCCTCCAAGGCCGAGTGGAACCGCGAGGTGGAGGAAGAGGAGGCCGCGGCGCTGGCCGGGTGAGCCGGCGGCCGCGGGCGCGGCGAGTGCGAGCGGCGCCACCCCGCTCCAGGTCAGGGGTGGGGGGAAGAGCCGCCGGAGCGGGCGTATCCTCTTCGGTGCAAGAGGCGCCGTCGAGATAGGGGCAAGACATGGGAATCGGTGGACGAGAGCTTCTTCTGCTGCTCCTGATCGCACTGCTGATCTTCGGGGCGAGCAGGCTTCCCGCCCTGGCGCGCTCGCTGGGGCGCAGCGCCCGGATCCTGAAGGCCGAGGCCAAGGGGCTCGCCGACGAGAACGACGCGCCCGAGGAGGACGGCGGCCGGCCCGCGCCCGCGCAGCAGCAGTACCAGGCGCCGCAGCAGCCCCGGCAGACCGGGCCGCAGGCGCTTCCGCCGGGGGCCGGCCGCGACGGGGCGGTCGGCCAGGAAGGCCAGGCCTCTTCCAGCCAGGAGCGCTAGTGTCCTGAGTCGTTGATTCGACGGTGGCCGAGACGGGGCCTTCCGGCGGTGTCTCTGCCGGCGCCGTTCCGCGCCCGGCCGCTCGGCACCGCCTCCGGCGGCCTGTGCCCCGGTCCCGGAACCCTCATCGAATCAGCGACTCGGGGCACTGGATCGTCGACGGGGAGCCCGGCGGCTCCCCGAGGCGATGATCTCGGCGCTGCGGGGGTAGTCGGTGTGCTCTGATGCCCCCGCAACGTCAAGATCATCCGCGAGCAGCGCGGAGGGGGCGCCCGCCCGGGCGCCCCCTCCGCCGTGTCCGGTGCCGGCGGCCTCAGAACGGGGTCAGGGTGACGGTCACCGAGACCGGGGCCGGGTCCTCGATGTAGGAGGCGAAGCCGGCCACGTCGTCGAAGGCGAAGCCGTAGGCCTTCCCGTCCACGGTGTTGGCGTGCAGGATCCGCGAGTAGTGGTTGGAGATGTCGGTCCGGTAGAAGTCGGCCGCGTCGGTGGTGGGCTGCTGGTCGTGCGAGAGCAGCGTCGACCGGTTGAAGCCGGCGCCGAGGATCGCCGCGACCGGGCCGTTGAGCCCGTCGTTGGGGGCGGCCAGCGCACCGTCGCAGAACAGCACGTCCCGGGTGCTGGGCTTGTCGAACGGGGTGACGCCGCCGTCGAAGACGAACCGCCCGCCCTCGACCCGGCCGCTGAACACCCCCTCGTTGGTGGTGACCGAGATGGTGTTCTGCTCGTAGTGCGCCCACACCTCGTCGATGTAGGGGGCGTAGTAGTCCTCGGGGAACAGGCCCTGGTCCAGGCCGTGGCTGGGGGCGATGAGCCGCATGCGGTCGCCGACGATGAGCGGGGAAAGGTCGGGGTCCGCGGCGGCGGCTTCGAAGATCGCGTCCCGGCCGCCGTCCACGAGCAGGCCGGTGCTCTGCTCCCGGGCGCCCCGGAGGTCGATGGCGATCGGCACGCTGAACTGGTCCACCATCGACGAGTTGCAGAACATCCCGTCGTCCTTGTGGGTGAACTCGAAGGTGTCGTAGAGGACGCCGTAGTTGGGGTCGCTCTCCACGTGCCCGGCGGGGGTCTGCAGGGCGGGGCGCCCGTTGCCGTCGGTCACCACCTTGAGCCGGAGCTTGTCACCGAGCGCGAAGTAGATCCGCCCGGACATCGGCCGGGGCAGGGCGAGCGGGGAGCCGTCGGCGGGCAGCGGGATGGAGTAGTCGGTGTAGCCGCCGTCGGTGTTGTCCGACTCGCTCACCGGGACCATCTCGCCGTCCGCGGTGACGCGGCACTGCTCCTCGGTGTCGATGTTGGTCCCGAGGATGTAGACGAGGACCTCGCCGTCGGAGAACCGGCCGGTTTCGTTGACGATCGACACGGGCAGCGTGTCCGCCCGCGCTCCCGGGCCGCTCGCCGGGGTCGCGGCGGCCGCTCCGCCCCGGGGCGGGTTCGCGAGGAGGGCCCCGCCGGCGCCCGCGGCGACCGCGGCGCCGCCCAGTCCCGTGAGGAACCTTCTCCGATTGATCATGAAGGACTCCTTCCAGTTTCGGAGTCACCCAAGGTGGCGGCCGCGGCGCGATGCGTCAACGCCGGTGAAATCGGGGGCGGTGCGTCGCCGCAGGCAGCGGCCGTGCAGTGTGTCATAGATCACACTGAAAAAGTGGGAACGCTCCCACGAACGATCGGTTCCTCTCGCTCCGATGATCTTGACGGCGCCGCCGCCCCGGGGCCGGCCGAAGCGGCGAAAAAGCGGCGGGCGACACCGGAGGCCCCGCCGGCGTCGGAGCCGGCGGGGCCTCTCGGCGGTGTTCTCAGCCGGCGGCCGCCCGGCCGCCCTCCGCGGACTCCGGCACCGAGAACGGGGCCAGCGCGGCGGCCAGCTCGGCGTGGACCTCGGCGCTGAGCAGGGTGCCGCGCTCGTTCTGCTCCAGCTCGCCGATCAGCCCCTCGGAGTGCACCCGGGAGACCAGGTCGCCCCGGGAGTAGGGCACCTCGGCGCGGACCCGCACCTCCGGCCGGGGGAGCGCCTCGTCGACCAGGGCGAGCAGCTCCTCGATGCCGGCGCCGGTGCGGGCGGACACCGCGATGGAGCGCGGCGCGCCGGCCAGCAGCCGCTCCACCTCGGCCGGGTCGGCGGCGTCGGCCTTGTTGACCACCAGCACCTCGGGGAGCTTCTCCGCGCCCAGCTCGGTGAAGACCTCGCGGACCGCGGCGATCCGGCCCTCGGGGTCGTCCTGGGAGGCGTCGACCACGTGCAGCACCAGGTCGGCGTCGGCCACCTCGTCCAAGGTGGAGCGGAACGCGGCGACCAGCTGGTGCGGCAGGTGCCGGACGAAGCCCACGGTGTCGGCCAGGGTGATGTCCCGGCCGCCCGGGGTGCGGGCCCGGCGCACGGTGGGGTCGAGGGTGGCGAACAGTGCGTCCTGCACCAGCACCCCGGCGCCGGTGAGCCGGTTGAGCAGGCTGGACTTGCCGGCGTTGGTGTAGCCGGCCAGGGCGACGGCGGGCACCTCGCGGCGCCTGCGCTCCCGCCGCTTGATGTCCCGGCGGGCCTGCAGCTCGGCGATCTCGGCGCGCGCCTTGGCCATCTTCTCCTGGATGCGGCGGCGGTCGGTCTCCAGCTTGGTCTCGCCGGGGCCGCGGGTGGCCATGCCGCCCCCGCCGCCGCTCCCGCCGGCCTGGCGGGACAGCGACCGGCCCCAGCCGCGCAGCCGGGGGAGCATGTACTCCATCTGCGCCAGGGACACCTGGGCGCGGCCCTCCCGGGACTTGGCGTGCTGGGCGAAGATGTCCAGGATGAGCGCGGTGCGGTCGACCACCTTGGCCTGGACCGCGTCCTCCAGGTGGACGATCTGGGCGGAGGAGAGCTCGCCGTCGCACACCACGGTGTCGGCGCCGGTGGCCTCCACGATGTCGCGCAGCTCGGCGGCCTTGCCGGAGCCGATGTAGGTGGCGGGGTCGGGTTTGGAGCGGCGCTGGACCACGCCCTCGACGACCTCGGCCCCCGCCGTCTCGGCGAGCGCGGCCAGCTCCTGCATGGACGCCTCGGCCTCGCTCTGGGTGCCGGACAGCCACACGCCGACCAGGACGACCCGCTCCAGCCGGACCTTGCGGTTCTCCACCTCGGCGACGTCGTCGCGCTCGGTGGACAGTCCGGGAACGCGGCGCAGCGCCAGGCGGTCGGCCAGGTCCTCCTGGAGGCCGTTGTAGTCCTCCTCCTCGAAGGGGGAGGCGGCGGGCTCTGACGGATGCGAATCGGTCATGGGGTCCTTTCACGGCGGTGGCGGTCGCCACGTCGGCGATTCTACGGGCGGCGGCCGGAGAGCGGCCACGGATTTTCCCGGCGTGGCCGCTCCTACCTGCGAGATCGCCCCGCGGGACGGAGAGACGGGCGGACGGGGAGCCGGTCGATTCGGACATCTCCTGCCAATCTCAAATCTACTCCGTAAAGGTGTAAATCGGACTCGGTGCTCCCGGGATGAAGACGGAACGGACCCGACGATCCACCGCACGGCGGTGCGCGGACCTCCGCCGTTCGCCGAGGCCATCGGCCGAACGGCCGAGGCAGGGCCGCCCGCGGTCCGCCCGTTCGGGTGATGTCCGCGGCCGCCGCCCCGCGCGAACCTGGTGGACGCTTTCCGACAGGCGAACGAGCAGGGGGAACGGGGCCATGACCGAGACGAACGCGGTGCGGCCGGCGGCGGCGCCGGACCGGGGCGGGGAGAGGGCCGCGCCGCGCGCGGCCGCCGAGCGGATCCCCTTCATCGACGCCGCGCGCGGCCTGGCGATGTTCGGGGTCGTGGTGATGAACGCGCTGATGTTCGTGGTCGCCGCCGAGCACCTCGGCGAGGCGCCCGCGGGGCCGGTGGGCTCGGCCCTGGAGTTCGCGCTGCAGATGCTGTTCGGCGGGAAGGCCCGCGCGCTGCTGATGCTGCTGCTGGGCATGGGCGTGGTGTTCGCCTGGCGCTCGGCCGAGCGGCGCGGCGACCGGCCGATGGCGCGGATGGCCGTGCGCTACGCGGTGCTGCTGGTGGTCTTCGGCCTCGGCCACCTCGCCGTCTTCGAGGGCGACATCCTCACCCACTACGCGACGGTCGCCCTGCTCCTGGCGCCGGCGGTCCCGCTGCTGCTGGGCGGGGCCCGCCGGCGCCCGCTCGCGGCGGCGGCCGCGCTGTTCGCGGTGCACCCCTTCGTCGAGGCGTACTGGCCGTGGAGCCAGGATGTCGCGGCCTTCACCGTGCTCGTCCCGCAGACGCTCGGGTTCTTCTGCGTCGGCATCTGGCTGGCCCGGCGCGAGGAGACCGGCGAGCCGGAGCGGCCGACCCGGCTGCCCGCCGCCCTGGTCGGGGCGGGGCTGGCCGGCCAGCTCGCCGGGGTCGGGCTGATGCTGCTGGGCGACGCGCTGTTCCCGCTGGTCCTTGATGCGGGCGGGGTCCCGGAGCCGCCGGTCCCGGCGGCCACCGCGCTGACCGGGCTGGCCGGCACCGTGACCGGCCTGGGCGGCGGCCTGTTCTACCTCGGACTGGTGTGGTGGCTGATGCGCCGCGGCCGCACCGCCGCGCGGCTGCTGGGCGCGCTGGTGCCGCTCGGCCGGATGAGCCTGACCGTCTACCTGCTGAGCACCGCGCTGTTCCTGGCGGTGCTGCTGCCCTACGACGGCCGGGTCACCGTGGCCTGGCAGCTCACCGCGGCGTTCGGCTACTTCGCGGTGATGGCGGTGGCGGCGCCGCTGTGGCTGCGCCGGTTTCGGGCGGGCCCGCTGGAGTGGGTGTGGCGCTGCCTGGTCTACCGCCGGATGCTGCCGCTGCGCCGCACGCCGGCCCGGCGGCCGGGCCCCGCCGGGCGGGGGTGAGCGGCCGGGCCGGCGCGGGGCGGCGGGTCACTCGGGCCAGGGCGAGGCGAGGATCGTCTCGACGAAGTCGCCGCGCCGGAACCCGGGCCGGTAGTGCGCGAGCACGTCGGCCTTGACGTTGCCGAAGGTCGTCTCCGGTTTGGCGGCGACGCCTTCGGCGAAGGCGCGCAGGATGCGCCGCTTGAAGCCGGGGCGGGGGTGCAGGGCGGTGACCGCGTCCCGCTCCTCGGCGCTGAGCTCGGCGTGGTCCAGGCCCAGGACGTCGTATTCGACGCCGGCGGTGACCAGGGCGACCTCGGGCTCCATGTACTCCGGGACGCCGGGGGTGGTGTGCAGCGCGATCGCGGTCCACACCCGGCGCACGCCGTCCTCGGGGACGCCGTGCGAGCGGAGGAAGGCGCGGGCCTCGTCGGCGCCGTCGACCTCGAAGCGGCGGCCGCTGCCGTGGAACCGCTCGCCGAGGCCGAGGTCGTGGAACATCGCGCCGACGTAGAGCAGCTCGGGGTCGTAGTCCAGGCCGCGGCGGCGCCCGCGCAGGGCGCCGAACCAGTAGACCCGCCGGGAGTGGTGGTAGATCAGCTCCTCGGTGGCGTCCCGGACCAGTTCGGTGGCTTCGGCGGCCAGTTTCGTGTCGGGGACGGAGACCCCGGAGATCTCCGTCGCGTCCGTGCTCATCGCGGTGGTCCTCTTCCCTGCTCGGCGTCGGGGCCGCGGGTGCGGCCCGCTCCGCCCCGAGTCTCTTCCGGGCGGGACGCCGCAGGGGAGCGTCCTTCGGGACCGGAACCCCGCGGATCGGGACATCGTCCGGTCCCTCTCGCGTTGATCTCGGCGTTGCGGCCCCGCCAACGCGAGAGGGGGGCCGGTGCTCCGCGCCGGGCGGGTCAGCCGCGGGCGTCGTGGGCGATCCGCCCGTCCAAGACGGTGACCAGGGCGGAGACCTCGGCGAGCCGGTCCAGCGGGGTGGCCTCGACGTCGTGGTCGAGCAGCACGGCGTCGGCGAGGCGCCCGGGGGCCAGCGAGCCGATCCGGTCCTCCATGCCCAGGGCGTGCGCGGCGTCCAGGGTGTGCGCGCGCAGCGCCTCGTGCAGGGTGAGGGCCTGGTCTGCGCCGATCTCCTCGCCCTCGCGGGTGCGGCGGCGGACCGCGTTGGCGATGGTGTCCATCGGGCGCAGGCTGGACACGAAGGAGTCGCTGGACAGCGCGGGGCGCAGCCCCAGGTCCAGCTCTTCGCGCATCGGCTGCAGGCGGTGCGCGCGGCGGCCCAGCCGGCGCAGGAAGTCGCCGCCGCTGTCGTGCAGGAAGTTGGGCTGGTTGACCGGGATGACGCCGTACTCGGTGAACCGCTTGACCTGCTCGCCGGTGGGGTAGCCGCAGTGCTCGATGCGGGGCCGGGCGTCGGGGCCGCCGACCCGGGCGGCCGCGGCGATCGCGGCCAGGGTGTGCTCCATCGCCGCGTCGCCCTGGGTGTGGATCGCGACCTGCCAGCCCTCGGCGGCGGCGCGGGAGACCAGCGCGGTGAGCTTCTCCGGCGGCCAGTACAGGCTGCCGGGGAACTGGCCCCGCTCGCCGTAGGGGGTGGAGAAGGCGGCGGTGCCGCCGAGCAGGGTGCCGTCGCAGTAGAACTTCATCGCGCCCAGGCGCAGCCGGTCGTCGCCGAACGGGCCGGCCAGGCCGATCGCGGTGAGTTCGTCGAGCTGGTGGGAGAGGGGCATGCCGACGGTGCGCAGCGGGAGCATGCCGGCGGCGTGCGCGGCGCGGTAGACGCGCAGTTCGCGCCGGGACACCTGGGGGTCGCACACGGTGGTCAGGCCGGCGGCGAGGTAGGGGGCGCGGGCGGCCTCCAGCCAGCCGAGCAGCTGGTCGGCGGGGAGGTCGGTGTGGAAGTTGGGGCCGTGGCAGCCGACGTCGACGGCGAGCGGCAGGATCAGCTCCATGGCGGAGTCGAGGACCATGCCGGTGAGCCGGCCTCCCTCGTCGCGCAGGAGCGCGCCGCCGGCCGGGTCGGCGGCGTCCTCGGAGATACCGGCCAGGCGCAGCGCCTCGGTGTTGACCACGGCCTGGTGGCCGGAGACGTGGTAGATGATCACCGGGTGCCCGGTGGTGGCCTCGTCCAGCATCCGCCGGGTGGGGCGCCCTTCGGGGTACTTGGCGTCGTCCATGCCGAAGGCGCGGATCCACTGGCCGGCGGGGGTGTGCCGGGCCTCTTCGGCGATGGCGGCGACCAGCTCGGCGACGCTGCCCACCGCGGGGTAGCCGGCGTCGACGGCGGCCAGCGACTCCGCGGTGGACAGCAGGTGGTTGTGCGGGTCGATGAAGCCGGGGAGGACGGTGCGCCCGCCGGCGTCGATCACCTGGGCGCCGGGGCCCGCGGCGGCGGCCGCCTCCGCCTCGCCGCCGACGGCGGCCACTCGGCCGTGGGCGAGCGCCACCGCCTCGGCGCGGGGCCGGGCGTCGTCCATGGTGAGGACCTTGGCGTTCCGGATGAGCAGGGCGGACATGGGAAGGGGCCTCCTGGTGGGTCGGGGCGGCGGGCCCGCGGGGCCCGCGGGCGGGGGGTGCGGTGGTGGTCAGGCGGCGGCCGGGATGCCGGGTTCGTCGCGGTGCGCCGGGGCCTTGCGCAGGCAGGCGATGCTGATCAGGGCCATGGCGATGAGCAGGCCGGCGACCGGGTAGACGCTGCCGGTGGCGGCGAGCAGCGCGGTGCAGGCGAGCGGCGCCAGGCCGCCGAAGAGGGCGCCGGCCACCTGGTAGGAGATGGACACGCCGGTGTAGCGGACCCGGGGCGGGAACATCTGCGCCAGCACGTGCGCGATGGGGCCGTAGGTGGCGGCCAGGACCAGGCGCATCGCGCCCAGGGAGAGGAAGACGGCGGCGGTGCCCCAGCCCATGGCGAGGAACTGGGGGACGGCGAGCAGCGCGACGGCGAGCAGGCCGGCGGTGATGACGCGGGCGGCGCCGAGCCGGTCGCCCAGCCAGGACACCACGGGGGTGGCGACCAGTTCGACGAAGGCGGCGAAGGTGAGCGCGCTCAGGATGGTCTGCTCGGCGACGCCGGCCTCGGTGGTGGCGTAGGCCTGGAGGAAGGTGGTGACGATGTAGTAGCCGCCGACCGCGACGGGCAGGATGCCCAGGCCGAGCAGCATGGGGCGCCAGGCGGTGCGGAACGCCTCGCGCAGCGGGGCCTCCTCGGGGGCGCCGGCCTTCTCGCCGGCGTGCGCCGCGGCGAAGACCGGGGACTCCTCGATCTTGAGCCGGATCACCAGGCCGACGGCGACCAGCACGATGGAGGCGAGGAACGGCAGCCGCCAGGCCCAGGTGTGCAGGGCGTCGCCGCCGATCGCGGAGATGAGCGTGAAGGAGCCGCTGGCCAGCAGCGCGCCGGCGGGGTTGCCGAGCTGGGCGAAGGAGCCGAAGAAGGTCTTGCGGCCCTCGGGGGCGTGCTCGACGGCCATCAGCACCGCGCCGCCCCATTCGCCGCCGACGGCGATGCCCTGGATGAAGCGGAGCGCGACCAGCAGCAGCGGCGCGATGAACCCGGCCTGCTCGTAGGTGGGCAGCACGCCGACGAAGAAGGTGGCCAGGCCCATCATGACCAGGGTGGTGACCAGGGCGGACTTGCGGCCGACCCGGTCGCCGAAGTGGCCGAAGACGATGCCGCCGAGCGGGCGGGCGAAGAAGCCCACGGAGAAGGTGGCGAAGGAGGCCATCAGCCCGACCAGCGGGTCGGTGCCGCTGGGGAAGAAGACGTGGCTGAAGACCAGTGCCGCGGCGGTGGCGTAGATGTAGAAGTCGAACCACTCGATGGTGGTGCCGACGAAGCTGGCGATCGCGGCGCGGGCGGGGTGCGGGCTGGCGCCGGTGGCTGGCTGTGTCACGGGTGCTCCAAACATGGGCGGAACGAACCGCCTGGTGGGTGGGCTGCCGCCTGCGGTCCGCCGGGGGATGGGTGTGACACTAGACACGGTCCGGTCGCACAATGAAGGTCGGATCGCACCGTCGGTTCCGTGATCGCTGTGCGCGGCGCACAGCGGCCGAGCGGTGTCGGCCGAGGGCGGTGTGCGGGATGCCCATCACGGTGGAGGACGTCGCCCGGTTTCCGGGCCTGCAGGTGCGGGTGGTGGCGGGCCGCTCCGGGCTGGGCGGCGAGGTGCGCTGGGCGCACGTGATCGAGCTGGCCGACCCGGTGGAGTGGCTGCGCGGCGGCGAGCTGGTGCTGACGGTCGGGCTGGGCCTGCCGAAGACCGGGGAGGAGCGGCGCGGCTACGTGCGCCGGCTGCACGGGGCGGGCTGCGTCGGCCTGGGCTTCGCTCCGGGCACCTGGCTGGAGGAGGTCCCGGCGGAGGTGGTGGCGGAGGCCGATGCGGTGGGGCTGCCGCTGCTGCTGGTGGAGGGGCGGACGCCGTTCGTGGCGGTGGTGGAGGCCGTCGCCGACCTGCACGCGCGGGCCCGGCTGGCGGCCCAGCACCGGGTGCTGGCGGCCCAGGACGCGATGGCGCGGGCGGCGCTGTCCGGGGGAGCGGTGTCGGTCCTGCGCGAGCTGGCCGGGGCCACCGGCGGCGAGGCGGCGCTGGCGGACGGCTGGGGCGTGGTCCGCGAGTCCTCCGGCCCGGCCCGCCTCTGGCACACCCACCTGGGCCCGGCCCCGGCCGACCGGCGCCCGCGCGGCGTGGTGATCCTGCCCGACCCGGACGACCCCGACGGACCTCCGGCCGCCGCGCCCCGGGGCGCCGCCCGGGCCGGCGATGCCGCCCGGCCCGGGACGGCCCCCGCCGGGGGAGCCGGTTCCTCCCGGACCGGGGTCCGGCCGGGAGCCGGAACGGCCCCGCGTCTGGAGCACCCCGCCTCCGGAGGAGCGGAGTCCGGCCCGGACGCCGGCGGCCCCCGGCGCTCCGCGGGTGAAGGGGCCGCGCGGCCGCCCGGCGCGCAGGGCGCGGCCGCACCGCCACCGGATGCGGCCCCGGCCGCGGGGAGCGGCGGCGGACCGCCCGGCCCGGAGGAACCGGGCGCCGGCCTGCGGCGCCCCGCTTCCGGCGGGGGAGGGGGCACCGCCGGTCCCCGCCCCGCCGCGTCCGCTTCCGGCGTCTGGGACCCCCGGGATACGGCCGCCCGCCCCGGCGCCGGCCCCGCCGCACCTCCGGCGCCGACAGGCCGGGAGCACCCCGATCCCGGCGGGCCGGAAACCGGCGGCTCCGGCTCCCCTGCAGGTCAGGGCGGTGCCTGGCCGCAGGGGACGGAGGGGACGGCCGCGCGGCTTGAGGCGGAGCCGGCCGCGCGGCCGCCGGGCGGTATCCCGGGAGGGGGAGGGGCGGAGGCCGGCGGCCCCCGGGCCCCCGCGGCTGCGCAGGGGGCGCGGCCGCAGGGGAGGGAGGAGGAGCCGGCCTCCCGTCCCGGCGCGGAAGTGGTCGCACGGCCCTTCGGCAGGGCGCCGGAACCGGCGGGGGCGGCAGCGGCCGCCGGGGGTGGTGCACCCCTGGAAGAGGAGCGCCCGGTCCCCGGTCCCGGTGGGGCGGGCGCCGGCGGCCTGCACTCCACCGCCGCCGGGGTCCGGGGCGCGGAGGGCCCGGCCGCC
>Ga0079224_100002372_pt1 | contig 22809 bp, 18 predicted proteins | sample Stecom2015_FD_80414 | JGI IMG/M metagenome (GOLD analysis project Ga0079224, IMG submission 80414) | Agricultural soil microbial communities from Utah to study Nitrogen management - Steer compost 2015 | ecosystem: Environmental > Terrestrial > Soil > Agricultural land | place: USA: Utah...
CCCGCGTCCCGGTGCACCGGTCATCGGCGCGATGTCTCGCATTCGATTCCGTCCACATCGAATCCGAGAGGAACTCGCGCATGCCCTCGTTCATCACCGTCAACCGCCTCGACTTCTCCTGGCCCGACGGCGACCGCGTCTTCGACGGCCTCGACGCCGTCTTCTCCGACGGCCGCACCGCCCTGATCGGCGACAACGGCACCGGAAAATCCACGCTGCTGCGCCTCATCGGCGGGCTGCTCACCCCCGACTCGGGCGGCGTCACCGTCTCCGGTCAAGCGGCCTACCTGCCCCAAGACCTGCCGTTGCGCCTCGGCGACACCGTCGCCGGACTGCTCGGCATCACCGCCAAGCAGCGCGCGCTCGAGGCCATCGAGTCCGGCGACGCCGACGAGGCCCATTTCGCCGTCATCGGCGACGACTGGGACTTCCTCGAGCGCGCCCGCGTCGCCCTCGACGAACTCGGACTCGACCACATCGGGCTCGACCGCACCGTCGCGACCCTCTCCGGCGGCGAGTCCATGCTGGTCGGTCTCGCCGGCAGGCTCCTGCAACGCCCCGACGTGCTGCTGCTCGACGAGCCCTCGAACAACCTCGACGGCTCCGCCCGCGAACGCCTCTACGAAGCGATCCGCCGCTTCCACGGCACCCTGCTCGTGGTCAGCCACGACCGGGCGCTGCTCGACCGGGTCGACGCCGTCGCCGAGCTGTACGCCGGGCGCGTCCGCACCTTCGAAGGCGACTACGCCGCCTACGAGCGCGCGATCGGGATCGAGCAGGAGGCCGCCGAGCGGGCCGTCCGCGATGCCAAGGCCGAACTCGCCCGACAGAAGCGCGAGTTCGTCGAGACGCAGACCAAGCTCGCCCGCCGCGAGAAGGCGGGCAGGAAGAAGTTCGCCAACGCGCCCGCCATCGTCCGCAACGCCAAGAAGAACCAGGGCGAGGCCACCGCCGGGCGCGTCACGACCGCGATGGCCGAGGAGGTCGCCGAAGCCGAGGAGGAACTCGAGGCCGCCAAGGCCGAGGTCCGCGAAGACACCGGCATCAGCATCGACCTGCCCGAGACCTCCGTCAGCCCCCACCGCGAGATCGCCCTCATCGAGGGACTCCAAGCGGGCGGCCTGTACGGCGACGGTCTCGACCTCCACCTCCGAGGGCCCGAGCGCATAGGACTGACCGGCGACAACGGCTCGGGCAAGACCACCCTCCTGCGCGCCGTGGCCGAAGCCGCCCGCGTCCCGCACGGCTTCCTCACCCAGCGGCTGGAGTTCCTCGACGACGGGGCGAGCGTCCTCGACAACGTCCGCTCCCGCGCCTCCGAGACCGACCCGGCCCTGCTGCGGACCCGGCTCGCCCGCTTCCTGCTGCGCGGCGACACGGTCTTCCACCGGGTCGGCACGCTCTCGGGAGGCGAGCGGCTGCGCGTGGCGCTGGCGACGGTGCTCTCGGCCCGGCCCGCGCCGCACCTGCTGCTGCTCGACGAGCCCACCAACAACCTCGACATGACCTCGGTCGGCCAGCTCCGGCAGGCGCTGAGGGCCTACCGGGGCGCGTTGGTCGTCGTCAGCCACGACCGGGCCTTCCTCGACGGCCTCGGCCTCACCCGGCTCCTCCGGCTGGAGCGCGGGAAGGGAATCGTCTCGGACACGAGCCCCGAGATGCGCTGAGAAGGGCGCGGCCCGTCGGATACTGGGGTCCCGACGATCAAGGAAGGGGCCCGATGCGCTCGTCGACCCGCAAGTACCCCGCCGCCGCGGCGGCCGTCCTGCTCGCGCTGGCGGCCGCGTGCGGCGGCGACACCGAGGAGGCGACCGAGGGCGCTCCCGCCGTCGCCGCCGCTGCCGAGACCCGCCGCGCCGTCCTGGAGCTCGTGGACGGATGGGCGGCGGTCCACCCCGAGGGCGCCGGCACCGTCGAGGTCGCCGCCGACGAGGACGGCACCACCGTCACGCTCGCGGTCTCCGGACTGGATCCCGAGACCGAGTACCCGGCCCACGTCCACGACGGCGCCTGCGACGCCGAACCGCCCGGCGGCCGACACTGGCGGGCCGACCCCGACGCCGACGGCCAGGGGAGCCCCGACCACCTCCACACCTACGTCGTCACCGACGCCGAGGGCGCCGGCGAGATGTCCATGGAATCGGACCTCGTCGCCGACGAGCGGGCGGTGAGCGTCGTGGTGCACGCCGCAGGCTCGAACGAGTGGCTCGAACCGGCCGGAGGCGACCGCATCTTCTGCGGCGACCTGGAAGCCGAGTAGCGGTTCCGGCCACTGAAAACCTCGTGGCGCGCGGTGAGACGGCCGCGTATCCTTGACGATCGTCATGCCCAGCAGCACCTCGAAATCCCGTACCGGCCTGCGTGAACGCGTCTTCGCGCTGCGCACCGCCGACCAGCGCGCACTGCGTCGTCGCCTGCGCGAGGCCCGTGCGCTCGAAGGAACGGCCCGCGAGGCCGCGTTCGCAGCCCTCGAAGCCGACGTCGAGGCGAAGGAGGCCGCGCTCGCCGCGCGGGCCGCGAGCGTCCCGAAGATCGTCTACCCCGACGAGCTGCCCGTCTCGCAGCGCCGCGACGACATCGCCGAGGCCATCCGCGACAACCAGGTCGTCGTCATCGCCGGCGAGACCGGCTCGGGCAAGACCACGCAGATCCCCAAGATCTGCCTCGAGCTCGGCCGCGGCGTGCGCGGTCTGATCGGCCACACCCAGCCCCGCCGGATCGCCGCCCGCGCCGTCGCCGAGCGCATCGCCGAGGAGCTCGGCTCCCCGCTGGGAGAGGCCGTGGGCTGGAAGGTCCGCTTCACCGACCAGGTCTCCGACTCCAGCTTCGTCAAGCTCATGACCGACGGCATCCTCCTCACCGAGCTCCAGCACGACCGGCTCCTGAGCGCCTACGACACGATCATCATCGACGAGGCCCACGAGCGCAGCCTCAACATCGACTTCATCCTCGGCTGCCTCAAGCAGATCCTGCCCAAGCGCCCCGACCTCAAGGTCATCGTCACCTCCGCGACCATCGACCCCGAGCGCTTCGCGCGGCACTTCGACGGAAGCGGAACGAAACGACGCGGCCCCGCAGGCGAGCCGGGCGCCGAAGGCGAAGCGGACGAGCGGCGCCCCTCACCCGCCCCGATCCTCGAGGTCTCCGGCCGCACCTACCCCGTCGAGATCCGCTACCGGCCCCTCGTCGACGAAGAGGAGCAGCGCGACCAGATCGACGGCATCCTCGAGGCCGTGAACGAACTCGGCCGCGAGGGCGACGGCGACATCCTCGTCTTCCTCTCCGGCGAACAGGAGATCCGCGACACCGCCGAGGCGCTGGAGAAGGCGAAGCTGCGCCACACCGAGATCGTCCCGCTCTACGCCCGTCTCTCCGCCGCCGAGCAGCACCGGGTGTTCTCCCCGCACACCGGCAGGCGCATCGTCCTGGCCACGAACGTCGCCGAGACCTCCCTGACCGTCCCGGGCATTCGCTACGTCATCGACGCCGGGTACGCCCGCATCTCCCGCTACTCGGCCCGCACCAAGGTCCAGCGCCTCCCGATCGAGCGCATCAGCCAGGCCAGCGCGAACCAGCGGGCCGGCCGTTGCGGCCGGGTCGCCGAGGGCGTGTGCATCCGCCTCTACTCCGAAGAGGACTTCCACTCCCGGCCCGAGTTCACCGACGCCGAGATCCTGCGCACCAACCTCGCCAGCGTCATCCTCCTGATGGCCGCCGCGAAGCTCGGCAAGGTCGAGGACTTCCCCTTCGTCGACGCTCCCGACGCCCGCAACATCAAGGACGGCACCGATCTCCTGGTGGAACTCGGTGCGCTGGAGCTCGAGCGCGGCGCCGCGCCCCGCCTGACCCGCACCGGCAGAGAGCTGGCGCGCCTGCCGATCGACCCGCGCCTCGCCCGCATGATCCTCCAGGCCAAGGAGGAGGGCTGCGTCCACGAGGTGGTCGTCATCGCCGCGGCCCTGTCCATCCAGGATCCGAGAGAGCGCCCGGCCGACAAGAAGGCCCAGTCCGACCAGGCCCACGCCCGCTTCAACGACCCCGAATCGGACTTCGCCGCCTACCTCAACCTCTGGAAGTACCTCGAGGAGCAGCGCCGGGCCCGCTCCTCCAGCGCCTTCCGGCGGATGTGCAAGCAGGAGTACCTCCATTACCTCCGCATCCGCGAATGGCAGGACCTGGTACGGCAGATCACCAGCGTCCTCAAGAGCCTCAAGATCGCCACCGCCCCGACGAACCCCGCCCCGGACGCCCGACGGGTCCACACCGCCCTCCTCGCCGGGCTCCTCTCCCACATCGGCGTCAAAGAGGCCGACAAGCGCGAGTATCTCGGCGGCCGGAACGCCAAGTTCGCGATCTTCCCCGGTTCGGGACTGTTCAAGAAGCAGCCGCGATGGGTCGTGGCCGGCGAGCTGGTCGAGACCTCCCGCCTGTGGGGCCGCGTCTGCGCCAAGATCGAGCCCGAATGGGTCGAGCCCCTCGCCGGGCACCTCGTCAAGCGCACCTATTCCGAGCCGCACTGGTCCAAGAAGTCCGGCGCCGTCCTCGCCTTCGAGCGCGTCACCCTCTACGGCGTCCCGATCGTGCCCCGCCGCCAGGTGAACTTCGGCCGCATCGACCCGGCCACGAGCCGCGAGCTGTTCATCCGCCACGCCCTGGTCCAGGGAGAGTGGGAGACCCACCACCCCTTCTTCCAGCGCAACCGCGAGAAGATCGCCGAAGTCGAGGACCTCGAGAACCGCGTCAGGCAGCGCGGCCTCCTCGCCGACGAGCAGACCCTCTTCGAGTTCTACGACGAGCGCCTGCCCGCCTCCATCGTCTCCGGACGGCACTTCGATTCCTGGTGGAAGAAGCAGAAGGACAAGCACCGGCTCGACTTCGACGAGGCGCTCCTGCTCGGCGACCGCGCCGAGGACGTCAGCGCCGAGGCCTACCCCGAGAGGTGGACCTCCGAAGGCGTCGACCTCGAACTCGACTACGAGTTCGAGCCCGGATCGGCCGGCGCCGGCGTCACCGTCGAGGTCCCGCTCGACGCCCTCCAGCAGCTCAACGAGGACGCCTTCACCTGGCAGGTGCCGGGTCTGCGGGCCGAGTTCGCCGAGTCGCTCATCAAGAGCCTCCCCAAGAGCCTGCGCCGCAACTTCGTGCCGGCCCCCGACTTCGCTAAGGCCGCCGTGGCCCGCATGGACGCCGGCGAGGCCCGCCCCATGACCGCGGCCCTGGCCGACACGCTCCGCGCCATGACCGGCGTGAACGTCCCCGAGGACGCCTTCGACCTCACCAAGGTCCCCGGCCACCTGCTCATGACGTTCCAGGTCAAGGACGAGGACGGCTCGATCCTGGCCCAGGGCAAGGAGCTCGGCGCGCTCCAACGGCAGCTGGCGCCCAAGACCCAGGAGGCCGCGGCCGGGGCCGCACCGGAACTCGAGCGCACCGGACTGACCGCATGGGACTTCGACGCCCTGCCGAAGATCCAGGAGACGCCTCGCCGAGGCTACGTCGCCAAGGCCTACCCCGCCCTGTTCGACCAGGGGCGGAGCGTGGGCGTCAAGGCCTTCGCCGACCCGGGCGCGCAGGCGGCCAACATGTGGGCCGGGACGCGGCGCCTGCTCAGGCTGAACGTCCCCGATCCGCGCTTGAAGGAAGCGCTCACGCGCGATGAGCGGCTCCTTCTCGCCACCGGACCGTACGAGTCCGTCGGCGCGCTCCTGGAGGACTGCGTGCGCACCGTGCTCGACAAGGTCCTCATCGAAGGCGGCGGGCCGGCCTGGGACCGGGACGGTTTCGAGGCTCTGCTGAAGCGCGCCCGGCCCGAGGTGGCCGGTGAGTCGGCCGCGGTGGCCCGCAAGGCCGCCGCGACCCTCGCCGAGGCGCGCGAGGCGTCGCGGCTCCTCGAGGGCAAGTTCGACTTCACGATGCTCGCGGCCATGAGCGACATGCGGCTCCACCTCGAGAGCCTCGTCGGCGCCGAAGGATTCGTGGGAGCGACCGGCTGGTGGCGCCTGGACGACCTGACCCGCTATGTCAAGGGCATCGTCCACCGCGCCAGGCGCGTCAAGGACGACGTGGCGGGGGACAAGGCCAAGATGGACATCGTCCACGCGCTCCAGGCCGAGCGCGACGCGCTGGCGCGCGCCCGCCCGGCGGCCATGCGGACCGCCGAGGGCCAGGAGCTGCGCTGGATGATCGAGGAGCTGCGGATCAGCTTCTTCGCCCAGCGGCTCGGCACTCGTTACCAGGTGAGCGAGAAGCGCGTTCGCAGGCTCCTCCAGTCCCTCTAGGGTGTTCCGCGGGCCGTGTCGAGGCCCTTCGTGCTGCACAATGGACTCCACGCGGCCCCGCCTCCGCGGCCCGACATCCGCTGAGGGCCGCGCCCCTCGGTGCGGTCGCCGCGTCCGGGAGTGTGTCGCTCTTGGATGTCGGACCGGCGGCGCATGATCGAAATGGGACCCGCGCCGCGAATCACGCGGAGATATGATGACATCTGACAAACATCAGAATGACATCATCGCGATGTGACGGCGACCGGGGCCCGAGACCACCGCGACAAGACGACACTGCCGACCCATCCAGCGAGGAGGACGACGTGTCGAACGACAACGCCATCGAAACCGAGGGACTGACGAAGAATTTCGGCGAGCTCGTAGCCGTCGACCGGGTCGACCTCGCCGCCCGGGCCGGTACGGTCCTGGGCGTCCTCGGCCCCAACGGCGCGGGGAAGACCACCATCGTCCGCATGCTCGCCACCCTCTCCGAACCCACCGCCGGAACCGCCCGCGTAGGCGGCTTCGACATCGTGCGCGACGCCGCCCGGGTGCGCTCGCTCATCGGCCTGACCGGCCAGTTCGCCGGGGTCGACGAACTGCTCACCGGCGAGGAGAACCTGCTGTTCATCGGCAGGCTCCTCGGCATGCCGCGCCGCGAGGCCCGCGCCCGCGCCCGCGAGCTGCTCGCCCGGTTCAACCTCTCCGACGCCGCCGACAAGACCGCCAAGGCATACTCCGGCGGCATGCGCCGCCGCCTGGACCTGGCCGCGAGCCTCGTCGGACGGCCCCGCATCCTCTTCCTCGACGAACCCACCACCGGACTCGACCCCCGGGCGCGCGGGGAGCTGTGGGACCTGGTCCGCGACCTCGTCGCCGACGGCGCCACCGTCCTGCTCACCACCCAGTACCTGGAGGAGGCCGACCACCTGGCCGACGACATCGCGGTCATCGATCAGGGCACCGTGATCGCCACCGGCACTCCCACGCAGCTCAAGGCCAAGATCGGCGGCCAGAGCCTGCGCATCCGACCCGAAGACCCCGACCGGCTCGAATCCGTCGCCGCGCTCGCCGCCGAGCGGTTCCCCGATCTCGAACCGCTGACCGAGGCCGGGGCTGTCACCGTCGGCATCAACGACGACGCGATCATGCCCGCGCTCGCCGCAGAGCTGCGAGAACGGGGCATCGCCGTCACCGAGTTCCACCTCGGACTCTCGAGCCTCGACGAGGTGTTCCTGACCCTGACCGGCCGCCGGACCGAGCCCGAAGGGGCGAACGAGACCGAAAGCGAGACCGAGCGATGACGACTGCGACATTCGACCTGCCGGCCGGCGTCTCCGGCCGGCCGCGCCTGGGCGCCACCGCGAGCCAGATCCTCTCGATGGCCTGGAGGCAGATGGTCCGCATCAGGCACAACCCGTTCGAGCTCGTGGACCTCTCCTTGAGCCCGGTGATGTTCCTGCTGCTGTTCGTCTACGTCTTCGGCGGTCAACTGGCCGGGTCCACCGCCGACTACCTGCAATACGTCCTGGGCGGCCTCATCGCGCAGAACTCGATCTTCCTGACCATGTACACCGGGACCGGCATCAACGCCGACCTGCGCAAAGGCGTCTACGACCGCTTCCGGTCGCTCCCGATCGCGCGCTCGGCGCCCCTGGCCGGGAAGATCTTCGCCGACCTGTTCAAACAGGTGTGGTCCGTGGCGGTCATGCTGCTCCTCGGCATGCTCATGGGCTTCGAGCTGCGCAGCGCCGCGGGGGCGCTCTTGGCCGCGGTGGTGATCGTGGTGTTCGCGCTGGCGATCTCCTGGGTCTCCGTCCTGCTGGGAGTCCTGGCCGACTCGGAGGAGAAGGTGCAGATCTACGGCTTCGTGGTGATCATGCCGTTGACGTTCACCTCCAGCGCCTTCGTGGACATCTCGACGATGCCGGGCCTCTTGGGCGCCTGGGCCGACGTCAACCCGGTGACCCACCTGGCCGACGCCATGCGCGGCCTGCTCTCTGCCGGACCGATCGCCGAGCCTTTGGCGTGGACGGCCGTCTGGGCCGTAGTGATCCTCGCGGTAACGGCCCCGCTGGCCATGCGCGCCTACCGGAAGAAGATGGTGTGAACGCCGCGGGAGCGCACCGGTCCATACCGGAGAGGTCCGGGAGGGGCCGCGGCCCCTCCCGGACCTCTCCGGCGCGCGCCTGACGTCGCCGAGGCCCGGCCGAAATGCCCGCGGTCGCCGAGGCCGAGCGCCTCAGGCGCAGGTCGCCGACCTGGTCAGGCGGCCGCGACGGTGAAGCGGGTCCTGCTGTGCCGCGGGGACTCCGCCTCGTCTACGAGGGCCACCGCGAAGTCCTCCGTCGAGATCCACGACTCGCCCCGCTCGTCGACCAGCAGCTCGTCGCCGCCGACCCGGTACCGGCCGGTGCGCTCGCCCGGCATCAGGGCGGCAGGCGGGCTCACGTAGACCCAGTCGGCCCGCTCCTCGTTCCGGCACACTTCGTGCTGCTCAGCGCTCGCCTTCGCGATCGCCCGCCACGGCCGCTGCACATAGCGCGGGTCGTCGAGCACGAGGCCGCCGGTGTCGGGGACGGTCAATGTGGCCGCCCCGCCCACGATCAGGAGCCTCGTCCCGGTGGCGGCGACGCCGTCGAGCAGCCGCTTCGTGATAGCGGCCTGCCGGTGCTCCAGGCCCTCGGGGGGCCTGACGGCGCTCACGGCCACGTCGGCCTCGGCGCTCAGCTCCTTCACGGCCGCCGTGTCGCTCACGTCGCCGAGGCGGGGCTCGGCTCCTGCCGGCAGTCCGGCGAACCGGCTCCGGTTCCGTACCACGGCGGTGACCTCGTGGCCTCTGGTCAGCGCCTCGACGACGGTGCGGCGGCCGACGCCGCCTGCGGCGCCGAATACGGTGATGCGCATATGTTCGTCCTTTCGTTCAGACTCGGGTGAGTTCGGGGGTCTCCTCCGCCGCCGCGGTGGGCCTGGCGCCGGAGGGAAGCTGGCTGACGAGCGTGGCCGCCAGTGCGACGGCGAATCCGGCGCTCTGCCACACGGTGAACGCCTCGTCCAGCACCAGCCAGCCGAGCGTCGCGGCCGTCAGCGGCGAGAACAGCGCGAGGAAGCTCAGCGGAACCACCGAGAGCCTGCCGATGCCCCGGAACCACAGCCAGTAGCCCAGCGCCGTGTTCACCAGTCCCAGGTACACGTATCCGGCGACGTTCACCGCGGTGAACTCCGGCACGGCGCCCTCGACGGCGAAGGCCACCGGGATCAGGAGCAGCCCTCCCGCGGTCAGCTGCCAGCCGGCCAGCGCGGCCGGTCCGGCCTGCGGCGGGATCCCCCACCGCTTGGTCAGCACCACCGCCGTGGCCATCGACACCGCGCCGCCGACTCCCGCCACGGCTCCGAGGAGGTCGAGCCGTGCCTCGGCCGTGAGCACCACCATCGCGATTCCGGCCACGCCGGCGAGGCCGAGCAGCCAGGTGCGCAGGCGCACCTTCTGGTGGAGGATGAGGATCGTGGCCCCTGCCGTCGCCAAGGGGCCGACCGCCCCGGTCACGGCCGCGACGCCGCCGGGCAGCCGATAGGCGGCCAGGAACAGCATCGCGAAGAACGCGGCGATGTTGAGCGTCCCGATCACGCTCGCCTTCCACCACCACTCGCCCTTGGGGAGCCTGCGGGAGACGAGGACGAGCAGGAGCCCGGCGGGGAGCGCCCGGAGCAGCGCGGTGAGCATCGGTCGGTCGGGCGGAAGGAACTCGGTGGTCACGAGGTAGGTGGTGCCCCACATGACCGGCGCCATGGCGGTCAGGGCGATGTCGCGGGTGCGGGTGGTCATGTCTCGCCTCCAAGTATCTTGTCGTTAATTATCTTATCTCTAAGCTAATTAATGGCAAGATACTTTTGCTTGAGTTATCTCACTCGGAGGCACCCCCTCCCCGTTCCACCAGGTAGGCGAGAATGACCCCATGCCTGAACCAGACGCGGTCGACCGCATCATCGAGCAGTGGCACCGGGAACGCCCTGAGCTCGAACTCCAGTCCATGGCCGTCTTCGGGCGCATACACCGCATCTCGCAGAAGCTCCGCGCCGTCCTCGCGCGCGCCCACGGCGAGTACGGCCTCGGCCGCGGCGAATTCGACGTCCTGGCCAGCATCCGCCGATCAGGCGAGCCCTTCGTCCTCTCCCCGAAGCAGATCAGCGCCACCCTCATGCTCTCCTCGGGCGGTCTCACCGCCCGCCTCGACAAACTCGAGACCGCCGGATACGTCGAACGGCTCCCCGACCCCGAGGACCGCCGCGGCCTCAAGGTCAAGATGACCGCCGAAGGCCGCACGGCCATCGACGCCGCCGTCCGCGCCGGACTCGACGCCCAGGACGAGCTGCTCGCGATCCTCGACGCCGACGAGCGCCGCCGACTCGACGAGCTCCTGCGGAAACTCCACACCGCGTTCGAAGACCAGCCGTTCGCCTGAGCCCGCTTCGGGGAACCCCTCCCGCGAACGGCACCACCGACAGCGACGGAGGCCAGACCATGCGATACACCCGACTCGGCGACACAGGCGCCCAAGTGTCCCGGCTCTGCCTGGGCTGCATGAGCTTCGGCGACCCCGCGCAAGGCCGCGCGTGGACCCTCGAAGAGGATGCCGCCCGCGAGGTCATCCGAGCCGCGCTCGACGCCGGGGTGAACTTCTTCGACACCGCCAACGTCTACGCCGGCGGCTCCAGCGAGGAGATCCTCGGACGCGCCCTCGCCGACATGGCCCGACGCGACGAGATCGTCATCGCCACGAAGGTCTTCGGCGTGATGCGGCCCGGCCCCAACGGCGCCGGCCTCTCCCGCAAGGCCATCATGAACGAGATCGACGGCAGCCTCCGCCGCCTCGGCACCGACCACGTGGACCTCTACCAGATCCACCGCTGGGACCCCCTCACCCCCGTCGAGGAGACCATGGAGGCCCTCCACGACGTGGTCAAGGCCGGAAAGGCCCGCTACATCGGCGCCTCCTCGATGTACGCGTGGCAGTTCGCCAAGGCGCTGTTCACCGCCGACCTGAACGGCTGGACCCGCTTCGCGACCATGCAGAACCACTACAACCTCATCAACCGCGAAGAGGAGCGCGAAATGCTCCCGCTGTGCCTCGACCAGGGGGTCGGCGTGCTCCCGTGGAGCCCGCTCGCGCGCGGCATCCTCGCCCGCGACCCCGGCGAGGCCACCGCCAGATCCGCCGAGGACGCCCATGCCGCGAGCCTCTACCAGGGCACCGAGGAGATCGATCGGAAGATCGTCGAAAGCCTCGGCGCCGTCGCCGCCGACCGCGGCGTCCCGCGCGCCCAGATCGCCCTGGCCTGGATGCTGCGCAACCCGGCGGTCACGGCCCCGATCGTCGGCGTCACCAAGCCCGGCCACCTCGTGGACGCGATCGCCGCGCTCGACATCGAACTCGACGAGGAGGAGGTCATGCGGCTGGAGCAGTACTACGTGCCCCACGCCGTCGCCGGGTTCTCATAGCGTTCAGCGGCCCTCGACCGCCTCCCGCAGCACCTCGTCGAGCCCCCCGAGATCCGGTGTGGAGGCGCTCTCGAACCTGCCGTGCAGGAAGCCGTGGAACGCCCGGCTGAACCGGGTGTACCGCTCGACGCCGGGCCGGTGCCCGGCGCCCGCGAGCGCGGCGTGGAGCTGCTCGGCCTCCCACGGCGGCAGCGAATCCTCCGACTCCCCGCATCGCAGCGCCGCGAGCAGCTCGGCCTCGGCGGCCGCGTCGCCCTCGGCGACCCGGTTGCTCTCGAGGATGTTCGCGATCTGCGCGATGGCGTCGTAGTACGGCTCGTCCCTGGTGGCCGCGAAGCCGCCGCGCTCGAACATGAGCTGCTGGCCGGCCGGCCCGGTCAGGAACTCGATGAGCGCCTGCGCTGCCACCGGTCGCTCGGAGAAGGCGCTGATCGCGAGGCTCCGGCCGCCGAGCACGCCTCCCGGCATCGGCCTCATGCCCACCGCGAAGTCGGGATCGCAGGCGGGGAACCGGCGGAAGGACCGCGGCCAGTGGCGCAGCAGCGGCGTGCGCCCCTCCTGGAACGCGGCGAGGGAGGCGCCCTCGTCGAACTGGAGCGAGTCGGGGAGGATGTTCGGCACCCGATCCGGATGCGGGCTCAGCTCCGAGTGGAGGTCCCCGGCCATCCTCACCAGCAGCTCGACGGCCCGTGAACCCTCGCCGAACTCGATCGAGCCGTCCTCGGCCGTGTCGACGCCGTTGGCCAGGAGGTACTCCCACACGTTGACCGTGAACCCCTCATAGGCGTCCAACTGCATGGCGATGCCGCCCTCGAAGCCGCCGTCCGTCACGACCTCGCCGATCAGCGCGCGGAGCGACTCCCAGTCGGTCAGCGCCTCCGCCCGGGCGTCGGAGACGAACTCCTTGCGGTAGTAGAGCATCCCCACATCGGAGTGGAACGGCAGCGCGAAGACGGCGCCGTCGACGACTCCGGCCTCGTAAGTCTGGCGGATGAACCCCGAGGGATCGGCGTCCTCGAGTTCGCGGACGTAGCCCTCGGCGACGAACTCGGCGATCCACGGCACGTCGAGCTCCACGACGTCCACGCCCGGGTCCCCCGACTGGAGTCGCGCGTGGATGACGCTGTAGGCCAGGTCGGTGATGTTCGAATGCTCGATCATCTCCACCGGGTGGTCCGGGTGCATCGCGTTCCACTGGTCGATCAGGAGGGCCCGCTGCCGGTTCGCGGTCTCGTCGTGAGGGCTGTAGAGCGTGAGCGGACGGCCGCCGAGGTCCTCCCATTCCCGCGAGCGGTCGTGCTCGCCGAGGAGGTAACCGGCCCCGAAGAGACCGGCGCCCGCGCAGAGCAGCAGGCCCCTGCGCGGCAACGGTCGATCGAGCATCTCTCGCGCTTTTCTCATCTCAGCTCCACAACTGCTCGAAGAGGCTGTCGAACGTGGTCGCGACCTGGTCCTCTTCGGCCTCGATGCAGTCGACCCGGGGGTGCGCGGTCATGTCCGCGAAGTTCTTGGCCCGGCAGGAGGCGTCGCCGACGGCGATGACGTAGAGCGAGACCTCCGAGGCGTCGAGGCGGTCGAGCACGTCGGCGACCTCCACGTCGGCCTCGTCGCGGTCGGCGCCGTCGGTCAGCACGACCATCGCCTCGACGCTGTCCTCGCCGGCCGCCCCCTCGAGCGCCTCCACGCCTTCCATCAGCGTCCGGTGCAGGTCCACCCCGCGCACCAGCGGGTGATCGGAGAGCAGATCGGCGTCCTGCGGGCCGTGCCCGGCCTCGATCGCGAACAACACGTCGTAGGCCCCGCCGCCCTCGGCCGGGAAGGTCCACAGCCCCGCGGCGTCGCGCGGGCTCAGGTTCTGCAGCGCCGCCCGCACGCCCTCGGCGGCCAGCTCGAACCTGTTGCGACCCTCACCGCTGATCTGCGTGCCCATCGACAGTGATTTGTCGATGGCGAGGAGGACGTTCGTCGGGACGCGGCTCTCGCTGTAGGAGTCCAGGAGCGCGCCGATCGCACTCGCGCCGAGCGGCTCGACCGGGGCGTGGTGGTTGAGATCGAACCGCAGACCGCCCTCGAGTTCGGCTCCGACGTAGTCGTTGCCGCGGACGCCCATCAGCTCGGGCGACCAGGCCTCGTGCTCTCCCGCGAGCCAATCGGTCAGGTCCGCGGCGACCTCCGAGCGGCGCTCCGCCCACAGGTCCTCCCAGTGCAGGCGCGCGGTCCGGTAGTCCAGGCCCCCGACGCCTTCGAGGTAGAGCGGCGCGTACCCCGACCGGGAACCGCGCTTCAGGGGGCAGCCCTCGCCGAGCGGGTCGCCGCGGTTGTGCTGGGACAAGGCCCGTTCGGTGGTCAGGAACGCGGTGCCGGGGCCGGAGGACGAAAGCTCGGTGAGCTTGCAGAGCATGTCGGTGTCGGTGCCGGGCAGGCCGAGCCCGATGTCCTCGGCCGCGCGTGCGAGCTGCTTCTCGATCTGCACTCCCACGGCGTCGGAACCGTTGCCGTACAGGTACTCCAAGGACAGGAGCGCCGAGTACGACAGCGTCGGGTCGGATCGCACCACGGACAGCCCGTGGTGGTCGCCGAGCCGTTGCACCAGATCCGGCAGGTCCTCGTCGAGAACGCCGTCTCCCGGGGGCGATTCGGTTTCGTAGACCTGATCGGGCACCGCCACGACCAGTGGCGTGGTCCCGATCGGGGCGGCCCGGTCGGCGTCGAGGACCCCGTCGTCCCCCGCGCCGCTCAGGAGCGTCTCGGCCAGGTCGATCTGCGCGGCGGACTCGGCCAGCCACAGATCCGGCCGCGGCCCCACGTCGCGCTGCGGGGCGAAGCCGAAGCGCTCGTCGTCCGCGCCGAGCTCCTCGTCGACCTCCCACCCCAGCTCTAGTGCCTTCTGCACGTCCGGCCACGGTGCCGAGTAAGCGGTCACATTGGCCCGCTTGCAGCCCGAATCGTCGGTGTACTGCTCGTTGAACGCCGCGACGGCCTCCCCGAACCCGAACGCGCCGTCCACCGGCAGCAGGACGGTGAGCTCCACCGGATCGTCGCACTCGGGATGGACCAGTTCGCGGAGCTGCGGCAGGAAGAAGGCCACCAGCGCGAGGACGAGGGCGACCGAGAGGGAGAGGACGAGGAAGCGCTTCCAGGGCCGGACCAGCGTCGCGGCCAGCGCCGCGATGTTGCCCAACGCCAGGAACACGGCGAGGTTCCGGTAAGGGGCCAGATTGGCGCCGCTGAGGCCATCGCCGAAGATGCCGACGCAGCTGAGCAGGGCGCTCAGGGAGCCGGCGATGAAGGCGGGGATCAGCAGCCGCCGCGGATCGGGGTCCCGCGGGGGCGTCCGAGGCTCATCGCCGTTCACCGTGCGGGCCTCGGGGGCGCTGCTTTCGTCGGACTGCTCGGAGGACACTGCTGCTCCCGAAGGGTGGGGTGCGAGGGTGTATCGGGGCCGGGCGCTCCCGGGCCGGTGCCGACCCGAGATTGATGGTCAACAGTATGCCGCATGCCAGCGAGCCGTGCGGCCCTCCCTTTCGGAGGGCTAACGGGGTTCGTCGAGGCCCTGTGTCAGGTCGATGTGGTAGTCGTAGACCACCAGCGGCGGTGCCGGGACCGCCTCGGTGCCGGTCCCGGCCGGAGGCTCGGGGGCCGGGGGAGGAGGCGGGGCGAGCAGTCGGCTGCGCTCGATCGCGGCGAGCATCGTCTCGGGGCCGAACGGCCCGTGCTCGACGGCCTCTTCGGCGGACACCAGGCCCCGGGCCACCTCGCCGCACAGCCGGGCCACCTCGGCCATGTCGCGCGCCTGTCCGCGGGCCCACCAGTAGTCGGCGGGCTCGCCGTGGCCGGGCACGACCGTCTTCGGCTTCCAGCTCAGCAGGTACTCCACGGCCTGCGGCCAGTGATACGGGTAGGCGTCGCCGTACGAGGGCGGCGCGCCGTTCTCCAGCAGGTCCCCGGCGAACAGCACGCCCGCGTCGGGCACCTCCACCACCATGTCGTTGTCGGTATGGGCCGGGCCCGCCGGGCGCAGCACCACCGTCCGGCCGCCCAGGTCGAGGCCGATCGGCCCGTCGACACGGCAGTTCGGCGGCACCAGCCGGGAGCGTCCGATGGCCCGGGCGGCCTCTTCGCGGCGCTGGAGCCGGTATTTCGCCGCCCAGCGTTTGCGCTGCTCGTCGCCGGAGCCGATGAAGCGGGCGCCGTCGGCCACGGCCCAGACGGAGGATTCGCCGAACGCGGCGGTGCCGAACCAGTGGTCGAAGTGGTGGTGGGTGTACGCGATCTGCCACGGCAGGGGAGTGAGCTCGCGCACCGCCGTGGCGAACGCGAATCCGTGGTCGACGCTGACGCCGGTGTCGACCACCAGGCAGCAGTCGTCTCCGGCGACCAGTCCGAGCGACAGGTCCAGTTCCTCGCAGCGCCGCACCCACACCCGGTCGGCCAGCTCCACCCATCGGTCACCCATGAGGGGATGATATTCGCCCCCCGCGGGCCCTCTCGACGAGAGCTGTGCCTCTCAGTGCCGCGGGGGTGCGTGGAGGCCGTTCACCACACGTTCTACGGTCGATCGGGGGCGCCGTCCTCCCCCTCGTGACGAATGATCTATGTGCCGTTTTGACCCGATGTTTTGTAACGATCACGTCACGTCGGGTGTCACTTGTAGAAAAATTGGTTCGTGTAAATTTTCCGGTGAATTGTCCCCCCTTTGTCTGTGAGAAGGAGTACCGTCCTCATGCACCTCAGTCGACGTCGCCTGTTGTATGGATCGGCAGGCGTCGCAGCAGTATCAGTGGCCGGATGCTCGGCGGGCGAGGAATCCTCGTCCCTCACCGGTTTCACCGGCATCTCCATGCCCACGCAGACTTCCGACCGCTGGGTCATCGAAGGCGGCTTCCTGGAGCAGCAGCTCCAGGAAGCCGGCTACGAGACCATCCTCGAATACGCCGATGACGACATCGAGAAGCAGATCACCCAGATCGAGGGCATGATCCACCGCGGTGTGGAATTCCTCATCATCGGCGCGATCGACAACCGCTCCCTCGGCGAGACCCTGGCCGAGGCGAAGAACAAGGGCGTCACGATCATCTCCTACGACCGGTTGATCCTCGAGACCCCCGACGTGGACTACTACGCCTCGTTCGACAACTACGAGGTCGGCGTCCTCCAGGCCAAGCACATCCTCAACCGGCTCGGGGTCGAAGAAGAAGGCGTCGAAGGCCCCTTCAACGTCGAGCTCTTCTCCGGATCCCTCGACGACAGCAACTCGCAGTACTTCTTCCAAGGCGGTCTCGACACGCTCGAGCGCTACACCTACTCGGGCATCATCCGGATCCCCTCGAACGAGACCGAGCAGGAGGTCACCTCCACCGACCGCTGGAGCGGGGCCGTGGCCAGGGAACGCATGACCAGACTGCTCGAGGAGCACTACGAGGACCGCGACCTCCACGCGGTGCTCGCCCCTTACGACGGCATCAGCCGCGGGGTCATCATGGCGCTCGAAGACTTCGGACTCGAACCCGGCACCGATGAGTTCCCGGTTGTCACCGGCCAGGACGCCGAAGCCCTCTCCGTCAAATTCATCAGAGACGACCTGGGCCAGACCCAGACCGTCTTCAAGGACACCCGGGACCTCGCGGCGGTCGCCTCGGGCATGGTCAAGAGCATCGTGAACGGCGACGAGCCCGAGATCAACGACCTCGGCACCTACAACAACGGGTTCAAGTTCGTCCCCGCCTACCTGCTGCGGCCGGTGAGCATCGACGAGGACAACTGGGAGGAGGAGCTGGTCGGCAGCCAGTACCTCACCGTCGAGGACATCGACGAAGCCGTGGAGCCCCAGGAGTTCTAGGCCGGAAAAACTTCCGAGATTTCTCGGCCGGCGCGTCGAATCGGCGCCCGGCCGATCGACTCAGGGGTGTCAAGGCCGAATTCGATACGAAGGAGCAAGGCCATGCGCTACCTCATCAACGTCGTCCACGACCGTCTCGAAGACTACGAGGGCGACCCCACCGATCTGCACGCGGCGATGGGCGCCTTCGTCGCCGAACTGGCCGCCGACGGCGTCCTCGTCGACGCCGCCGGCCTGGAGCCGGTCGAGCAGGCCACCCGGGTCGACCTGCACGGCGGCAAGGTCAAGATCGTCGACGGGCCCTTCGCCGAGGCCAAGGAATGGGTCGGCGGCTACTTCATCGTGCAGTGCCGCAGCCAGGAGGAGGCCGTCGAGATCGCCCGGCGGTCGGTCGAACTGCACCGCGAGCACGCGCCGGGCTTCGAGATCGTCCACGAAGTCCGCAGGATTCTCGACGTCGAGTAGCATCGCGAGATGATCGGCGAGCGGACCGACGGCGTTCACAGGACTGTCGAGGCGGTGTGGCGGCTGGAGTCCGCCAAGATCATCGCCGTCCTCGCCCGCATGGTGAACGACGTCGGTCTCGCCGAGGAACTCGCCTCGGACGCGGTCATCGCGGCCCTGGAGCAGTGGCCCGCCGAGGGCGTGCCCGACCGGCCCGCCGCCTGGCTCATGGTCACCGCCAAACGACGCGCGGTCGACCGCATCCGGCGCGACCAGAACCTCAAGGCCAAGTACGAGCAGGTGGCCCGGCGGCTCGAGGTCTCCGGCCGGGCCGAGGACCCGATCGCCGAGGCCGAGGCCGAGCTCGACGACGACATCGGCGACGAGCTGCTGCGGGTCGTCTTCTGCGCCTGCCACCCGATCCTCTCGCCCGAAGCGCGCGCCGCACTGACCCTCAAGGTCGCCGCGGGGCTCACCACCGGCGAGATCGCCCGCGCCTACCTCACCGGCGAGGCCACCGTCGCCCAGCGCATCGTGCGCGCCAAGCGCAAGCTCGCGGCGGCCGGCGTCACCTTCGAAGCCCCCGCCGCCGATGAGTTCGACGAGCGGCTCGAGGCGGTCCTCGAGGTCGTCTACCTCATCTTCAACGAGGGCTACACCGCCACCGCGGGCGAGGACCTCATGCGACCGGAACTGTGCCAGGACGCGATGCGGCTCGCCCAGCGCCTGACCGCTCTCCTGCCCGACCGGGCCGAGGTCCTCGGCCTGGCCGCCCTCCTCGACTTCCAGGCCTCGCGCTCGCGGGCCCGCATCGGCGCCGACGGCGAACCGGTGCCGCTGCCCGAGCAGGACCGCGCGAAATGGGACCGGCTGCTGATCCGGCGCGGCCTGGCGACCCTCCACCGGGCGGCCGGAACATGGAGCGGCGAGGCGGGGCCCTATGTCCTCCAAGCGGCTATCGCGGCCTGCCACGCGCGCGCGACCGCTCCCGAGCAGACCGACTGGGTGCGGATCGCGGGACTGTACTCCCGGCTGCTGGCCGTGCAGCCCTCGCCGGTGGTCGCGCTCAACCGGGCGGTGGCCTTCGGGATGGCCTTCGGTCCCGAGCGAGGACTCGAGCTGGTCGACGAGATCGCCGACCTGCCGGCGCTGCGGGGCTACCATCTCGTGCCCGCGGTGAGGGGCGAGATGCTCGAGCGCATGGGCCGCGAGGCGGAGGCGCGCGAGGCGTTCGAACGCGCCGCCGCGGCCACGGACAACTCTCGTGAAAGAGGACAATTGCTGCGCCGCGCCGAAGGTCTCGGTGGCGATCGGTGATCCCTTGCGTCACAATGCGTTGCTCTTCGTTCGTTATTTTATTGTTATGCGACCTTTTCTCAACCCGTGACGTGTCTAGTGGGTACGGAGCCTGAACCGATCGGACCTCTGCCCCCGATCGCGCAGGTCCCGTCGCCTGCTACCCCCATTGAGAAAAGTCATCATTTAGGAGAAACATGAACCGTACCCTCAAGCGGGTGCTGGGACTGGCCGGAAGCGTCGCCCTCGGCGTCGCCGGCGCAGTCGCCATCGGGTCCGCCGCGCAGGCCCACCACCCGGAGATCACCGGGAGTGCGATCTGCGTCGACGACGGCTGGGAGGTGACCTGGAACGTCAAGCTGGTCGGTCCCGTGGACGGCAAGATCACCGAGATCAACCCGACCGAGCCCGCCATCGAAGGTGACCTCCAGGTCGGCGCCACCGGCAAGTCCTTCACGGGCACGCAGGTCTACGACGCCTCCGCCACCGAGGCCTCACTCGAGGTCTCGGCCGTCTGGTACGAAGGCAAGAAGAGGGAGATCCACGACGACGCTTCGGGGTACGTCTCCTTCAACGGCACCTGCGCCGAAGAGCCCCCGGCCCAGCCGGAGCCCGAGACCAGCGTCAACTCCCTGAGTGACTGCTTCGGCCTCTACGTCGTGGCGAACAACAACAACGAAGAGGCGCTGGCCGAGTTCACCTTCACCCCGAGCGTCGGTGAGCCCGTCACCTACACGCCGGAGGTCGGCGAGGACTTCGGCCACTACTTCACCATCGAGGATTACGAGGCGGGTCTGGCCGTCACCGTGCCCGCCGATGGTGAAGCGGTCGGCGTGTTCGAGTGGGCCAGCCCCGGCAACTGCGAGTGCGGCTACATCTACGACACTTGTGAGGGCCTCGAGTTCGAGCTGACGATCCCCGAGGACGGCACCGAGACCACCTACACCTTCACCCCGAGTGAAGGCGACGAGGTCGTCGAGACCGTCGCCCCCGGCGAGACGAAGACCGTGACCTTCACCGCCACCGGTGACGAGCTCACCGTCTCCTACGTGATCGACGACGGCAAGAACTTCTACGAGGGCGAAGTCCCGTGGGAGAAGCCCGAGGACTGCGAGGAGACCCCGGCCCCCAGCGAGTCGCCCACGCCCGAGGCTCAGCTGCCGACCACCGGCTCCTCGATGACCATCATGATCAGCGCCGCCGCGGCCCTCGTGCTCGCGGCCGCCGTGCTGTTCTTCATCGCGCGTCGCCGCCGTGCGGCCGCTGACTGGTAGACCGATCCCGTCTGTGGGACCGGGCTTCCAGCCGATCTGAAACGAGGGGCCGCGCAGTCGAACTGCGCGGCCCCTCTTCGCTGTTCCGGCGCCTCATGCGACGCCTGCGAGGCGCAGCAGTGCCGTGGTCGCGGCGGCGGCGACGACCACGACGGCCAGCGGCAGTCGCCGCCACGCCAGCACGCCGCCGACCAGCACCCCGGCCGGGAGCGCCCAGCCCGCGAACTCGCCCTCCACCATGAGCGCCGAGGTCACCGCCAGCGCCAGCAGCACGACCGTCGCCCCGGCCTTCACGATCGCCTCGGCCCGCTCGGACAAGGCGATCCGGTTGCGCAGCAGGGGGCCTGCGAGCCGGATGAGGAACGTGCCGAGCGCGAGCGCGAGGATCGCCGCGAGCATCGTCATGACGCCGCCTCCTTCGCTCCGGCGCCGCGCCACATGACCGCGAGCCCGAGCAGCGCCAGCAGCACCGGAACCCCCTCGGGCAGGAACCGGGCGGTGACGAGGGCGATCACCGCGCCCACGACCCCGGCCAGCAGCGTGGCCCTGTCGCGCAGCCCCGGCAGCACCAGGGCCAGCAGGATCGCCGGGAGCGCGGCGTCGAGCCCCAGGGCCGCGGGATCGGCGATGAACCCTCCGGCCAGGGCCCCGGCCACGGTGCCGACGTTCCAGACCACGAACAGGGAGATTCCGACCGTCCAGAAGGCGACCCTGGCCCGGCGCGGGTCCCTCCCGGCGGCGAGGGCGAACGCCGTGGACTGGTCGATGAGCAGGTGCGTGCCGAAGATTTTGGCGCGCAGGCTGGTCCAATAGAGACCACCGATGGCCATGCCGTAGGGGAGGTGCCGCAGGTTGAGGATCAGCCCCGCCGCGACGCCGGCGAGCAGGCCGCCCCCGGCGGTCATGATCCCCAGCGTCGCGAACTGCGAGGCGCCCGCGAAGACCAGCAGCGACATGGCCGTCGACTGCCACCACGGGACGCCCTCGGCGGTGGCGATCGCCCCGAACGAGGCGCCGACGATCAGGATGCCCGCCGCGAGCGCCGAGATGTCGCGCAGCAGTTCGGGGCCGATCGCGCGGAGAAGTCGTGAACGCACCCGGTCAATCTACCGCCGCCGCGATCCCGGTCCCGGACGAGAAGGGCGCGACCGGTGCACCACCGGCCGCGCCTCGAAACGTGAAGTGCTTGAGTCTCGTACCTCTACTTCACGGGCCGCTCATGCTTCGCGGCCCCGCTCCCCGCACCGCTCACACTTCGTAGTACAGATCGAACTCGTGCGGCGTCGGGCGCAGGCGGATCGGGTCGATCTCGTTCTCGCGCTTGTACTCGATCCAGGTCTCGATGAGGTCCGGCGTGAACACGCCTCCCTCGGTGAGGAAGTCGTGGTCCGCCTCGAGGTTGTCGAGCACCCTGTCGAGGGAGCCGGGCACCTGCGCGATGTCGCCGTACTCCTCCGGGCCGAGCTCGTAGAGGTCCTTGTCGACCGGCGCCGGCGGCTCGATCTTGTTCTTGATGCCGTCGATGCCGGCCATGAGCATGGCCGAGAACGCCAGGTACGGGTTCGACGACGGGTCCGGCACGCGGAACTCGACGCGCTTGGCCTTCGCGTTCGACCCGGTGACCGGGATGCGCGTGCAGGCCGAGCGGTTGCGCTGCGAGTAGACCAGGTTCACCGGGGCCTCGAAGCCGGGCACCAGGCGTCGGTAGGAGTTCACGCTCGGGTTGGTGAACGCCAGCAGGCTCGGGGCGTGCCGGAGCAGGCCGCCGATGTAGTACCGGGCGGTGTCCGACAGGCCCGCGTAACCGGTCTCGTCGTAGAACAGCGGCTCGCCAGCGGCCCACAGCGACTGGTGGGTGTGCATGCCGGAGCCGTTGTCGCCGAACAGCGGCTTGGGCATGAACGTCACCGTCTTGCCGGCCTGGGTGGCGGTGTTCTTGACGATGTACTTGAACTTCTGGACGTCGTCGCCCGAGTGCAGCAGCGTCGAGAAGCGGTAGTTGATCTCGGCCTGTCCCGCCGTGCCGACCTCGTGGTGGGCGCGCTCGATCGTCAGGCCGGCCGCGATCAGGTTCGCCGTCATGGTGTCGCGCAGGTCGGCGAAGTGGTCGACGGGGCCGACCGGGAAGTACCCGCCCTTGGTGCGGGGCTTGTAGCCGAGGTTGCCCCCCGACTCCTCGGCGCCGGTGTTCCACGC
>Ga0079224_100002373_pt1 | contig 22809 bp, 22 predicted proteins | sample Stecom2015_FD_80414 | JGI IMG/M metagenome (GOLD analysis project Ga0079224, IMG submission 80414) | Agricultural soil microbial communities from Utah to study Nitrogen management - Steer compost 2015 | ecosystem: Environmental > Terrestrial > Soil > Agricultural land | place: USA: Utah...
CGAAGCTGTTGATCCTGCACTTATCGATTCCGCAGCCTCCGTTGACAATAATCCGAACCGCTGGGAATCCTGGAGTTCACGCAAAGGTGCGATTGCCGTGATGGGTACAGCACTGACAGTGCTGCTGGCAACACTGCTGTTTCAGGACTGGCTGGTGCGACGCCCCGTGTTGTTCCGACGCCTGCGCCTTGCGTATCTGATTTTCACTGTCACCGTCATCGGGTTTTACTTTGGCGCACAGCTCTCCGTCATCAACCTGTTTGCTTTTGCCAAAAATATCAGTCGCGGTTTTTCGTGGGATACGCTGCTGATAGATCCGGTGATATTTCTGCTCTGGGCTTTTGTCGCGATCTCACTGCTGCTGTGGGGCCGCGGCGTATTTTGCGGCTGGCTGTGTCCGTTTGGCGCACTGCAAGAATTAATTCACAAAGCCGCGCGCAAATTCGAATTACCCTCGTTCTCGCTGCCGGCATTGCTGCATGAACGTTTGTGGGCCTTGAAATATTTCATGCTGATTGCGCTGCTGGGCGTCTCCCTCGAATCCTTCGAAACGATGGCGGCATTGGCCGAGGTCGAACCGTTCAAGACAGTAGCACTGGGGTTTGCGCGACCGTGGTATTACGTTGTGTATGCCGTGCTGCTGCTGGCTGCGGCGGCCTTCATCGGCAAGTTTTATTGCAAGTATCTCTGCGTGCTGGGGGCGGGTCTGAGCATTTTGGGCCGCCTGCATATTTTCGACTGGCTGCATCGACGCAGCCAATGCGGCAACCCGTGCCAGTCGTGCGCCAATCTTTGTCCCAACGGTGCCATCAAGGAAACCGGTGAAATCATCAGCCACGAATGCCACTACTGCATGGAGTGCCAGGTGGCGTATTGGGACAAGAACTTTTGTCAGGCTCTCCTGCCCCGGCATAACCACCGACGCACAGGCAAGCCTCCGACAGAGACCGAAGCACAAATCCTATCGATCGAGAGGAAAACACAATGAGACACATAAAACACATGGTTAACGCGATGGCACTCGTTGTTGCCACTGCCAGCGGTTGCGCCTTAGCAGCCGACGAAAAAACCGCACACCCCGGTACATCGGGCGCGCAATTGCGCTATATGGGCGCCCCGACGACAGCCGTCGATGTCAACATGGCCCTGCATCCCGGTGGCCCGAATATCACCAAGGAAGAATGGGCCAGATCGACATCGATTTATTTCGAGCGCTGCGCCGGCTGTCACGGCGTGCTGCGCAAGGGCGCCACCGGCAAAGCGTTGACGCCGGACCTGACCCAGCCCAAAGGCACCGAATATCTGAAGGCACTGATCAGCTTCGGCACACCGGCGGGCATGCCCAACTGGGGCACGTCCGGCACGATGACCGATGCCGATATCGACGCGATGGCCAGATATCTTCAACATTTCCCGGCGGTGCCGCCGGAATTCGGACTGGCGGATATTCGCAACACCTGGAAGGTATACGTCAAACCGGAGGATCGCCCGAGCAAGCCGCAGGGCAAATTCAATATCAGCAACCTGTTCTCGGTGACTCTGCGCGACGCCGGACAGGTGGCATTGATCGATGGCGATACCAAACAAATCATCTCCATCATCGACACCGGCTACGCCGTGCACATCTCGCGGATGTCCAGCTCCGGGCGTTATCTGCTGGTGATCGGTCGCGACGCCAAGATCAATATGATCGACTTGTACATGAAGGAACCGAAAACGGTTGCGGAAATCAAGATCGGTGCGGAAGCGCGTTCCGTGGAAACCTCGAAATACCACGGCTTCGAGGATAAATACGCAATCGCCGGCGCCTACTGGCCGCCACAATACGTGCTGATGAATGGCGAAACCCTGGAACCCATCAAGGTAGTGTCGACCCGCGGCTACACCGTCGACACGCAGGAATATCACCCGGAACCGCGCGTGGCAGCGATCGTCGCTTCGCACGAACATCCGGAGTTCATCATCAACGTCAAGGAAACCGGCAAGGTCCTGCTGGTCGACTACTCTGATCCGAAGGCGCTGCAAACCAAAGAGCTCGAGGCCGCGCGCTTCCTGCACGACGGTGGCTGGGATATCAGCAAACGCTATTTCATGACCGCGGCCAATCAATCCGACAAGATTGCCGTCGTCGATGCGAAAGAGCGAAAAATGGAAGCGTTGATCACTGTGACCAAAACCCCGCACCCCGGTCGCGGCGCCAATATCAACACCAAACAATATGGCCCGATGTGGGTGACCAGTGCGCTCGGCAGCGACGAGATCACGATGATCGGCACCGACCCGGTCAAACACAAGGAGCAGGCGTGGAAAGTCGTCAAGGTATTGCACGGCCAGGGTGGTGGTTCGCTGTTCGTGAAATCGCACCCGAAATCGAGCAATCTGTGGGTTGATACCACGTTGAATCCCGATCCCAAAATCAGTCAGTCGATCGCGGTCTACGACATCAACAATCTCGATGCCGGCTTCCAGGTATTGCCGATTGCGGAATGGGCCGGTGTTGCCGACAAGGGTCCCGCTCGCGTTGTTCAGCCGGAATACAACAAGGCCGGAGACGAGGTCTGGTTCTCGGTATGGAGTGGCGCGAAAGAGCCTTCGGCGATCGTGGTCGTGGATGACAAGACCCGCACGCTGAAAGCCGTGATCAAGGACCCGCGCCTGGTTACGCCGACCGGCAAGTTCAATGTCACCAACACACAGAAAGATATCTACTGATCGCAACCCGTGGAGGGACGCTGCTCACTGCGCCCCTCCAGCTTTTTTAAAACTGAGGAGCTGACCATGCAAAAGAATTCATCCACCGGAAAAATCCTGCTGGCGCTGGTGCTGTCACTGCCGCTGGTGGCCTTCGCCGCCGGCGATGCCGCCGCTGGTAAAGCCAAATCGGGCACCTGCGCGGGCTGCCACGGCCCTAATGGCAAAAGCGCCAATGATCTGTGGCCGAATCTGGCCGGACAAAAAGCCGGTTACCTCGCGAAACAAATGAAGGATTTTCGCGATGGCAAACGCACTGATCCGATGATGTCGTCGATGTCCAAAGGGCTGACCGATCAGGATATCGCCAACCTGGCCGCGTATTACGCAGCTGAAAAATAGTCCGTACCAACAAAAAAAGGGCCGGGCGTCGGTGACGCCCGGCCCAACACGAGCCGGATAATTTCGATTACGCTGCTGCGCCAGCCAGTGCCTCCGGTGGAATCGGCTTGGTGTTCTTGCTGGTGCCGATGCGTTTTTCATACGGCACGTTCAACAGCTTCGCGGCATTGCCACCCATGATCTTCGCCTCAACTTCGCGGCTGACTTTCAGAACGTCGCGCAGACAGCCACCGCCTTCCCAGGGGCCATCGGCGTCGAAGTGTGGAATATCCGAGCACCACACCAGATTGTTGGAGAAGCGCTCCACACTTTCTTTCGTCTGACTGCGATCCCCACCTTCAAACATGAAATACACCTGACGTTTGACCAGCTCGCTCGGAGGCGTTTTGGCCTTCAGCTGCATATTGCGGCAATAGGTATCGGACTGGCTCATCGTCCACGGCGCATGGAATTGCTTGTCGAGCCGATACAGCACCTCCCCCGACCACGACGAACCCGATTCGATGAATGCAACATTCAGGTTCGGATGTTTGTCGAGCATGCCGCCCAGCGTGATCTCACCGAGTGTAACGATATTGTCGAGCAGGAAATTAAGGCCGAAGAATATCGACCAGTAAGCTTCTCGCGATGAACTGCACAGGTGACTCGGCGACAGCAGATGTGCGGTGATCGAATCAACCTTGGCGTCGAAGCCCGGGTGGATAAACAGCGGCCATCTCATTTCCTCCATACAGGAGAACAGCGGGTCCCAGCCGGGATCGGAGAGCGGAATACCCGCAGCCGACGAACCCGGCAGACAGATCGATTTGAAGCCCATTTTGGCGGTACGCTCCAGCTCCTTCATGGCAGCTTCCATGTTGAAGCACGGCAGCATCGCTTCCGGGAACAGACGGCTGGGATCGGCGGAGCAGAAGTCGTAACACCAGTTGTTGTATGCGATGCAAATCGCTTCGACCATATCGCCGTAGGTTTTGAGGTCACAGTGAAAAATCCACGGTGTTACGGTATTGCGCACGATGCCGGAGTCGATGCCCTCGGCATCCATGCAACTCAACCGCACATAGGGATCGTCTTCGCCAGGGTAACGATAACCATCGCCGAGCTTGTTGATCTGGGCTGCCTCCTCCGTCTCGCAGAACATCCGATATTTATAACCGGCGCCGACCTTCTTGCCCTGTACGACATTGCCGAGTCCGGGGCCATCGCCACAAAAAACTTCGCGCGCCATCTCGCGGAATTTTGGATCGAGATATTCGCTGAAGATCGCCGGCGGATCCCACACATGGCAATCCATGTCGATCACCGGAAAATCCGCCACATAGTTTCTGTCTTTGAAAATCGAAGTCATGATACTTCTCCACGAGGTCGTGAGCTGTGCGGCAAACGAATTGCCGCGGAAGCGATTGGATTTTCTCGGCGACTTATTACGACAGCGATTCGCCAAATTTTTCCAACTCAGTTGAATTGTTGAGCACACCACGTATTAAGCCAAATGGTGATTTATTATAATTCCCATAAGCAAAGCCGATATTGCGGGGTGGAAGAGATCATGCAAACCATCGAGCAGCAATTATCAAAGGTCGATATCAATCTGCTGATCGTATTTCAGGTTCTGATGCAAAAAGGCAGCGTGACCAAGGCCGCCGATCATTTATTCATTTCACAGCCGGCAATGAGCGGCAAGCTGCAACATCTGCGCGAATTGTTCGACGATCCATTGTTTGTGCGCACGCCGCAAGGTGTAACGCCGACACCCAAGGCGATGCAGCTGCTGGCACCGGTGAATGCCATTCTCGCGCAGCTATCGACACTGATTCTGCAACCTGTTTTCACACCCGAGCAGGCGGTCGGCGACATCAGCATCCAGATTCCCGATTCGTTTTCGATTGCGCTGATTCCAGCGCTGTACCGGCGTTTGCGGCGCTCCGCACCGCAGCTCAAGCTGACATCCGACAACACCACCGAACAGCACCTGGATTTGCTGGCCCGAGGCAGGGCAGATTTTTCAGTTTATGTAGCCGACGACTACGGCAGTGATTTCATGACCTATGCGCTTGGCACATCGTCCACCGTGTGCTGGATGCGCAGCGATCATCCGCTGGAAGGCAATGACACGGTAGCGATCGATGACGTACTGAAATATCCGCTGGCTGAACTGACATTCAGTCCGCCGACGTCAGGCTCCCATTTACCGACCGAGACCATCAAGCTACTGATGGAGATCAACGCACTTCATCATCTGGATGCCGCGTCCAAGGTAGGATCGACGCAGCTGCTGACACTGCTGTCGATCGTGCTGGAGACAGATACGCTGCTGCTTGGCGCACCGTATCTGTCGCGATTCATTTCACCGCAGTATGGGCTGACCTATCGGCCTGTTGCCGAATACATCGACCTGCGGATTCCGTTCGTCCTGATCCAGCACCGGCGCACCGAAACCTCGCCTGTACATAGCTGGCTGCGCGAACAGATCATCGATTGCTGGCCGCAGGTTTGATCTCTCCGCCGCTCGGCGGCAGAGAGATTCACGGCATCAGAAATTGAATTCCCCCCACACCCACAATTTATCGGTGTCGCGATACGGCAGATCCTCTGCGCTGTAGCTCGCGTACTTCACACCGATGCTGTAGTTGGGGCTGAAGGTTTTACTGACCAGCAGATTCCACTCGTTACCGAAATCGGCCGAACCTTCGTCCGCCTCATATTCGTGATAAACCGCCTGGATGTTCACTGCATACGGCGTCAGATTCACACCCGCCGTGAAGAAGGTGTCGACCAGACCGGCGGCAGGCGTGCTCAGGAATTTATCGGCCCAACCATTGAATGCGTGTTTGGTTGCATACGGCGTCTGGAACCCGTAAGCGCCGTCATCCGAACCCAGCGATTCATAGGCAAGTTTGCCGGTCAGCACCGCCCTCGGCATCGTGTAGCTGACACCGCCTTCGACAAAGCTGTAATCGGCATCCGCATCGAGCGTGCCTGCGGTATTTTCGTATTCCTGCGCTGCCAGCTCTGCCGTGTAGAGCAGTTTCCAGACCTTGGCGCTGTCCAGCACATAGCCACCGTCAAAACGCAGACCAACCGTATCGCTGGTTTTGAAACGCAGTCCGGCGTTCACCGTAGGATCGGTTTCGTCTTCGTGGTCGAGCAGGTAGGCATATGCAGAAATTTTGCCCCAGCTGAAACCACCGTAGGAAACGTTGAATAAATTGTCGGCGATATCCGCGCTGTCGAGTGTTTCATCGACGCCATTGACCTGTGTCAGATACGCATAATTGAATACGAAATTGTTAAGACCGGTGTAGGCCGCGGTAAAACCGTCGAAGGTCTGCTCGTCCTGACGCCAGCCGACGTTGCCGACAAATCGCTGGTTGTCGTAAACAATGCGCTGGCGACCGTAGCCGAGATCGAGACCTGCGACGCCGCGATAACGCAAATAGGCGCGATTCACTTCGGTTACGCTGCGATCCTGAATGGTTGCATACGCCGGCACCTGCACGGTTTCCGGCGCGTATTCGTCCATGCCAAGCAGTGTGTGGATATCTTCAAATTCGCCCAGCACCGAGAAGCCGTAAAACTGTGCAGTCTCGTAGCCGAGTCGCGTGCGCAGGGTCAGCGCCTCGCCCTCCTCAACCAGAGCTGCGTCATCCACTGTCTCGTAGCGCACACGCACATTGGCGGAGGCCTTGCCGCCGGTGAGCGCCGACGTGATTGAGTTTTCTGCTTGCACGTTTGCAGCCAGACAGATGGGCAGCGTCAGCAGCGCCGCTGTTATTCCGCCCGTCATTTTTTTGCAACAATTTTTTGCGGGTTTGCAAAAGATTCTGCTCTTCATGGTTTTCTCCAGTGTTTTAGTCGGGATGGATGCGGGCGTCCGGTCCGCTGTTATCTCATTGGAAATTCACGGCGCGAGCCGTTCGATATTCCATTCACTGCTGGATTCCTGCGTATATTCGAAGCGGTCGTGCAGACGATTGGCGCCGCCCTGCCAGAACTCCATGCGATGCGGCAACACGCGCACACCGCCCCAGAAATCCGGCAAGGGAATTTCGCCGTCGGCGAATCGATCGCGCATGATCGCGAGCTGCTGCATCAGCAGACGGCGCGAAGCCACCGGCCGGCTCTGTTCGGAAGCCCAGGCCACCAGCTGCGATCCGACCGGGCGCGACAAAAAATATTTGAGCGATTCGACGCGAGAGATTTTTTCGGCGACACCGCTGATCTCAACCTGGCGCTCCATGACATGCCACGGAAAATGCAGGCTGACCTTGGGCCGGGCCGCCAGCTCAACAGCTTTGCGACTATCGAAATTGGTGAAGAAAACAAGACCGCGTTCGTTCACATGTTTCAGTAGAACGATGCGTTGAGAGGGTTGCCCCGTGGTCGATACCGTCGCCAGGATCATGGCGTTGGCATCGGGGATACCGGCATCGATGGCCTGCTTCAGCCACAGTTTGAATTGGGCGATCGGATCGTTCAGCAAGTCGCGCCGACGCAATCCACCGCGCAGATATTCGCGGCGCAAATGATGAATATCCATACATCCCTCGCGGCGCCATACCTCGATGTTAGATCGGTGCCGCGAACCTTTCGAAAAAGGTCCGCGACACCAGGGCTACACATTAGCCATTAGCTGCCAGCAGTTCCGCAGACGACGGCATCGTCTTCGGGAAGCCATACAGCCTTTCGGCATTGAGGTGAGTGAACTTCTCGATATCTTCCGGCTTCCAGCCTTTGACCTGCATCTCGACGCGGCGCTGCGATTCCGGCCAGGTGCCTTCCGGATGCGGGTAGTCGGTCGAGAAAACCAGGTTGTCAGCCGGCAAGGTATCGAGCGTCTGCATTGCCACCGAATCCATCATGATCGAGCAGTGCAGGCTCTGCTTGAAGTATTCGCTCGGCAGTTTTTTCAGCGTAATCGATGTTTCCGGGTGCGCGTGATAGATGCCATCCATCGTATGCATCAGCCATGCAGCCCAGCCGCCGCCAACTTCGAGGAACACGAAGTTCAGACCGGGGAAACGTTCCAGCACACCGGTCGAGCACAGATCGGCGGCGGTGACGATGCCATCGGTGCAATCGACGCAGTAGTTGTAGACGCGACCGGCGCTGAACGGCGTGCTCTTGCGGGTACCGCTGCGAATATGCAGGTTGACGGTCAGACCGGTTTCCTGAATCACGGACCACAATGTATCGTAGACGCGCTTGCGATACGGCATTTCCACCGGATTGATCGGCATCTGCACGTTGGTGTAGCCCATCTTGGCCAGGCGTTGTGCTTCCTTGACCGCACCGGGAATATCCGCGATCGGCAGCGTGGCGGATGGCCGGATGCGCGACTGATATTTTTTGTAGGTATCCATCGCCCAATCATTCCAGACACGGCACACCGCCATCTGTGCTTCGGGATCGCGATCGAACAGTACCCACGTCGCACCGCCCTGGATTACCTCAGCGGCGCAATTGTCGCGATCGAGGTGCTCAAGACGACGCGCCGGCTTCCAGCAATCCGGATCGTACATGTCGAATTCACGTACTTCCTGCCATGGGCCGCCCTTGCGGCCTTCTTTGTGATCTTCCAACGTCAACACGCGCTGCCCGCGAACGACGAGATATTTTTTTCCATCATCGCCCATAACTTCATGCGGAATGCAGTCGTGAAATTTGGCCGGCACGTTTTCCAGATAAACTTCTGGCGGTGCATCGGCGTGGCTATCACTGGAAATTAATTTATAGGTCATGATCAAATCCTCGCACTGGGGCTAGGCTTTCACTTGCGAGCACAACACATCGGTGGTGCTCTCACTCGTACTTACAACTTATTACGTATTTCATTCTGTGCTGTGATGCCAAGGCGTCAACAGTCCCTGCCGCCGGAATTCGACCAGACGAAAAAGCGGACCCTGAGGTCCGCGTCGCAGGCTTGCCTCAAGCAGCAGAGACCGTTTTCAGGATCTCTGCGGCCGGGGGAAAGCCGTACAGTCTCTCGGCATTCTTGTGGGTGAACTTTTCGATATCCTCCGCGTTCCAGCCGGCAACCTGGAGACCGACACGGCGCTGGGACTCAGGCCAGGTACCTTCCGGGTGCGGGTAGTCGGTGGAAAACACCAGGTTGTCCGCAGGCAGGGTGTCGATGTTCTTCATCGCCACGGTGTCCATCATGATCGAACAGAAGATGCTCTGCTTGAAGTACTCGCTGGGCAGCTTCTTGAGGGTGATGGAGGTTTCCGGGTGTGCATGGTAGATGCCGTCCATGGTGTGCATCAGCCAGGCAGCCCAGCCAGCACCCACTTCGAGGGTGACGAATTTCAAACCGGGGAAGCGCTCAAGGACGCCGGTGGAGCACAGTTCGGAGGTGGTGACGATACCATCGGTGCAGTCCACACAGTAGTTATGAACCCGGCCGGCGCTGAACGGAGTGCTCTTGCGGGTACCGCTGCGGATGTGCAGGTTGACGGTCAGACCAGTTTCCTGGAGGACGGCCCAGAGCGGATCATAGTCGCGATGGCGGTAGGATTTTTCGATCGGGTAAATGGGCATCTGCACATTGGTGTAGCCCATGGCGGCCAGACGCTTGGCCTCCGCGATGGCCGCGGGGATATTCTTGATGGGCAGAGTTGCAGAGGGCTGTATGCGAGTCTGGTAGGGCTTGTACACACTCATTGCCCAATCGTTCCACACCTTGCACACCGCCATTTGCAGTTCGGGATCGGGATCGAACAGCGCCCAAGTGGCACCGCCCTGAATGACTTCCGCCAGGGTCTGGTCGCGATCCATGTGGGCGATACGCTTCTCGGGTTCCCAATCGCCTTCACCTTCACACCACTGACCACCGCGAACTTCCTGCCAAGGGCCGCCGGGACGCCCGGCGGGCAGGGCCTCCATGGTGAGAACTTTTTGGCCGCGCACCATCAAATAGGTCTTGCCGTCAGCTTCGGTGACGGTGTGCGGAATACCTTCGTGGAATTCCTTGGGCACATTCTCGAAATAGACTTCGGGCGGTGCGTCGGCGTGACTGTCGCTGGAAATGATTTGGTAGGTCATTTTTCCATTTCTCGTGTTAATTAAAAATTCGGTAAATTAATTTTTCGTTGTTGTAATTTTAGATCCGACTTCGGGCGGAAATTCGTTTCACACCCCCAACGCCCCGAGCGCACCCCCAACGGGGGGCTGATGCATCCCCCAAAAGGGATTGATGTTTCTACCACCCGGGCTTTACGCGTCGGCCGCAGACCTCATGCATCCAGCCTGGCGGCCTTTTCCATCAGCGCCTCGCGTGTTTCCACATGGTTGGGGTCGAGAATGATGCAGCCCGATATCGGGCACATTGCCACGCACTCCGGCTCGTCGTGGAAGGTCACGCATTCCACGCAGATGTTCGGATCGATGACGTAGGGACGCCCCGTGCTGATCGCACCGGTGGGACATTCCTCGCGACAGGCATCACACTGGGAACATTTATCGGTAATTAACATCGCCATGACGGCACCCTCCTGTTTTTTTAAAACCCTGTTTTTTAAAACCGTTTTTACAGACCTGCTCTGATGCAATTTTTTCGGAAGAACATCGGCACTATTCCAGCTCGCCCGGCGGGTCCATGTCCTCGGCCCAGTCGGCATCCGGCTCCGGATAATGTTTGCTCCACTTCTCCAGCTCGGCCAAATGCATTTGCTCTTCCTTCGCCAGACGCGCCGCGACATCGCGAACCAGCCGGATATCGGCTTTTTCAGCCAGGTCGGCATAGAACTCGGCATTGCGTTTTTCAAAGACCATCGCCAGCCGCAGCATGTGCCAGGGTTTGGTCTTGTAGTGCAGATCGGCAAAGTCCGGCGCTTCCCCCGACTCCAGCCCGATCCAGCGCGACGCCACTTTTTCTTCCGGAATTTCCAGTTCGCCACAGAGTCCGCCGATATCATCGACGTGCATCTGCTCCAGTACCGCCATCTTGCGAAATACCGCCGCCAGCTCCGGGTTGTTGTGTACATCCATCTGCTCGGCCAGCGCCGCATAACGCAACGCGGCATCGCGCTCGATTTGCAGCGCGTACTTCAAAAGTTCCTCGACCGACTTGATGTCGTGGTGGTCGTTTTTGTTCACAGCGGAACCCCCTCGATGAAATCGTCGATCGTGTGCGGACTGCCGAACCTGCGGGCAAACGCCTCGCGATCGCGGCGTCTTTGTTCCAGCCGTGCCAGCACTCGAAACAGGGTCGCCAGCAATGGGCTGTTGAGGCCGCTCGGCTGCCTCGCCAGACTTTCGTAAAACTGCACGGGATCTGCTTCCACCAGCGGCAGCTGCAGCAATACCCCTTCGGCAATCGGCATCTTCAAGGTTCGCGTACTCATAATCTGAATCCCTCCGCAATCACATCGATCGAATCGGTACCGTCGTATTTGCACGCATATGGCGCGCGATCGCCCCGGTAGAGCACCTGGCCAATCGTAAAACCATCGTCTGCGAGTAATTGTTTCGCCGCGCCGCGCATGTCGGTCGGATAGCTCTGATCAACGAGGCGAATCCTGTCCTTCCATTCGCGCTGCTCGGGGCGGAATGTCACACACGGACTCAGGATCTGCACGACGGAAAAGCCCGGGTGTTTGATCGCCTCGACGATCGTCTCCGCCAGATGCACCGGCTCGCCGCTGAAGCAGCGCGCGATGAAATTGGCGCCGGAGGCGAGCGCGATGACCAGCGGATGAAATGGATTCACCCCGGAGCCATGCGGCGTCAGATCGCTGCCGGTCCAGTCCGGTGCCGTCGTCGGCGAGGCCTGACCCTTGGTCATGCCATAGACCTGGTTGTCCATGACGATGTAGGTCATGTCGATATTGCGCCGGCATGCGTGCAGAAAATGATTGCCACCGATCGAGAAACCATCGCCGTCGCCACCGGCCGCTATCACGGTCAGATCCGGACGCGCGAGTTTCAATCCGGTTGCCACCGGCAGCGCACGCCCGTGCACGCCGTGAAAGCCATACACATTCGTGTAGGCCGGAATCCGCGACGAGCAGCCGATGCCGGATACCAGCGCCACCTGTTCCGGCGGTAAATTCAAATCCGCCAGAGCATTGGTCAGCGCCGCCAGTACCGAGTAATCGCCGCAGCCGGGACACCAGACCGGTTTCACTTCCGATTTGTAATCGAGCGCGTCGTAGTTTTTCTGGCCGTCCTGTTGTTGCGAGGGGCAGGCCATGCCTTGTACGTCGATATTCATGATCATCCCCCACTGCTCAGTTGCTGACAGATTTCTGCGGGACGCATCGTCAGCGGACCGGGGCGGCAATAAACTTTTGTACCGGGCGGCAGATCGTAGTAGCTGCGGAGATAACGACCGAATTGCCCGCTGTGCGTCTGCTCGATGATCAGTGCGTTTTTGACACCGGCCAGCGCCGCCTGAAATTGCTCCGGTTGCACCGGGAACAACAGCCGGATGCTGATCAGGCGAATCGCGCGGCCCTCATCACGCAACCGCGCCTGGGCTTCGCGCACAGCGCCGGTACACGAACCCCACGTGATAATCGCGGTGTCGCCTTCGCCTTCGATATCGGCCCAGTGCGCGCCGTAATCGAATTGCGTCAGCTTGTGCAGACGTTTGTCCATCTGCGCAACGTGATCGGATTCCATGCTCGACGGCAAACCGGCCTGCGTGTGTTCAAGCCCGTCCGCCGTGTACTGGCAGCCCCTGGTGCCGGGAATCGCCATCGCTGAAACCCCGGACTCGGTGATTGCATAGCGCTGGTATTTGCCGCTTTCCGGCACGCCGGTGGCAATCAGCCGGCGCGTATCGAAGTGATGGTCGACCGGCGCATCGACAATCGCCTGCGCCTGGCCCAGCGATTGATCGGACAGCACGATGGCGGCGGTCTGCAGCGTTTCCGCCAGATGCACCGACCACTGCGTCGTGAAGATGCAGTCGGTCACCGAATTCGGCGCCAGCACCAGATGCGGTGCATCGCCGTGCATGCCGTACAGCGCGATATTGAGATCGCTCTGCTCGGCCTTGGTGGGAATACCGGTGGAAGGGCCGCCGCGCATCACATCGACGACGACGATCGGGGTTTCCGAGGCGATGGCGAGACCGATCGATTCGGTCATCAGCGCGAGGCCCGGACCGGACGTGGCCGTGATCGACGGTACGCCGCCGTAGGAGGCGCCGATGATGTGATTGATCGAGGCGAGTTCGTCTTCGACCTGCACCAGCGCACCGCCGACTTTTTCAAGTGCGGGCGCCAGCCATTCAAGCATGTCGGTTGCCGGCGTGATCGGATAGGCGGCGGCGTAGCGAATACCGCCCTTGACCGCACCGAGACCGGCGGCTTCGTTGCCGCTGATGCTCCAGCGCGTGCGCGCCTGCGTGGCGTCGCCAGCGATCAGGGCGAACGACGGCAACGGCGCCGCCAGTTCCATGCCGAGCTTGACCGCAGCGCGACTCGACGCCATTGCCTTGTCACCCTTGCGGCCGATGAACTTCTCCAGCACGCCATCAATCGCCGCGTAGGGCAGCCCGACCAGCTGGGCGACGATGCCCACCGCCAGCATGTTGGGGCGGCCGCCTTCGATCGAACGCGCCAGTTTTTTCAGCGGAACTTCAAATTCCTGCGCCCCGGAGGCGAGGATCGATTCCGGCACCGGACCCTGCGCCGGGTCGGTGATGATGATGCTTTGCGACGACAGCGCCATTTCGCGCGCGTATTTGCCGAGGTTCTGCCAGTCGATGCCGATCAGGATGTGTGAGTTGTCGTCCTGGCACTGCATCGGTGTCGTACTGAAACGGATGGTCGCGGTAGCTTCGCCGCCGCGGATCTGGGCGCCCGCCGAGCGCGTCATGTAGGCGTACTGCCCGGCGGCGCCAGCGGCCTGCAGCAAGATGGTGCCGGCCGTGATCACACCCGCACCACCACTGCCCGCCAAGACCACGGATACCGAGGTTCTCGCCATGTTGTTCACCTATCGTCCGATGTCGTTGTCTGCTGCGGACGGCGGCTGTCCATGCGTCCGCAGCCACTGCTCACCGCAAATCGATCAATGCGGTTTCAGCTCTTCCGGCAGCGATGCGATGATTTCCGCCTTCACCTTGTCGGCCTGTTCCTTGTCGAAGTCCTGGCCGTAGATTTTTTCGACTTCGTAGCCGGACAGTTCGTGCCACGACACCGGCTCGACGCCGTGACGTTTCAGCGCGCTTTTCACGCACGACAGCGGGCAGCCATCGATGCCGATGATCGGGCGACCGGAGGTCGCGACTTTCACCAATTTGCGCACGTCACCGCCGACACCTGCGATGCAGGACATTTCGGCAACCCCCTCGCGATCGAGACGCAGGGCGATGTAGTTGGCCATCTGCGCGGCGCTCGAACAGCCGGAGCACGAATACACCAGCGGTTTTTTTGCTTCGTCTTGAGTGCTCATTTTTATAACCCTCGCGTGTAATAAATGGATCGGCGCACCGATCGGTAAATGCAACTCTCGCAGCCAATATAAGTCGATTCACAGCGGGAAAAAGCCGTTCTATCTACACGTAGACGGGACTACATCTTTGTGGGTATTTCGCCTACCCCCACGCTAGTCCACTAAGGGGTATTCACGAACCGCGACCCAGGATCAAGAATCAACCAACGCCTACAGGCATGAAAAAAAGCACCGAAAACGGCACTGCTGATTGGGGAAAGAGGCCGCTGTTGGCACCGCCATGGCCGGCAACAGCGAGAAGTTTTCTTAGATGAGTTCTGGAGCAGATGCCATGTACAAATTTGTGTTTTCCCACGATGCCCACGTCACTGAACCAGAGGATCTGCTGAGCCGGAACCTGCCGGAAAAATTCAAGCCGGACATGCTTCGCATCGTGCGCGAAGGCGACAAGGTGTTATACAAATCGGCCGACAAGGTGCTGTTTCACCTGAAGCTGAAAGGCGACATCAGCCGCAGCGAAAACGTCGAAAAACCAATACCCGGTGTATTTCCCGGCGGTTACGACATCGCCTTTCGCCTGCAGGAAATGGAAAAATCTGGCGTCGATTCATCAATTATTTACAACGGTCTGATCGGCTTTGCCTATGCGCTGGCACCCGCTCCCGGCATTGCCCACATGCAGGTCTTCAACGACTGGTGCATCGATCATTTCAAGGGTTTTGCCAATACCTTCGTCGCCAACGCGATGCTGCCCGCCTACGACCCGCAGACAACGATGAAGGAATTCGTGCGCGTGCTCGGCATGGGTTATCGCTCGGTGATGCTGCCGATCAATCCGCCCGATGATGTGCCGCGCTACTCCGACAAAATCTGGGATCCGGTCTGGTCGATGTGCGAGGACGCCGGCATCCCGATGACGATGCACTCGGGCACCAGCAAGCTGCCGATTCGCTACCACGGCGATGGCGCCGCCTGCATGAACCACTACACGCACGGACTCGATGCGCAGGAGGCACTGGCGCTGATGGTCGTTTCCGGCGTGTTCGATCGCCATCCAAAATTGAAAGTGGTGAATACCGAAGCCGGCGCCGACTGGCTGGCGTGGTCCGGCGAACATCTCGACGAGGTGTACAAGACCCACAATTTTTATGTACAGCCGAAGTTGAGCCGACTGCCCAGCGAATATCTGTATTCGCAGGTGATTGCCACCACACACCGCGAGCGCGCCTGCTTTCAGAACCTGAATATCACCGGCAGCGACTGCGTGATCTGGTCGGACGATTATCCACACGCCGAAGGCACTTACCCGCACACAAGACAAATTCTCGGCGATCTGTTCGACGGTATCGATGTCGCGACGAATGTGCAGGAACAAATTGTCGGCGGCACCTGCGCGCATCTGTATGGCCTCGACGCTGCCGCAGCGGCGATCGAGAAAGAACACTTCTGGGCGCAGCATCCGCAGCGGAGAGCACAACATGCGTAACTTCTCGCGCAAAACCGCGCTGATCACCGGCGGCGCCGGCGGTATCGGCCTCGGCATGGCGCTGGCGTTTTCGCGCGCCGGCATGAAGATCGCGCTCGCGGATCTCGTCCCCGACCGACTGGAGAAGGCGCTGGCGGCCGTGCGCGCAACCGGCGCGCAGGCGATGTCGGTGCTGCTGGATGTATCGGATTTCGGCGCCTGGCGCGAAGCCGTTGACGAGGTCGAGTCTGCACTCGGCCCGATCTCGCTGCTGTGCAACAACGCCGGCATCGGTGGCGGCGGTGTGCTCGCGGAAGCCGATCCGGTGCGTTGGCGCATGGTCATCAACATCAATCTGCTGGGACCGTTCTACGGCTGCCGCACGCTGCTGCCGCGCATGCTGGCACGCGGCGACGAGGCGCATATCGTCAACACCGCCTCGCTGTCCGGCCTGCGTTCAAATGCTGGCATGTCGGCATACGACGCATCCAAGCACGGCGTCGTCGGCATGAGCGATTCGCTGCGGGCCGAGTTGAAAGGCACCAACGTCGGCCTATCCGTGCTGTACCCCGGCACTGTACGCACCGAGTTCGTGGACAACTCCGCCGCCATCGCTGCATCCAGCCACTGCGGCGGGCAGAGTAAGCTCGATACGGAGATCGCCGAGCTGCTCAAGGATGGCATCGACCCCAGCCGCGTCGGCGAGCAGGTACTGCGAGCACTACTGGAGGAGCGTTATCACATCTACACGCACTCACACTGGCGCCCGATCATCGAGGCGCATTTTGCAGAGCGCATCAATGCATTCGGCACACTGGTCGACAACGTCAAGGCGGAAGAGATCCTGCGTTCACTCAACGGCCAAATCAGCAAAGGGCTGCATTAGCAGCAGCCTCGTTTCAAGGGGGAAGCGACTTTCTGTCCGACTTGATCCGGGTCAACACTTGGGTAAATGGAACCCCTGCATCTTGTGGTTACTGCACCTGCCAAACACCACATCCTGTAGGATTCTTGCCGCAACCCGACTACCCGCCCAACCGTTCAGGTACGTAATACCCCACTGAGGTCGCTTATGGATAACCATGCTGCAACCGCCCCCAATACGACAGCAGCCAGCAGCGCGAGCATTCCGCTACAGCCGGCTTCTGAAGATATCTGGGACAAGAAATACCGATTGAAAGACAAAAGCGGCCGCGCCATCGACACCGATGTCGACGCCACCTATCAACGCATCGCGCGCGCGCTGGCCGCCGTCGAAACCAGTGACGAACTGCAGACGCAGTGGGGCGAGCGGTTTCTGTGGGCATTGCGCCAGGGCGCGATTCCGGCCGGGCGTATCGTTTCCAACACCGGCGCGCAGGAACACAAGCCGGCAACCTCGACGATCAATTGCACCGTGTCCGGCACCATCGGCGACTCGATGGAAGGCATCCTGCAACGCAATCTCGAAGCCGGACTCACACTGAAAGCCGGCTGCGGCATCGGCTATGAATTTTCGACGCTGCGACCGCGCGGCTCGTATGTCTCCGGCGCCGGCGCCTACACCAGCGGCCCGCTGTCGTTCATGGATATTTTCGACAAGATGTGTTTCACCGTGTCGTCGGCCGGCGGTCGCCGCGGCGCACAGATGGCAACGTTTGATATCAGCCATCCCGATGTCACCGAATTTATTCGCGCCAAACGTGAGGATGGCCGCCTGCGCCAGTTCAATCTGTCGCTGCTGATCACCGAGGATTTCATGCACGCGGTGACGGAGGATCGGGACTGGCCGCTGTCATTTCCGATCACGAAAAAAGAACACGAGCGCGAGTCCCTGGATCTCGGCAATACCGAGCAGGTCATCTGGAAGGAATTTCCGATTGATGACCCCGCCGACAATCCCTACATCAGCAATACCTCGGGATTGGTTGCCTGCCGCATTTATCGCAAGGTGCGCGCGCGGCATTTGTGGAATCTCATCATGAGCTCCACCTACGATTTCGCCGAGCCCGGTTTCATCCTGATCGACCGTGTCAATCAGATGAACAACAACTGGTTCTGCGAAAACATTCGCGCCACCAATCCCTGCGGCGAACAGCCGCTGCCGCCTTACGGCAGCTGCCTGCTCGGATCAATAGATCTCACCCGTTTCGTCGCACAGCCGTTCACCGGCGATGCGCGTTTCGACTGGCCGCGTTTTCGCGAAGTCGTCGCGATTTTCACGCGCATGCTCGACAACGTGGTCGAGATCAATGGCCTGCCACTGCCGCAGCAGCGCCACGAAATCCTGCATAAACGCCGCCACGGTATGGGCTTTCTCGGTCTCGGCTCGGCATTGACCCTGCTCGGCATCCGCTATGGCAGTGCCGAATCACTGGCTTTCACCGAACAGGTCAGCAAGGAAATGGCGCTCACCGGCTGGCGCACCGGCCTTGAACTCGCACAGGAAAAAGGCGCGGCACCGATCATGGACGAGCTGTTCACCATCACTGCCGACATGCTGCGCAAACGTCCGCAGATGTCGGCCGATGGCATCAAGCTCGGCGATCGCGTACCGGGGCGCATCCTGCACGCCAGATACAGCCGCTACATGCAGCAGCTGGCCGAGGAAGATCCGCAGCTTGTAGAGGCACTGGCGGAAACCGGCTGCCGTTTCACGCATCACAGTTCGATCGCACCCACCGGCACCATCGCGCTGTCGCTGGCGAATAACGCCAGCAACGGCATCGAACCGAGCTTCGCGCATCACTACGCGCGCAACATCATCCGCGAAGGCAAAAAATCAAAAGAAAAAGTCGATGTGTTTTCGTTCGAGCTGCTCGCCTATCGCGCATTGATCAATGCCGACGCGATACCGGGATCGGATAATCCCGCCCAACAGTTGCCTGACTATTTCGTCTGCGCCGACGACATCACGCCGCGCGAGCATGTCGACGTGCAGGCCGCCGCACAGAAATGGATCGACTCGTCGATTTCAAAAACTGCCAACGTACCCACCGACTATCCATTCGAAGACTTCAAGGACATTTATCGTTATGCCTGGCAACAGGGCCTGAAAGGCTGCACCACGTTCCGCTTCAACCCGGAAGCTTTCCAGGGCGTGCTGGTGAAGCAGGCGGATCTGGAGAATACGCGCTATCGCTTCAAGCTCGCCGACGGCAGTTTTGTCGAAGCGCGCGGCGATGAGGAAATCTGGTACGACGGCGAAACCCACACCGCCGCCAATCTCTACGACGCCTTGAAAGAAGGCTATTACGGCAAGTTTTAAAGACTGGGAAAATTTTGAGATGACTATTCGCATCGAACAACCCATCGTCGGCTACCAGGTAATCACGCCGCACACCGAAGCGCCGGAAATGCCGGTCGCAGCGTCAGAGCCTGCCATCGAGCACATGCACGAAAATGTCGGCCGCCCCGAGCGGCTGGAAGGCGTCACCTACAAAATCAAGACACCGCTGTCGGATCACGCACTGTACGTAACGATCAACGACATCATTTTGAATCCCGGCAGCAGTCACGAACTGCGCCGTCCGTTCGAGATTTTCTGCAATTCTAAAAACATGGATCACTTTCAGTGGGTGGTGGCATTGACGCGCGTGATTTCCGCCGTGTTCCGCAAGGGCGGCGACATCACCTTCCTCGCCGAGGAATTGAAAGCCGTATTCGATCCGCAGGGCGGCTATTTCAAACCGGGCGGAAAATTCATGCCGTCAATCGTCGCCGAGATCGGCTGCGCGATCGAATCGCATCTGCAGATGATCGGGCTGTTGCACAAGGAGGAGATATCACCGCACCAGCAGCAGATCCTCGCGGAAAAACGCGCCGAGTTTGAACAGCGCAATAACGTCAAAGCCGACGCCAACGGCGATTTCCCCGCCGGCGCTTCGCTGTGCAGCAAATGCCTGACCAAGGCCATGATCCTGCTCGATGGCTGCATGACCTGCCTGAACTGTGGCAATTCAAAATGCGGATGAATCTGATCGCCGGAAAACGCCTGCCCGCCCCGCCGCCATTCCTGAAAAAAATGGTGGGTGCCGGCATGCGTCACTGCCCGTTCGCACTCAAGAAACAATTGCTGACACCTCTGCTGCAGACAGTATTCGCGCAGTCGGTTGCCGACGGCGATCTGGATTTTCTGCGCAGCCGCCGCATTGCCTTGCGGCTCGATGATTTTGGTGAATGTCTGCAATTGAGTTTCGACGGCCGCCGCCTGACGCCGGTGGCACCGACACGTACCGCCGATGTGATCATCGGCGGCAACAGCGAGGTCTTTCTGCTGCTGGCGACACGCAGCGTCGACCCCGACGCATTGTTTTTCAATCGCCGATTGACCATCGAGGGCGATACCGAACTGGGACTGGCTGTAAAAAACTGGCTCGACAGTCTCGACGAGGAACAATTGCCGCCGTGGACACGGCAGCTGCTGGCACTGACGCGCCGCTGGCAGACACATGCGGCCTGAATATTTTTCTGCACGCGAGATCGAACGATGGAATTAGTGTGCCCGGCTGGCAGCCTGCCGGCATTGAAAGCCGCGGTGGACAACGGCGCCGACGCGGTATATCTCGGTTTCAAGGACGATACCAATGCGCGGCATTTTGCCGGGCTGAATTTCAATGACCGCACGCTGGCGCAAGGTATCGATTATGCGCGGCGGCGCGGCGTGCGAATTTTTATCGCCGTCAACACGTATCCGCAGCCGCGCGGCTGGTCGCGCTGGCAGGCGGCGGTGGATCAGGCGGCGGCACTGCGTGTCGATGCGCTGATTGCCGCCGATATCGGCGTGCTCGGTTACGCTGCCGAACAGCATCCGCATCTCGCCCTGCATTTATCGGTGCAGGGTTCTGCGACCAACGTGGAAGCGCTGAAATTTTATCAGCGCAATTTTGGCATTCGCCGCGCCGTATTGCCGCGCGTGCTGTCGCTGGCGCAGGTACGCCAGATCGCCGCGAAAAGCCCGGTCGATCTCGAAGTGTTCGGCTTCGGCAGTTTGTGCGTGATGGCGGAAGGCCGCTGCCATCTGTCGTCCTATGTCACCGGTGAATCGCCAAACAGCTGCGGCGTCTGTTCGCCAGCGAAAGCCGTGCGCTGGCAGGAAACACCGGCCGGGCGCGAGTCGCGTTTGAGCGATGTGCTGATCGATCGTTTCGGCGCCGGTGAAAACGCCGGCTACCCGACCCTGTGCAAGGGCCGCTTTCAAGTCGGCGATGCGACCTTCCACGCGCTGGAGGAACCGACCAGCCTCAACACGATCGACCTGCTGCCGGAGCTGGCTGCGGCCGGCATCAAGGCCATCAAGATTGAAGGCCGGCAGCGCAGTCCCGCCTATGTCGCGCAGGTCACGAGTGTATGGCGCGCGGCATTGGATGAATTCGCGCGCAATGGCGAACAATTTTCGCCGCGTAAAGAGTGGATGGATATTTTGGCTGGTGTCTCCGAGGGATCGCAGACCACGTTGGGAGCCTACAGCCGGCCCTGGCAGTAGCACGAGTTTGCTGGTCAGGCGGTTTGCCCTTTCGTTTGCGACGACACGCAAAAAGCGGCATCCATGCCAGCTCGGGTGCCGCTCCCGGCGGCACACGGTCGCTGCAAACGAAAGGGCAAACCGCCTGACCACACTCGAAAGTCAGCCGACCAGAGAAACTGCAATGAAATTATCGCTCGGACCCATTCTGTACTACTGGCCACGCGCAACTGTCGAATCGTTCTACGACACGATGCAGGCAACGCCGGTCGATATCATTTATCTCGGCGAAACCGTCTGCAGCAAACGCCATGAATTGCGCAGCGGCGACTGGATTGCACTGGCACAGGGTTTGGCTAAATCCGGCAAGGAAATCGTGCTGTCGAGCCTGACTCTGATCGAATCGAATGCCGATCTCGCCAGCGTGCGCAAACTCTGCGACAACGAAGGCCTGCGCGTCGAAGCCAACGACATGGCTGCCGTGAATCTGCTCAGCGAGCGCGAATTACCCTTCACCTGCGGTCCGGCCATCAATATCTACAACCAGCACACGCTGCGTCGGCTCGCACGTCAGGGCATGCAACGCTGGGTGCTGCCGGTCGAACTGGGCCGTGCCACGCTTGCAGATATTCTCGCCGCCAGCAGCGACCTCAGTATCGAAACCGAAGTGTTCGCCTACGGTAAATTGCCGCTCGCCTATTCTGCGCGCTGCTTTACGGCGCGTGCACTGGGTCTGCCGAAGGATGACTGCCGCTATTCCTGCATCGACTACCCCGATGGGCTGCTATTGAAAACGCAGGAAAGCCAGCAGCTTTTCACCATCAATGGCATCCAGACGCAATCCGCCGCGACCTGCAACCTGCTCGGTGAATGGCAGGCAATGCGCGACATGGGTGTGGATGTACTGCGCATCAGCCCGCAGTACACAGGCACGGAAAAAATCGTACAGCGATTCGCTGACGCGATTGCGACCGATAGCAGGCCGCTGATGCTGCTGGATGCGGATAGTTGTAATGGCTATTGGTATGGAGAGGCGGGAATGGCAATGATTGATTAATAAATGAAAAATTCATGAATGGAAAAATCAATACCTATTTTTAAACGTTTTTTGAAATTATTTTTCAACGACAGAGGAACAGAAAATGGCAACCGAAGCTGACAAAGTGCAAAAGTACGAAGAGATCCTGAAACTGCTGGCCAACAGCAGCATCGCAGGTTATTTGCGTACGCTGAAACGCAACGAGCAAGTCGACCCGACGCTCGATGTAACCCTGACAGCCTGCGATATCACCGCATTTGCCAAGCTGGACAATGCATTGGCTGCGAACGGCATCAAGCTGCAATCTGCAGAGTGATCATCGCCAGGCTTTAGATCAACCGAGGCCGCGGTCTGGCCTCGGAA
>Ga0079224_100002375_pt1 | contig 22803 bp, 19 predicted proteins | sample Stecom2015_FD_80414 | JGI IMG/M metagenome (GOLD analysis project Ga0079224, IMG submission 80414) | Agricultural soil microbial communities from Utah to study Nitrogen management - Steer compost 2015 | ecosystem: Environmental > Terrestrial > Soil > Agricultural land | place: USA: Utah...
CTTGGTCTGGAAAATTTTATCGATTCCGAAGGGTAAAAGGAAGAATGATGATCAAAAGCTGATTACGGCTATGCAAAACATAGCCGGTATATCGCCTTCCAACATCGAGCTATACCGGCTTGCCACCATTCATAGTTCCATTGCCCAGGAAGGCGGGAACGGATTCAAGGAATCCAACGAACGCCTGGAATATCTCGGAGATGCCATCCTCGGCGCCGCCGTCGCGGACTACCTGTTCAAAAAGTTTCCTTATAAGAACGAAGGATTCCTTACGGAAATCCGCTCAAGACTCGTGAACAGGGAATCCCTTAACATGCTCGCGCGAAAGATCGGCATCGCCAATATCGTTCAATACGATAAGAAGAACGCTCACCTCCAGCAAGTCATCCTCGGCAACACCCTGGAGGCGATTGTCGGCGCCATCTACCTCGACAAGGGGTATCTGCGCTGCAAGAAATTCGTGGTAGACAAACTCATCAACCCCTATCACGATCTCGACGCGCTGGTCAAGGCGAACTCGAACTACAAGAGCAAGATTATCGAATGGGCACAGCGGGAAGGAAAAGAAATTCGCTTCGAAATCATCTCTATTAAGAAAGGAAAGAACCACAAAGAATTTACTGCACAAGTAACCGTTAACGGGGAGCCCATGGGTACCGGCTTCGGCAACAGCAAGAAGAAGGCTGAACAGGATGCAGCCTTCAAGGCGTGCAATGCCCTCGGCATCCTGAACGAAACAGAATGACATCAGGAGGCCCTCAATGCTAAGAATTGCCGGCGGTACAGTTAATCAAATTCCACTCGACTGGACCCATAACGCGCAAAATATCATCGGGGCGATTAACGAGGCCCGCGAGAACCGCGTCGACATTCTTTGCTTACCTGAACTCTCCATCACAGGATACGGCTGTGAAGATATGTTCCTCAGTGAATGGGTGCCTGCGACAGCATGGGAACAACTCCAGGTAATACGAACACATTGCAACGGTATCACAGTCGCCGTTGGATTACCCGTCAGGATCGACGGCATAACATATAACGGCGCCTGCCTGATTCATGACACCTCCATACTCGGCATTACGTGCAAACAATACCTGGCCCGCGATGGCGTGCACTATGAACCGCGGTGGTTCAACCCCTGGCCTGCAGGCAAGCAGATCACGCTCGAACGCGATGGTCTCTCCATACCGGTCGGCGACGTACGGTACAACCTTCACGGCATTCGTATCGGATTCGAAATCTGTGAAGACGCATGGAATGCCAACCGACCTGGCTATGCGCTGCATGCTGAAGGTGTTGATCTCATCCTTAACCCGAGTGCCAGCCACTTTGCGATGGGTAAAAGTCAGGAACGTGAATCGATGGTAGTCGTCGATGGTTCGCGCCTCTTTCAATGCGCTTACGTCTTCGCCAATCACCTCGGCAACGAAGCCGGGCGAATGATTTACGATGGCGACATCCTTATCGCGTACAAGGGACAACTGATCGGTCAAAGCCGTCGACTTTCCTTTCGCTCTTTTCAAACACTTTATTGCGATATCGACTTCAAGCAAGGTGTACCTTCCGGCGAACCTCGCCTCAATGATAACAAGGAACGAAACGAAGAACTGGCCCAGGCGCTTGCGCTCGGTTTGTTTGATTACCTCCGCAAGAGCCGCGCACGCGGTTTCGTAGTCTCCCTCAGCGGAGGGGCGGATTCCGGAACCTGCGCTGTGGCCGTCGCTGAAATGGTCAAGCGAGCCTCATCAGAGTTGGGATGGGAACCGTTCTGTTCAGCATTAGGGCTCGACAAAAAGGCAGTACAGGGCGACTGGCGAAAAGCCGTGGGCGTACTTCTGACCTGCGTGTACCAGGCAACAAAGTTTTCATCGTCAACGACACTCGAAGCTGCTCGCGAGCTTGCTGAATCGATCGGCGCACAGTTTCATCACTGGAACATCGACGATGAGGTGGAAGGCTATCGATCAAAAGTTGAAGCGGCGCTGGGTCGAAGCCTCGACTGGCAGAGCGACGACATAGCCTTGCAAAATATTCAGGCTAGGACACGCTCTCCCGTGGTATGGCTGCTTGCCAACGTTAAGGGAGCGATTCTGCTCACGACGTCAAACAGAAGCGAAGGCGCGGTTGGATACGCAACGATGGACGGAGACACAAGCGGAAGTCTCGCGCCCATTGCCGGACTGTCGAAGGTATTCATTTTGCAATGGTTGAAATGGGCTGAATCACACCTGGGTCACAGCGGACTGCGGCGCATTAACGGGCTTGAACCGACGGCAGAATTGCGGCCTCCCGAGCGAAATCAAACGGACGAGGGCGACCTCATGCCGTATGCCGTACTCGCACGGATTGAAGCGCTGGCAATCCGCGATCGCAAGGCTCCGAAGGAAGTGTTCGAAGCGATGAAAGGTGACTTCGACAGTCACGATCAGCTCAAAGGCTATATCCGCAAATTTTTCAGACTGTGGGCCACGAATCAGTGGAAACGGGAACGTTTCGCGCCCTCCTTCCATCTGGACGACATGAATGTAGATCCCCGCACCTGGTGCCGGTTCCCCATCCTGTCGAGCGGTTTTCGTGAAGAACTCGAGGCGCTCTGAGGCGGGCGTCCGCCGAACCTTGAATTATTCATACTTTTGAATTATGACAGTACCCGTGTATCTGATCTGGAACGGTGATCCAGAGATTTTTACAGTGGCGCTCGGGCAGAACGAGATCACCCTCCGATGGTATGGGCTGCTCTTTGCTCTGGGGTTCGTAATCAGTCAACAGATACTGTATTACATATACCGCACGGAGGGAAAACCGGAAAGCGACGTCGACGTCCTTACTGTGTACATGGTAGTGGCAACAATAGTCGGCGCGCGTCTGGGGCACGTGTTCTTTTATGAACCCGATCTGTACCTGAACGACCCCATGCGCATCTTGCGTGTATGGGAAGGAGGACTTGCAAGTCATGGTGCCGCCATCGCTATTTTGATTGCACTTTGGTTGTATGCCAGGAAAAAGAAACCAGGGCAGAGTTACCTTCAGGTTGTGGATCGTATTGTGATATTGGTAGCCATGACCGGCGCCCTCATCCGCGTGGGAAATTTCTTCAATTCAGAAATTATCGGTAAGCCAACACACGGCACCTCAGGCGTTGTATTTGCTCGCGGAATCACTGAATCCCTGAAGCAATCTGGTCGTGTACAACATGTCGCCTATGTCGGCGTTGATTCTTCATTAAACGAGAATGGGTACGTTCCCGTAAAGATGCTCGTAGATTTCAACACGAACGAGGGTGGCGATCCAACGGGACTTAACATGACACTAAACCGCGTTTCAGCATATCAGACAGCACGCGAACACATCGACGTTACGTCGGAGTTTCTTCCGCGACTAGTGCCTAATGATGACGGCAGTCTTTCAGCTGTGGTATTTATGTATATGATACCGCGTCATCCCGCGCAACTCTACGAAGCGGCAGGTTATCTGTTATTGTTTATCGGATTGTTCATGGTGTGGCGACGGTACCGTGATCAAACGCCGCCCGGACGGCTGCTGGGCATTTTCCTGATCGGGTGCTTTGGTCTGCGTTTTGTCATTGAATTCCTGAAAGAACCGCAAGTTGCTTTTGAAGAAACGTTGCCTATAAATATGGGCCAGATTCTGAGCATTCCCCTGGTTTTTGCGGGAATATGGATTTTAGTGCGTTCCTATCGCAAGGGAACGACTTCCGACGCGTAAATACAAACCCATGAAATGGTTGGCCGTTGTGGGACTGTTGCTTTTGTCGTTGCCCGATGTGGCTGCTCAGGGAAGGCGTGACCTGAGACGCATACCCTTGCCCGACAGCGTGCAAAAGGAACCTGACACGATCCTGCACATCAACCGGATTTTCGTGGTCGGCAATCGACTAACCCGCGATCACATTATCCTGCGGGAGCTTACGCTTAAGGAAGGTGATACTGTAAGCCTTTCACGCATCGATCAGGTAATCAGCCAGGACGAAAAGAAACTCTTCAATACACATCTATTTAACATAGCGCGCATCCGGAAACTACCTGTCGACAAAACCACGATTGACCTACTGGTGGATGTTGATGAGCGATGGTACACGTTTCCTTCACCGATATTTGAACTTTCCGATCGCAACTTTACCGAGTGGTGGCAGAATTATGATCACGATTTTACGCGGATAAACTACGGATTGCGGTTGTACCAGTTCAACGTCAGGGGCCGCAACGAGACCCTCACCGCGACGATGCAGTTCGGATTCAACAGGGTTTTTGCGGTGCGGTACACCATTCCGTACATCGATCGAAAACAAAAGCACGGTCTTATATTCGATTTCGAATTCCAGGAGTCGAAGAACATCGCATATCGAACGCTTGATCACAAGCGGATATTCCACAGTAGCCGCCACCTGCTCAGCGAACGTCGTACATTCGGACTGACGTACACCTTTAGAAATTCATTTTATGAAAGACACTATCTGAGTGTGGACTACCGGTTGACAACGGTGGACGACTCAGTGCGCCTTCTCAATCCAGACTATCTCGGAAATGAGCGACTGGACCAGGATTTCCTCTCGCTTGAATATCAGTTTTCATCCGACCACCGCGACGTGATCGCGTATCCTCTCAACGGATACCACTTGTTACTCGGCGCGCGGAAGCTGGGTTTTGGATTTGATGTCGACAAAACCGAACTCACTGCCTCCTACGCGATATTTCTTCCCGTTGGAAAAAAGTATTACCTGTCGAACTACTCCTATGCATACTGGAGCAGTCCCGATACACAGCCTTATAATCAGCTGGGTGTTCTGGGATTCCGAAAGGAAATTCTTCGGGGATACGAAATCTTCGTAATCGAGGGGCCTCAGTATCTGCTCAACAAGACCACCTTCAAGAAGGAAATATTCTCACGTACATACCATTGGGCTCGCGGACCTATCGAGCAGTTCCGCCACGTGCCCATCGCATTGTATCTGAAAACCTACGCGGATCTCGGTTACGTTTGGAATTACCCCGACTACGAAGCCAACTCCCGCCTCACTAACAAATTGCTCGTAGGCACAGGCGCCGGTCTGGACCTCGTCACCGCATATGACGTTGTGCTCCGCTTCGAGTATACATTTAATGGAGAGGGGGAAAGTGGGTTCTTCCTCAATGTGAAAAAGGAATTCTGATTCTTTTCTTCCAACTCTCTTCCCCTATGTGAATGTACATAGAACCATAGGGTCACGTACCCCCTACTCTCTCATTACTCTCACTCTCACATTCACACTGAAAATAAATAACCCCCTATGCGCTATCATATCATTCTATTTTCTATCTTAGCATCAAAGACCCTCTCCTATGACTGCGCAACTCATCTGCGCGGTAGCGTTGCTACTGTGCGTATTTTTTGCGGAAGCCCAGAGTGTGTCTACGCTCATGGGCGCACGTGCTCATGCCATGGCCTCTGCGTCGTCGTGTCTGGACGACGAATGGTCCCTCTTTAACAATCCCGCAGGCCTATCGGGCGTAACCGATGCTATTGTCGCCGTAGGGTATGCGATGACACCCCTTTTGCCTGGCAGCGACCGAATGGCTGTGGCAGGATCACTTCGTGCATTCAAGGGTGTGCTGTCTGCCGGCATTTTTCGATTTGGCGACGCCTTTTACAGCGAGCAGATTATGCGATTGGGTTACGCCCACAAACTGGGGCTTGCGGCATTGGGCATAAGCGCCAGCCTGATCCAGTACAGCGCTACAGGATTTGGAACCCTTTGGGTTCCCGGCGTGACTTTGGGTGGTATTGCTGAACTAACACCATGGATGAAGATTGGCGCGTATGTCGTCAATCCCACGCAACCCGTCGTGTCGCGCGATCACGGCGAACGCCTTCCGACACAGCTCACAGCAGGCATAGGGGTCACGCCGGGCGAACAGGTGCTGATTATCGCTGAGGTCGAAAAAGATCTGGACTATGACACTTCATGGAAGATTGCCATGGAGTACCGACCCCTGGGTCGGTTTCACTTCAGATTGGGGTGCCGGTTGGTGCCTGAGCGCTTTTCAGCTGGTGTTGGTTTCCGGTCGCCGCGACTTAGACTGGACTACGCACTCGATTATTCCGCCTTCATCGGCACGGGCCACCACGTCACAGCAGCTTATCCATTCGCGACCAAATGAAAGTGACACTTATCTTCTGCATCCTGATGGTCCCGGTGATGGCTGTGCATGCGCAACAGGATGCACACCTTCAACAATTAATTGATGATATCGCGGCCATTCCCGATATCGATGTGCCGTACGAGGCATTGTATGAAAATCTTGCACAAATTTTCAGCGAACCGTACGATCTCAACCGTGTGACTGCAGAAGAGCTTCGTCTCCTGGGCTTTCTTTCGGTACAGCAGATCGACGCTCTCATAAAGCATCGGGAAAGTTTCGGCGACTTTCTCTCTCCGTACGAACTTCAAAGCGTCGAGGGTTTGGATGAAGTCACCGTTGATCGTCTGCTGCCATTTGTGCGCGTGTATGAACCCGAGACGCGGCTTGACAAATCCGTTCTCAAGCGGATCGCGGAAAACAGGAATGCCTACGTCATGATTTCGCAGGGACGGGTGCTTCAGCGGAGAGCGGGCGACGACAGCACATTCCTTGGGAGTCCGGACCAGCTAAAGATTCGATTTCGCTCCAGTCGTCCCGGCGATTTCAGTCTCGGTTTCACCCTGGAAAAGGATGCAGGAGAACCTTTTGTTTTTGAGTCGCTTTGGCGTCCGGGATTTGATCATTTATCATTTCATGTACAGTTGCAAAACAAGGGAATTATCGAAAATCTCGTCGTGGGCGACTACCAGGTGCAGGCTGGTCAAGGGCTTTTACTTGGCGGCTTGTTCGGACTTGGCAAGAGCGGAAGCGAAACGGTGAATACCTTGAGGCGGGCAAACGTCGGAGGTGTCCCCTTCTCTTCGTCAAACGAAAACAGCGCATTGCGCGGCGCCGTCGTCACGATTCGATTTGATCAAAATTTACACGTCACGGGTTTCTACTCGGATGCCCCGCGCGATGCGTTGGTGGAAGGCGACAGCACGGACAGCCAGCTGGCTACCGCATTGCGAACTTCAGGTTTACATCGAACGGAAAACGAAATCGCGGGCAGAGCCGCCATCCGCGAGATCAACGCAGGCGTTGTTGTCAACCGTAAGACAGCACGCATGGATGCGGGTGTCGTGTTAAACTCCGTCATCTTCGATACACCTGTACAGCGCAAGCCCAGACCCTACAATCAGTTTGCATTCTCGGGATCAGAGAATCATTCAGAGTCCGTGTTTCTGAATTACAACCACCGCAACCATGCGTTCTTTTCAGAGTTTGCTTTAAACGCCACAGGAGGAACTGCTGCAGTTATCGGATTACTATCGAGCCTAACACCACAGCTTGAGGTTGCTGCTGCTTATCGCGACTACAGTCGCGACTTTCACGCGTTCTATGCGAACGCAATAAGCGAAGGGAGCTCCGTCCAGAATGAAAAGGGAATCTACTGGGGATGGAAATACCGGCTTACAAAGTATCTCCATGTAACGGGATACTTCGACATGTTCATGTTCCCTTGGCTCAGGTACCGCGTTTACGCGCCGTCGCGCGGCTATGAATGGCTCTTGCGCATTGCGAGGAACAGTCGCTCCGGGCCATCATGGCACATTCAGTTTCGCGAAGAATGCAAGGCTCGCAATATTTATGGCGACGATCCTCTGGTCGACGTAGTTCCTGGCGTAAAGCGCAATGTGCTGGCAGGGACTTCCATAGCGGCAGCACGGGGACTCACCCTTAAAACACGTCTCCAGTACAGCGCATATCAAATTGGAGGACAAACCACGGAAGGAATGGCACTGATGCAAGACATCGCCGCCGAGTTCGGCAAGCTTCGCGTGGCAGCGCGATATGCACTGTTTGACACGGACGATTATGACAACAGGCAGTATGCGTATGAACGCGACGCCTGGCTCTCTTTTTCACTCCCTGCGTATTACGGTGTGGGAACGAGAAGTTATATTCTCGTGTCCTATTCATTCAAACGCATGACATTGTGGATGCGATTCGCACACACGCGGTATATCGATCGCGAAGAGATTGGATCCGGTCCTGATAAAATCGCAGGGAATCAACGAAATGATGTTAAATTACAGCTGCGATATCGCTTCTGAAAAACATGCACGCAACGGAGCTGATTACACCGGAAGTACTGCTTGTCATTTGCATCGGCGCAATTATTTGTGTAGTGGTATTTATGATGATTTTTAGAAAGCGTAAGCCGTGAAACAGACCGTAAGCGACCACAGGTCTGCTTTAGGGCTTCGCGGGATGTAAGGTTTTCGTCGTAAATCCACTTTGCCATGTAGGTTTTCCGGTAAATGCGCCGATTCGTCGTTGGGCACATTTCATAATTTAAGGTTGTCGTCCGTAATTCAATGCTTAATCTACACACTGACGAAACCACTATGAAAAACAGGTTTTTCTGCACTATGGTATTTGTGCTTGCGGCGCTGGGCGCGGGTGCGCAAGTAACCAAGAAGACGCTCGAACTTCCTGAATTCAACAGCATTTATGTGAATTCAAATTATACGGTCTATCTGAAGCAGACCAACAAACAGGAAGTCGTTGTGGAAGCGTTGACGGAAATCTATGAGCTCACTGACATCCATGTTGAGGATGGCGTGCTGATGATCAACGTCGAGCGCAAACCCAGTAACACCAACAAGAGCATCTGGGCCAAGATCGATGACATCAAGCTCAACCCCACGATGAAAGTGATGGTGAGCATGAAGAACATCAATGAGCTTCAGGTGAACGGCGGAGGTAAGATCATAAGCCAGAATTCGCTCGCAACATCCAATGTCGCACTTAGCGTTTCAGGAACGGGTATGATGGACCTTGACCTCAAAGGCGACGTTATCAAAGCTGAAGTAAGCGGTGCCGGAAAAATCCACCTGCGCGGCTATGGCAACTCCATCGAAGCGCTGGTCAGCGGCTCCGGTGGAATTAACGGCTTTGCGTGCGGTACTGAAACGGCGAAAGCAAGAGTGACCGGACCAGGATACTGCGAACTGAATGTTACCAACGACCTATTTGCCGCAATACAGGGTAACGGCGTGATCAAACACAAGGGAAATACAAAAAACGTTCAGAAAAAGATATATGGTTCCGGGTCAGTCGACCGGGCCTATTAACCAAGGTTAACCAGGTTCGGGAGCCAACTCCCCCAACATCAAAGACAGGATTCCCCGGAATCCTGTTTTTATTTCTGACCCAAGTTATTAGCTTCGGGCAGCACACCCTTATTTGTGTTGGTCATGAAGCTAATTGTCATTCCCCTTTTGTTATTCCTTGGAACAGCACCGATGGGTGCCGGCGACGTTGAGACGCCAAACAAGATTCTTCCCTATCCAATTCACGTTCATGACATGCCCAATGGGCTCAGGGTTGTAACAGTTCCGTATGAGAGCCCCGGGATTGCTACATTCTACATTATCGTTCGCGCCGGCTCACGCGACGAGACGGAGCCGGGTAAGTCCGGATTTGCTCATTTCTTTGAGCACATGATGTTCCGTGGCACGGAAAAATACCCCAAGGAACGGTACAACGAGATTCTAAAAAGCATTGGTGCATCAGCGAATGCCAATACATCGAATGACCGCACCGTGTATCACATGACGGGCAATGCGGAGATGCTTGAGAAAATGTTCGAACTGGAAGCCGACCGGTTCATGAACCTCAAGTATTCGATACAGGATTTCAAAGTGGAAGCAGGCGCAGTCAAGGGCGAATACACGAAGAATTTCGCAAACCCCTACATGCAGTTGTACGAAAAGGTCCGCGCGACGGCGTTTACCAAGCACACCTATGGACATACGACCATGGGATTCTTTGAAGACATTGTTGACATGCCCAATCAATACGAATATTCCCTCCAGTTTTTCGACCGATTCTATCGTCCTGAATACTCTACTATTCTTGTTGTGGGCGATGTGACACCTGAAAAGGTAAACGCGCTGGCCGAAAAATATTTTGGTTCATGGAAGCGGGGGAACTACACGACGAAGGTAACGCCCGAACCGCCTCAAACCGAAACGCGATATGTTCACCTGCAGGTCCCCAACTTTCCTCCTCTTGTCGGGTTGTCGTTCAAGGGCCCGGCGTTCAGCGATAAGACACTTGACATGCCTGCACTTGATGTCCTGAGTCTGCTGCTGTTTTCCGAAAAGTCCGAATTGTTCAAAAAACTTGTATTGGAAGAGCGAAAAGTGCGTTCGCTTTGGGGAGGTGCTCAGGATTCCCGTGATCCTTACTTGTTCGACATACAGGCATCGGTGGTTGACGCGTCCGATCTCCAGTACGTCAAAGATGAGATCATGAAGGCGATAGAGAAGGCGCAGAAAGAGCCTGTGGATCCTGAGGAGCTGAAAAAAGTCGTTTCGAATCTTAAATACCGTTTCGCAATGGACATGGACAGTCCGGACGCCATCGCGGGAGCGTTATCCAATTATATCTGGATTACCGGCGACCCTGAAGCGCTCAACCGTACTTACGCCAACTACGAAAAAGTAACACCCGAGGATATCATGCGCGTAGCTTCAAAATACCTGGTCACCACAGGGCTGACCATCTCCACAATCTCACCAGATGAAAAAGGAGGTGTGAAATGAGCAAGAAGAGTTTATTCCTGCTTCTCGTGGCATTCGTCCTTTCGCTGCCAGCGATGGCAACCGATTTTGTCGAACTCAGGTTAAGCGGCTCCAACAAGGTCGTGTTCAAGTTCATGTTCCGCAATGGCTCGATAGCAGACCCCGTCGGCCAGGAAGGGTTGACGTTTCTTACAACGAGTCTCGTAGGTGATGGCGGAACGAGCACCATGACCAGCACGCAACTGAAGGATTTCCTCTATCCCATGGCAGCAGAGATTTCTTACAGTGTCGACAAGGAGGTCGCAATCTTTACATTTGAAGTGCACGTGGATCATCTGGACAACTTTTATCCTGTCATGATCGACCTGCTGACGAGACCGCGGATGGACGAGGGCGATTTCAATCGCCTGAAATCAAATGTGGAAAACTATGTCAGTCAGGTGATCCGAACCTCCTCCGACGAGGACTACAGCAAAAGGGCGTTGGAGGATTTCCTGTTCAGGGGTACGCGTTATCAGCACATGCCGGCAGGTACCGTTAGCGGCGTTGCCAGGCTTACCCTTGAAGCGTGCAAGGCGCACTATCAAAACTATTTCCGTCAGGACAATCTGATGGTCGGAATCGCCGGGAACTACGCTCCTGCCCTTCTCAACAGGCTCAAGGAAGACGTGAAAAAACTGCCGGCGGGTGCACCACAACTGCCGCCTCCTGTAACACCACGACAGCCGGATGGTATCCAGGTGGAAATCATCGCTAAGAAGGGCGCTTTGGGTTCTGCGATATTTACCGGAGCACCCCTCGCGATCACCCGAAGGGATGACGACTTCGCCGCGCTGATGGTTGCAAATTCCTGGCTGGGTGAACACCGTAAGTCGTACTCCCGCCTTTTCCAGAAAATCCGGGAAGAGCGTTCAATGAACTATGGAGATTACTCCTACATCGAATGGTATGCCAACGGCGGTGGAAACATGCTCCCTCCTCCCGGTGTCCCCCGTAACGCGAACTACTTCGCGATTTGGATCCGACCTGTCCAGATTGCGGAAGGGTTGAAAAAGCAATATCCTGAGTTGTCAGATATTACTATCGGGCACGCGCACTTCGCAATTAGGATGGCGATACGCGAACTGGATCTGCTGATTAAAAATGGAATGACCAAGGAAGACTTTGAGTTGACGCGCACCTTCCTGCGTTCGTACATCAAATTATATGCGCAGACGCCCGCTCAGCAGCTGGGTTATCTTATGGACAGTAAATTCTATGGTCGCAAAGATTACCTGGCGGAAATGGATGACCTCCTGGCAAAGGTAACGCTTGAAGATGTCAACAGGGCGATCAGGAAATACTGGCGGAGTGACGCCATGTTCATCACGATAGTAACCGACGTGAGCGAAGCCGAGCCACTGGCAGAAAGCCTGAAGAAAAATCTTCCCTCCCCGATGAGTTATTCCAATTCGCTGAAGGAATCATTGTCGGCGGAGATACTCAAAGAGGATGAGGAAGTCTCGCGCTTCCCGCTGAATGTAAAATCCGTAGTCATTGTGGATTCGGATGAAACATTCAAGTGAGTCGAAATAAGGCTTTTTCTCATCCAAAATCGCTGTTTTTTAATCAAAAGAACGGTGAGTGTGGGATTAGTATTCTTTATCCGATTTTTCTTCTACCTTTACTCATGATAACGATAATCGCGACTCCTCCCCCGGAAGTGTCCTGTTTACCGTTCTCAAAAAATCTGTAATCACTCTTATCAAAAAAAGACTATGAACATCTACGTCGCGAACATCCCCTTTAAGGCAACAAGCGATCAGTTGAAGGGATTATTTGAAGCCTTCGGCGAAGTCAGTTCGGCAAAGATCATCCTTGACAAATTCACCCAGCGCAGCAGAGGTTTTGGTTTCGTTGAAATGAACGACGACACTGCAGCGCGCCAGGCTATAGATGAGCTCAACGGTTCCGATTTTATGGGAAAGAACCTCGTTGTAAATGAGGCGCGACCGCGTACGGATGCACCTCGCAGCGGCGGTGGTAACCGTGGCGGCAATTTCAATCGCCGCAATTACTAGATCGTCCGAACCATTTCTACCCAATAGCAGACGACCGGCCCCAAAGTGCCGGTCGTTTCGCTTTTAACAAACCGGTGTTTCACCTTGCAATCGCCAAAAAAATTTCGTAAACTTTGTTACATACCAAATTCGATTGGCTATGAGTGTCATCAGCAATGTCGAAAAATGGGGAAACGCCCACAGACCCGGATTTCTTGACATTTTCCGGGTAGCGTTGGGGATTTTTATCACCTACAAGGGCCTGTATTTCCTTACGCATATGCACGACCTCCAGATGACCACTGCCGGTATTAACATCTATTTCGCAGGTGCGGCGCTGGCCCACTACGTCGTGTTTGCTCACATTCTTGGCGGACCACTTATCGCGGTGGGATTGTTCACGCGCATCGTCTGCCTTATCCAAATTCCGATCCTGATCGGAGCCATTGTGTTTGTCAACTATCCAGAAGGCTTTCTTTCCTTCGGAAACCTGATGGAATTGGAGATATCTATTTTGGTTTTGGTTGGCCTGATCCTTTTTATGGTATTTGGTGCCGGACGATTTTCCCTTGATGCGAAACGCAGGTTGGAAATGGGTGCAGCAACCCATCCCTGAGCCGGCATTTTTACCTAAAACCTGAACGGGAAGAGGCACTTTAGGGTGCCTCTTTTTTTTGTGTTGAGGTGTTGATGTGTTGAAGTTTCTAACGCGCCACTTACGTGCGGGAAGTCTGTTTCTTGCCAGCAACCTACAAGGTCATGCCCCCTCCGCACGCCCCTCAATCCCCTAAAGGGACCCAACGCGCAGGCGCCACGCAAGATTGAAATGAATCTCCGGTAGTCCTGCTAATCCTTCTACTCCCACGGTTCTCCGGAAGCCAGACAACTCCAACACATCAACACATCAACACATTTTACAATTTCCCCTTTTCCCCTTATCCTTACACAGTGAACTACTTCCTCGGAATAGACATAGGAACAGGGAGCACGAAGGCGGTAGCCATTAGTGAGTCGATGGACGAAGTGCTTTCCGTCGAACAGTCGCCCTACCCGACATTCCATCCCGCGCCTTTCGCCAGCGAACAGGATCCGGAACAAATATGGGAGGCATTCGTCGAATGCATTCGGGCAACCGTTGCGCGCTTGGGCAAAGCGCCCGTAGCAATTGGGTTCAGCACCGCCATGCACTCCGTGATTGCCCTCGACAACAGCGGCCGGCCCCTCCGTAAGATGCTCACCTGGGCAGACAGCCGTTGCGCACCTTACGCCAGAACCCTCCGCGAATTAGAAGACGCGCGTGAACTGTACGAAAAGACAGGCACGGCCATTCATGCCATGAGCCCGCTTGTCAAACTGGTGTGGCTTCGGGAACGCGAACCCGAGACCTTTCGAAAGGCCGCACGCTTCGTTTCGATAAAGGAATATATCTGGCATCGCCTCTTTGGTGTCTATGAGATGGATTACTCGGCCGCGTCGGGTACAGGCCTTATGGACATCCTTCAACGCCAATGGAATCCGAAATCGCTCGAGATTGCGGGCATTGGAGAACATCAATTGTCTACGCTCGTTCCCACACATCACAAGCGAAACGACCTGCGAAAAGAATTGCAGGAAGTGCTGCCATTGACACCAACACCCTGGTTTGTTGTTGGAGGCGGCGATGGCTGTCTCGCAAACCTCGGCAGCAACGCCATCACACCGGGTGTTGCCTGCCTCACCATAGGGACCAGTGGAGCCGTTCGCATCGCCTCGCCGACACCTCGCTACAACTTTTCGTCCATGACGTTCAACTACATCCTGGATGAAGACACGTACATATGCGGTGGTCCAATCAACAACGGTGGCGTTATTCTCCAATGGTATCTTCGCGACCTTCTCGGCAAGACCCCTGCCGCATTAACCGACTACACCACCTACCTTTCAAAAGCCGCGTCAATTCCGCCCGGCGCCCGTGGATTAATATTCCTCCCGTATCTTATGGGAGAGCGCGCCCCGGTGTGGGACAGCCGTGTAAGCGGCGCGTTCTTTGGCATCACCAACGAACACAAGCAGGAACACTTCACCCGTGCACTGATAGAGGGCATCTCATTTGCCCTGTACCAGGTGGCCAACGTGCTTCGCGAAGTAGGAGGTGAAATAAAGCAGATCAATGCAAGCGGTGGATTCGTTCATTCGAGTGAGTGGCTGCAAATTCTCACCGATATCTTTGGCATTCCGGTATATCGCTCCAACCTGGAAGATGCATCGTCAATTGGTGCTGCAATGATTGCAGCGCGAGCCGCGCGCGATCTGAATGTATATCCTCCTTTTCAACCGAATCACGCACCAGAGGTATTTCACCCGGATGCCAGCCGACATGCACAGTATCAAAAACCTTTTGAGCTGTTTCAACGCCTCTTCACAAAGACGCGGGAAGAAATGGAATTGCTGCACGAGATGCGCGGAGAAGGCTGAGGTCAAGCCCTCTTTAGTTCAATGATCGTCAGCTCCGGAGGCATTCCGATCCTTCCCAGGAAGCCCAGGCATCCGAAGCCTCTGTTCACATAGAGATATTGATTTCCTTCGCGGTACAGATCGGCCCATTGAACGTATGAATACTTTGCGGGACTCCAACGGAAATCACCGATCTCAACTCCCATTTGAAACCCATGCGTGTGACCGGCAAACATAACATCAATATCGGGAAACTCAGGCCGCACTATTGCATCCCAATGGCTCGGGTCATGCGATAGCAGTAGTTTTACAGGAGCCTCTTCTGCACCCTTGTAGGCAAGGTCAAGTCGCCCCAGCTTTGGGAACCGCCCTTTACCCCAGTTTTCAACGCCAAGGATTGCGATCCGTTCGCCGCCTGTTTCAAGGAAGCGGTGCTCATTCATCAGAAGATCATAGCCGAGTTCGCGATGTGACTGTATGAAGTCTTGGAAATTTTTCCGCTTGGCTTCCACTGAGGGCCACGAGATGTAATCGCCGTAATCGTGATTGCCAGTTACCGAGTACACGCCCATAGGAGCGCGCAGCATACGCAACATATCGGCAAAGGCATAGAGCTCACTCGTTCGGTAATTGACGAGGTCGCCCGTAAAAAAAATCACATCAGGCTTCTCCTGCACGAGCATTTCGAAGCCACCGCGAATTTTTGACGGATAATACGCCGGGTTGCAGTGGATGTCCGAAATCTGTCCGATGCGAATACCATCGAACGCCCGCGGAAGGTTGGGCAAACGTATCGTACGCCGCAACACGCGGAAATCGTAAGCACCATAAGAGATGCCGAAGATCGCAGCTGCAAATGGAAGCGCAGCCGTTGTGAGCGCGGCTTTCTCAAGAAAAGCGGCCCGCGTCATTTTTGTAATCTTCGAGGCGGCCTCCGCCGACGCCGCGCGTCTCTTTCGAAGCGCCGCGATGCCATTCACGATTACGAGCGTTGTATCCTGCAGGATGGTGGTGGCAACAGGAATTGCTTTCGTGGCATAGATCACCATGAGGGCGGTCATGTACCAATGATTTATCCCTTCCTGTATACCCAGGAGGTCGGCTTGGTAGTACATCACCACGACGGCGACAGCGAACAGTGTTGTTCCCGCTACGGCTGACAGGATGATCATTCGCACCCACTGATTCATGTTGGGCGTGATCCTGCGTAACATGGCTACGAAGAGAAAATCGACCAGCAGGATCAGGGATACGAGAATGAAAGCGAGTACAACCTTATTCTGTAACATCGCCTCAATTTAGCAGCAAGACGCCAGTTTATTCCGGTGTTTTCGAATCACCGTGGAAGTGACACCATTTTTCCCTGATCCTTTGCTTTAGCGCCTCCCGCTCTTCCGGCGACATACGGGATAGCTTTTCTTTCATTTTCATCTTCAGGGAATGTTCTCGGTGGCCTCCTTTGGCAAACCCGCCGAGTAATATTTTGGACAACACCAGCAAGCCCAACGCCTGCCAGAAAGTAAGGACAGGACCACCAAAAAGGTCGGGTATCAGCCAGTTCCAAAGTTGTTGGGTGACGAAGGTGAGTACTGCCAGCATCAGAAGGCCGAACATTACCCACAACAAAATTCTACCACCTCTTTTCATAGCTCGAATAATTTCTTTAACCGCATTGCAGTTTTGTTTTCATAACTCATCGTACAGCTTCTGCAGCCGCTTTCGCAGGGCCAGTATCGCGTATCGTTTTCGCGAAAGCAGTGTATTAATGGAAACGCCCTGCTCGGCAGCGAGCTCGCGGAAGCTTACGTCTTCAATTTCATTTCGGATAAACACCTCCCGCTGTTCTTCCGGGAGCTCGTCCAGTGCCTCCATTATCTCCTCCCAGATCATTTCCCGCAGGAACGCGTCTTCCGGTGTGTTGCCAAGGTCCGGCAGAATATCCTGCATCGTCAGCGGCACATCCTCATCAGGCCCCGTGGTCTGCGTGAGATTCGTCTTTTTGGGACGCACTGCGTCCCTCCGATACCGGTCGATAATCTTGTTTCGCGCCACCGAAAACAGCCACGACGTCACGCGGTCCAGCGATTCTATTGAATCGTAGCCGGCAATGAATTGGTAGAAGACGTCCTGTAGGATGTCCTCAGCTTCTTCAAGGGTGGATACGCGATTGCGAATAAAATTGAGCAATCTTCCCCTTTCCCGAAGAAATGTCTGTTCTTTAATCTGCATTGCCAGTTCCACGGCGCCCCACAAGAATGACCAGTTTAAGGGGTAAGACGGCTACACCCTTGAATTATTTTAACCCAAATTTGTCATTTTTGGGTCACGACACCGATTAACCCGGCAGCAAGGTAATGAATGTATACACCGAACGAAGCATCGCGCTACCGGGCAGCACGCTTTCCTACTACGTAGCGGGGTCCGGAACCCACCCGCTGATCGCTTTTCACGGTTTCGGCCAAACCCACAAGGCATTCCATTCCTGGCTCGAGACTGCGGGAAGCCGTTACATGCTTATCCTCGTCGACCTGTACTTCCATGGCAAGAGCACCTGGGACGACCCGGAGACTCCGCTGGAAAAAACCACCTGGAAGGAAATTATGTCTATTCTTTTTTCACGGGAGGGGATTTCTACGTGCTCCGTCGCAGGATTTAGTCTGGGCGGCAAGCTTGCCCTCGCAACCTATGAGGCATTTCCCAAACAGGTCCGCACGCTCTACCTGATCGCCGCTGACGGCATCAGACCATCTTTTTGGTATAACCTGGCCACCTGGCCTCTGCCCATGAGGTTGTTGTTTAAAAGCCTGATCGAACATGAAAAACGATTCTTGAAGCTCACACGGATAGCAAGAATTCTGGGCCTGGCCGACAAGAAAGTGCTGCGGTTCGCGGAAAACCAGATGGACACCCCGGCCAGGCGCGCGAGGGTGTACAACACCTGGGTTGTTTTCAGACGCCTGAAATTCGACATGAGCCACCTCGTGCGAATGATGGAGGCGCACGATACCCGCGTTTTCGTAATAACAGGTCGCTATGACCGGATTATTCCCCCGCAACGCGTAGAACCTGTTTTCAAACGGTTGAAAAACGTAACGTTTCATGTACTCGAAACGGGTCATAACAGTCTGTTGCCGGCGGCCGCTTTTGTGATCTCAGAATAGTCCAATTCGTTTGAAATTTTGCCTGAAATCCCGCCGAAGCGTGTTACTTTTGCGCGTCGCTAAACGTTTTCCTTTTCCATGATCTTATTCTTCCGTTCAGACACCAACACGATCTTCGCAGTTGGTGCGGCGCAGCCTTTGTCTAAATCCGACGTCGACAAGCTGGTGTGGCTTTTCGGAGGCGCCCGGCCTGAATCCGACCCCGAAATCAAGGGACCATTCAAAGGGCCGCGCAGGGAGATGATCACACCCTGGAGCACGAACGCGGTTGAGATCGCCCAAAACATGGGCGTCACCGGTATTGCGCGCATCGAAATGTTCACGCCTTTCAAGGCGGATGACCACTTCGATCCCATGCTCGAAGAACGTTACCCCGTGCTGGATCAGGAGTTATACACTATCCGCGTTACCCCTCAGCCCATTATCGAGATCGACTCTATTGCGGAATACAATGAATCAGAAGGACTCGCCCTCAGCGACGAAGAAATAGAATACCTCGAAGCTGTCAGCCGTGAACTTGGTCGCAAACTCACCGACAGCGAGGTGTTCGGTTTTTCGCAGGTAAACTCCGAGCATTGCCGTCACAAAATTTTCAACGGTACCTTCATTATTGATGGAAAGAAGAAGGAGCTGAGCCTCTTCCAACTTATTCGAAAGACTTCGACAGCGAATCCCAATAAACTGGTTTCTGCTTATCGCGACAACGTGGCGTTTATCGAAGGACCGGTCATTGAGCAATTCGCACCTGTTCGTCAGGATGTTCCTGCTTTGTTTGCCGTACGGGACATCGATGCTGTGATTTCATTGAAAGCAGAGACACACAACTTTCCCACGACGGTAGAACCCTTTAACGGAGCCGCCACCGGATCAGGTGGCGAAATTCGCGACCGCCTCGCTGGCGGAAAGGGATCTCTTCCCCTCGCAGGCACGGCGGTGTACATCACCTCCTACCCTCGTCTGGAAGGAGGTAGACCGTGGGAACAGCGAATCAAACCGCGCAAATGGCTGTATCACGCCCCCGCAGAAATTCTTGTTCGTGCTTCTGATGGAGCCTCGGATTTCGGCAACAAATTTGGACAGCCTTTGATCTGCGGAAGCCTGCTGACTTTCGAGCACGAAGATGGCAACCGTACCTATGGCTACGACAAGGTCATTATGCTCGCCGGAGGCGTTGGCTTTGCACGGAAGGAACACAGTACTAAAGGCAAACTTTCGCCCGGTGACTGCATTGTTATGCTGGGCGGCGATAACTACAGAATCGGAATGGGTGGCGGAGCAGTTTCGTCCGTCGCCACCGGCGAATACGCAAATGCTATTGAGCTTAACGCCGTTCAGCGCTCGAACCCTGAAATGCAAAAGCGCGTAATGAACGCGATACGCGCGATGGTGGAGGCGGAAGACAATCCCATCATTACCATCCACGACCATGGAGCTGGCGGACACCTCAATTGCTTTTCAGAGCTTCTCGAAGAAACCGGCGGCAGAATTCATATAGACAAGCTTCCGGTTGGGGATCCAACCCTTTCTGAAAAGGAAATCATCAGCAACGAGTCGCAGGAACGCATGGGGCTTGGCCTGCATGAGAAAGATCTCGAACGCCTTCGCGTCGTGGCAGAACGCGAGCGGGCGCCCTTCTACGTTGTGGGTGAAGCAACCGGAGATAAGCGTCTCGTCTTTGAGAAGGAATCAACCGGCAAGAAACCCGTTGACATACTGATGCGTCACCTGTTTGGTTCAGCACCGACAACTGTCATTGAAGATCAAACAGTGAAAGCATCCCGCCAACCTATTACATACGACGCGGACAAATTCGGTGAGTATGTCGAGCAGGTGCTCCAGCTGGAAGCCGTCGCATGCAAGGACTGGCTCACGAACAAGGTCGATCGTTCCGTCACGGGAAAGGTTGCGATGCAGCAAACGTGCGGACAGATTCAGTTGCCGCTGAACAATGTCGGGATAATGACGCTCGACTACTCAGGACGCAACGGAGTAGCGACAGCGATCGGCCATGCCCCGCAGGCCGCGCTTATCGATCCGGCTATGGGCGGCAAGCTCGCCATTGCGGAAGCGCTAACGAACCTGGTATGGGCTCCGCTGACGCATGGCCTCAAAGGCGTATCGCTTAGTGCCAACTGGATGTGGCCTGCAAAGAACTCCGGCGAAGATGCGAGGCTGTACACTGCGGTGGAAGCGGTCAGCGATTTTGCCATCAAGCTTGGGATCAACATACCGACGGGCAAAGATTCGCTTTCGATGACGCAAAAATATCCGGATGGAAAGGTGGTGTACTCACCCGGAACGGTCATCATCTCCGCGGTAGCAGAAGTTTCAGATGTGCGGAAGGCGGTGAGCCCCGCACTGATCGACGAGCCCGATACGCAAATCCTTTATATCGCGTTCACGTCAGGACCGTCAAGCCTCGGAGGCAGCGCGTTCGCCCAGATAGTGGGGCAGTTGGGCGATGAAGTCCCTGGAATTACTGACGAAAATCTCTTCCGTAAAGCGTTCGAAGCAGTTCAGGAACTGATACGCGAAGGTCACATTCTTGCCGGTCATGATATTTCCGCCGGCGGCATAATTACCGCACTCCTGGAAATGTGCTTTCCTACACCTGAGGTTGGAATGGAAGTAAGCCTTCCCGGTGCCGAAGAAGACCTGATTTCTTTCCTCTTTACTGAGAAACCGGGCGTTGTGATCCAGGTGAAAGATGCAGACAAGGTAACCGGCCTGCTCCGCAACCGCGGCCTGGACGCGTACAATCTCGCGCGAATCACAAGGGAGCGTGTGTTGACTGTTGGAAAGCATAGGTTGGACATCGACAGGCTGAGGGACGTGTGGTTTAGCACATCGCACAAACTTGACAGGTTGCAGCGTCCCGTAAGCCACGCTGATCTCCGCAGCAAAAACTACGGCCGTCAGCCTCTCGTCTACACATTTCCCAAAGGCTTCGACGGACGCCTCGGGACGTTGGGAATAAGCCGGAAGCGATCAGGTAGTTCAGGCGTCACAGCGGCGATCATTCGGGAGAAGGGTGTTAACGGCGACCGTGAACTTGCTTATGCCCTATTCCTGGCAGGCTTCGATGTGCGAGATGTGCACATGACCGACCTTGTCTCGGGACGGGAAGATCTCAGCGATGTGAAGCTCATCGCATTCCCCGGAGGATTCGCCAATTCGGATGTACTGGGATCGGCAAAGGGATGGGCAGGTGCGTTCCTGTACAATGATCGGGCTCGCAAAGCATTAAATGATTTCTATGAGCGGCCGGATACGTTGTCGATCGGTGTGTGCAATGGCTGTCAGCTCGTGATGGAGCTTGGCCTATTGTATCGCGACGATAAGGATCATCCGAAAATGCATCACAACGGATCGGAGAAATTTGAGTCGGCATTCGTGAACCTGACCATTCCGGAAAGCAATTCCGTGATGTTGCGTGGACTGGCGGGATCGCAGTTGGGATGCTGGGTCGCGCATGGCGAAGGGCGATTCCGTCTTCCGGAAGATGCGTCGCGTTATCAGGTGGCCGCACGATACACGTACGCTGAATATCCCGGAAATCCGAATGATTCGGACGGGGCCGTAGCGGCGCTTTGTTCACATGACGGCAGGCACCTCGCGATTATGCCACACCTGGAACGATCGTTGTTTCCGTGGAATTGGGGATACTATCCCGTGGAGCGGCGGGGTGACGAGATTTCCCCGTGGGTCCTGGCGTTCGTAAATGCAAAAAGCTGGATACTAGCGCGATCCTGAGTTTTTGGGAAACGATTATCAGTTTGAGTTGGTAAGGTATTGATTTTGATATATATTCAACTTGTAATACCGATTGCCCGCACTTTAACTGGTTGGTTTTATGAATAGAGTTTACCTGGCGTCGCTCGCTATCCTCTTTACCTCTTGCCTCGGATACAAGGAACTCCCGGTCGAATACGACTACAGCTATAAGGGAAATTTCAAGAAATACAGGACGTTCGATATCATGCGTCCGGCCGCACCGACCGATTCGTCGATGACCAATGAGACAATTGAAAAGTCCATCATCGCGCGCATGAAATTCCTTGGTTACAGGCAAACGTCTAACCGCCCTCACCTGATCATCGGATTCAAGATGTTCAATGACAGTCTGCGTTTCCATGGTTACAATCAGCCCGACATAGAAGAATGGATCAGAACGCAGAATGAGAATCTCAATTACGATCCCAAGGACTTTCACCTGAGGACAGGAACGTTGTTGATCCAGTTTTACGACAGGCGACAAAACCGTTCTATCTGGCAGGGGTATGCCACGACCCAATACGGCTCAATCGATTTCAACAATAACCGCCACCTGCGGAACGCCGTAATCTCGATTCTCGACAAGTACAGGTTCTGGGCAGAAGGCTTCCTGGAAGGCGCTACGGCCCAGGAAAACGACCTCTAAAAATCCCCTGTCGGCCTTACTTTTTGAAAAATAATTCTACCTTTGCAATCCCAATTTGGGGACTTACATCACTTTGCCCGATGGTGTAACTGGCAA
>Ga0079224_100002376_pt1 | contig 22801 bp, 20 predicted proteins | sample Stecom2015_FD_80414 | JGI IMG/M metagenome (GOLD analysis project Ga0079224, IMG submission 80414) | Agricultural soil microbial communities from Utah to study Nitrogen management - Steer compost 2015 | ecosystem: Environmental > Terrestrial > Soil > Agricultural land | place: USA: Utah...
ACGGTCTCCAACTACGACCGGTCGCGCGGCTCGAGCTGCATCGCGGAGCGACGCATGCTGGAGATCCTGGAGCACGGCGAGCCGAAGACGCCGTTCCTGCGCTTCGGCGACACGGTCAGGATCGAGATGCTGGATCGGCAGGGGCGCAGCATTTTCGGCGCGATCGAACAGCAGGTGAGGAGGTTTTGAGGAGATGAAGTCCGAACCAGCACCGTTGCGCTACATGACCGGGTTCGCGAACGAGTTCGCGACCGAGGCATTGCCCGGCACGCTGCCGGAGGGCCGCAATTCGCCGCAACGGCCGCCTCACGGGTTGTACGTCGAGAAGTTCAGCGGTACCGCGTTCACGGCGCCTTCGAAGGCCAACTACCGGAGCTGGTTCTATCGCATTCGCCCGTCCGTGATTCACGACGAGTTCCGGCCGATCGACGCCGGCCTGCTGCGCACGGCTCCCGTCGAGGAGGTCGAGCCGACGCCGAACCAGCTCGCCTGGGAGCCGTGGCCCGTCCCCGACGCGCCCACGGACTTCGTGCAGGGGCTCATGACCGTGGCGGCCAACGGCGACGTCCGGCTGCAGGCGGGCATCGGCGTGCACGTCTACTGCGCGAACCGCTCGATGGAGGATCGCTTCTTCTACGATGCCGACGGCGAGCTCCTGCTCGTGCCGCAGCAGGGCAGGATCCGGCTGCACACGGAGTGTGGCGTGCTGGAGGCCGGTCCCGGCGACATCGCCGTCGTGCCGCGCGGCATGAAGTTCCGGGTCGTGCTCCCCGACGGCACGGCTCGCGGTTGGGTCTGCGAGAACTACGGCCGGAAGCTCGAGCTGCCCGAGCGTGGGCCCATAGGCAGCGACGGGCTCGCCAACCGCCGCGACTTCGAAACGCCCGTCGCCGCTTTCGAGGACCGTGAAGGGGAGTTCGAGCTGGTGGCGAAGTTCGGCGGCAGGCTGTTCGCGTGCCGCATCGGTCATTCGCCGCTCGACGTGGTGGGCTGGCACGGCAATCTCGCACCCTGCCGCTACGACCTGCGGCGATTCAACACGATCGGCTCGATCAGCTACGACCACCCGGACCCGTCCATCTTCACGGTGCTAACGTCGCCGTCGGACACGGCGGGCACCGCCAACGTGGACCTCGCGATCTTTCCGCCACGCTGGCTGGTGATGGAGGACACTTTCCGCCCGCCCTGGTACCACCGCAACGTGATGTCCGAGTACATGGGCCTCATCTACGGCGATTACGACGCGAAGGCGGGCGGGGTGCTGGTGCCCGGCGGGTCCACCCTGCACAACTGCATGTCCGGCCACGGGCCCGACCAGGCCGCGTGGGAGCAGGCGACCGCCGCCGGCCCGGAACCGGAGAAGATCGACGACACGATGGCGTTCATGTTCGAGTCGCGCTACGTCATCCAGCCGACGCGCCTCGCGCTGGAGAGCCCGAACCGGCTGGCCGACTACCGCGCCTGCTGGCAGGACCTGCCGCGGCAATTCGCCCGCTAGGTGAACCGGCACAGCTTCGCGCGTCGCTTGCGCAGCTCGAGCAGCTTCTCGTTGATGCGCACTCCCTCGGCCGCGTCGTAGCCGCGCCTGAGGCGCGCCTGGAGCGCGCGGATCTGCTCCTTGACCGCCTCGCACTCGGTTTCCCGTTGCCGCGTCGCGCGGTCGGCCGCGGGCGCCGCCGCGGCAACGGCGAGCGCGACGAGCGCCAGCCATGGCACTGCTCTCGTCACCGTTCAACACCTCCGGAGGCGATTTTCCGTAGAATGAGCGGCGCCGCGAGCGTCGAATCGGTGCGAAACGCGGTGATTGTCGAGGGCAGCACAGGAGCGGGTCCCATGCGATTCGACGACAAGGTGGTGATCGTGACCGGCGCCGCACGGGGCCTCGGCCGGGAGTACGCGCTCGAGTTCGCGCGCCGCGGCGCCGCCGTGGCGGTCTGCGACCTGCGCGACTGCGCCGACACGCTGGCCGAAATCGAAGCGGCGGGAGCGCGCGGCATCGGCATGAGAACGGACGTCACACGCTACGCGGACGTCAGCGCGCTGGCGCAAAGCGTCCTCGATGCGTTCGGGCGCATCGACGTCCTCGTGAACAACGCCGCGCTCTACGGCAGCCTGCACTTCGTGCCGTTCGAGCAGCTCGACGAGGCCGAATGGGATGCGGTGATGAACGTCAACGTCAAGAGCATCTGGCAGTGCTGCCGCGCCGTGGTGCCCGCGATGAAGGAGCGGCGGTCCGGGTCGATCGTGAACGTGAGCTCGCTGGCCGCTACCTACGGCATGCCCAACGGCCTGCATTACACCGCCTCGAAGGCCGCCGTGATCGGCGCCACGCGCGGCCTCGCGCGCGAGCTCGGCCGCTTCAACATCCGCGTCAACGCGGTGGCGCCGAACATCGTGGACACCGCGGCGACGAACGAGGTGTTCCGGGAAAAGCTGGACCGGGCCCTCGAGGTCACCATTGCCCAGCAGGCGATCCGCCGCCGGCTCGAGACCGGGGACATCGTCGGCACGGTGCTGTTTCTCGCCGGCGACGGCAGCCGCCTGGTGACCGGCCAGACGATCATGGTGGACGGCGGTACCGTGATGCTCTGACCGCCCACGCGGCGGGTGAAAAGATGACCGACAGACCCTAGAATACGGGCCGTCTTCCGGTGCAGGATCTTCCCGTATGAAGCTCGTCACGGCGATCATCAAACCGTTCCGTCTGGATGACGTGCGCAATGCCTTGAACGAGGTCGGCGTGCAGGGGATGACGGTCAGCGAGGTCAAGGGCTTCGGCCGGCAGCGCGGGCATACCGAGCTTTACCGTGGGGCGGAGTACGTGGTCGATTTCCTGCCGAAGGCGAAGGTGGAGGTCGCCGTTCCCGACGAGCGGGTCGACGAGGTCATCGAGGCCATCATCAACAGCGCCAAGACCGGCAAGGTCGGCGACGGCAAGATTTTCGTGACGCCTCTCGAGCAGGTCCTGCGGATCAGGACGGGCGAGACCGGCGACAGTGCCTTGTAGGAGCGCGCGTCGCACCGCAGCGTGAAGGGTGTTTTCAACCGGCCGGAGTGGCACGAGGCGGTCGCCGGGGCCGTGCGGGCAACGACGGCGGAGGCCGCCGCCGCGGCCCTGACCGATGCCGTCGGGCAGGCCGTGACCCACGAGGGCACGTGCATCATGGCCTTCCACAGGGACGCCCGCCCCGAGGTGCTGCACCACACGCTGGAGCCGGCCGGCGCGAAGCACTACCTGGACCGCTACCTGGCGGGCCCCTATCTCCTCGATCCGCTCTACCAGCTCGCGACCGGCGACCGCAAGGCGAACCTGTGCCGGTTCCGCGACGAGCTGCCGGACCGTTTCCGCTCCAGCGAGTACTACCGGCAGTACTGCGAGCGTACGCACCTCCTCGACGAGATGGATTTCTTCGCGGACGTGACGCCCGCCACGACCGTCGTGCTCGTGGTCGGGCGCCGGCACCGGCGCTTCACGCGTGGCGAGCTTTCCCGCCTCGAGCTGGTAGAGCCGTTCGTGCAGGCATCCCTGCAGCGCATCTGGGCCCTCCGCCCTTCGCGGCCCGCCGACGCGGCGGAAGACCGCGTCGATCGCAGCCTGAAGCGCTGTTTCGAGCGCTTCGGGGAATCGGTGCTCACGGAACGCGAGCGGCAGGTCAGCCAGCTCCTGCTGCGCGGGCACTCGTCCAAGTCCATCGCCCGCGAGCTCGACATCGCGCCCGGCACGGTCATGGTGCACAAGCGCAACCTGTTCGCGAAGCTCAACATCCGCTCCCAGTACGAGCTCTTTTCGCTGCTGATCGACGAGCTCGGCCGCTCGTAGCGCGCACCGCGCGCCACCGGGCGCGCCTACCCCGCCCATGGTATGGAGTCCGCCGCCGACGCCACCCAGAATCCGGTGGCGTACCCGGAGGGCAGGGCCATGTTCGACTTCGATTTTTCGCTCGGCGAGGAGATCGATCTCCTGCGCGAGACGGTGCGCGCGTTCGCGGCCGACGCGATCGCGCCGCGCGCCGCGGAGATCGACCGCAGCAACACGTTTCCCCGGGACCTCTGGCCGAAGCTGGGCGAGCTCGGGCTGCTCGGCATCACCGTCGAGGAGGAGCACGGCGGCGCCGGGCTCGGCTACCTCGAGCACGTCGTCGCCATGGAGGAGCTGAGCCGTGCCTCCGCCTCGGTGGGCCTGTCCTACGGCGCCCACTCCAACCTGTGCGTGAACCAGATCCGCCGCTGGGGCACGGAGGCGCAGAAGCGCAAATACCTGCCGAAGCTGATCTCGGGCGAGCACGTCGGTGCGCTCGCCATGAGCGAGACGGGCGCTGGCTCGGACGTCATGGGGATGAAGACGCACGCAGTCCGGCGTGGCGACGACTGGGTGCTGAACGGCAGCAAGATGTGGATCACGAACGCCCCCGAGGCCGACGTCGTGGTCGTGTACGCGAGGACGGGCAGCGACGGTGACGAGCCGCGCCTGTCCGCGTTCATCCTGGAGCCGGGGATGCCGGGCTTCTCGCGGGCGCAGAAGCTCGACAAGCTCGGCATGCGCGGGTCCGATACCGGCGAGATCGTGCTCGAGGACTGCATCGTGCCGGGCGACAACCTGCTCGGGCACGAAGGGCAGGGCGCCGCTATCCTGATGAGCGGCCTCGACTACGAGCGCGTGGTCCTCGCCGGCGGGCCGCTCGGCATCATGCGCGCGTGCTTCGACGTCGTCATGCCGTACGTGCACGACCGCAAGCAGTTCGGCCGGCCGATCGGCAGCTTCCAGCTCATGCAGGGGAAGATCGCCGACATGTACACGGCGATGAACTCGTCGCGCGCTTACGTCTACACCGTCGCCCGGGCGTGCGACGCGGGCCGCACGACCCGCTTCGATGCGGCCGCCTGCATCCTGCTCGCCGCCGAAAGGGCCACGTGGATGGCCGGCGAAACGGTGCAGGCGCTCGGCGGTAACGGCTATATTAACGAATACCCGGCGGGACGGCTGTGGCGCGACGCGAAACTGTACGAGATTGGCGCCGGCACGAGCGAGATTCGCCGCATGCTGATCGGGCGCGAGCTGTTCAACGCCACGGGGGCGTAGGAGCCCGCACCGCGCGCGACGGGTTCGGCACCTTACCAGGATTCGCAGCGCACGTTGTGCGCTCGCGCAGCAAGGTCCAGATGACAATCATCAGAACGAAGATCAAGAGCACGTCGGAAGAATTCGAGAAGAACGCTGCCGTCAACATCAGGCTCGCGCGAGAGCTGCACGACATTCGCGAGCGCATCGCGCGCGGCGGCGGTGAGCGGGCACGCGAGAAGCACCTCGCGCGCGGCAAGCTCCTGCCGCGGGATCGCATCCGCATGCTCATGGACGACGACGCCACGTTCCTGGAGATCGGGCAGCTCGCCGCCTGGCAGGTGTACGACGACGAGGTGCCGGCAGCGGGCATCGTCGCCGGCATCACGCGCGTGAGCGGCGTCGAGTGCATGATCGTCGCGAACGACGCCACCGTGAAAGGCGGCACGTATTACCCGCTCACTGTGAAGAAGCACCTGCGCGCACAGGAGATCGCGGAGCAGAACCGGCTGCCGTGCATCTACCTCGTCGACTCCGGCGGCGCTTTCCTGCCGAAGCAGGACGAGGTGTTTCCGGATCGCGACCATTTCGGCCGCATCTTCTACAACCAGGCGCGCCTGTCCGCGCGCGGCATCCCGCAGATCGCGGCCGTGCTGGGCTCCTGCACGGCGGGCGGCGCCTACGTGCCCGCGATGTGCGACGAGGCCGTGATCGTGCGCAACCAGGGCACGATCTTCCTGGGCGGGCCGCCGCTGGTGAAAGCGGCCACCGGCGAGGTGGTCGATGCGGAATCGCTGGGCGGCGGCGACGTGCACAGCCGCATCTCCGGCGTCACCGACTATCTCGCGGCCAACGACACCGAGGCTCTGCAGATGGTGCGGGAGATCGTCTCGAACCTGAACTGGCGCAAGGAGCTGCCGTTCGCGATGCGCGAGCCCGTCGCACCGGCTTACCCGGCGGAGGACCTCTACGGAATCGTCTCACGGGAATTTCGCATCCCGTACGACGTGCGCGAGGTGATCGCGCGAATCGTCGACGGCTCCGAGTTCCAGGAGTTCAAGGCGCTCTACGGGCCGACGCTGGTGTGCGGCTTCGCGCACCTGGGCGGGTTCCCGATCGGCGTGATCGCCAACAACGGCATCCTGTTCTCGGAGTCGGCGCTGAAGGGCGCGCACTTCATCCAGCTCTGCGACCGGCGCGGCATCCCGATCGTGTTCCTGCAGAACATCGCCGGCTTCATGGTCGGCAAGAAGTACGAGCAGGCGGGTATCGCGAAGGACGGCGCGAAGATGGTCAATGCCGTCGCGACGTCCTCGATCGCCAAGTTCACGGTGATCATCGGCGGCTCGTTCGGCGCGGGGAACTACGCGATGTGCGGCCGTGCCTACGGTCCGCGTTTCCTGTGGATGTGGCCGAACGCACGCATTTCCGTCATGGGCGGCCAGCAGGCCGCGCTGGTGCTGTCGACGGTGCGCCGCGAGGGGCTGGAGGCGCGGGGCGAGACCTGGCCGGAGGCGGAGCAGCAGGCATTCGAGGAGCGGATCCGCGCGCAGTACGAGGCGCAGGGCAACCCGTACTACGCGAGCGCAAGGCTCTGGGACGACGGCGTCATCGACCCGGTCGAGACGCGCGCCGTGCTGGCACAGGCGCTGTCCGCCGCCGCCAATTGCCCGCGCGACGTGGAAACGCCCTACGGCATCTTCCGCATGTAAGAGCGCGCACCGCGCTCCTGCAATACAATGCGGCGGCCATGACCAGCCGCCAGCAACAGTTCTCGGGGACCGCCGAGGTCGCGCCGGCACTGCGTTTCGACGAGGGCCGGCTCGCACGCTGGATGCGCGGCCGCGTGCCGGGCTTCGCGCCGCCCCTGTCGGTGCGCCAATTCAAGGGCGGCCAGTCGAATCCCACTTACCTGCTCGAGTCGCCGTCCGGCCGCTACGTGCTGCGCCGCAAGCCGCCGGGCAGGCTGCTCGAGTCCGCCCACGCCGTGGATCGCGAGTTCCGCGTCATCTCGGCGTTGCACCGCCATGGGTTCCCGGTGCCGCAGCCGTACGCGTATTGCGACGACGACTCGGTCGTCGGCACCGCGTTTTTCGTGATGGGCTACGTGGAAGGTCGCATTTTCTGGGACCTCGAGCTGCCCGACGTGCCGTCCGCGGAGACGGCGGCGATCTACGACGACGTCAACCGCACGATCGCACGCCTGCACATCTTCGACTTCCGGGCCCTCGGTCTCGCGGATTTCGGCAGGCCCGGCAACTATTTCGCGCGCCAGATCTCGCGCTGGACGGGTCAGTACCGCGCGTCCGAGACCGGCCGGATCGAGGCGATGGAGCGGCTGATCGAATGGCTTCCCGGGCACGTGCCGGAGGACGATTCCGTGGCGATCGTGCACGGCGACTTTCGCCTCGACAATCTCGTCATCCACCCGACCGAGCCGCGCGTCGTCGCGGTGCTCGACTGGGAGCTGTCCACGATCGGCCATCCGCTCGGCGATTTCACCTACCACCTGATGGCCTGGCAGATGCCGGAGATCGGCATCGGCTCGACGGGCCTGCTCGGCAAGGACCTGGCCGCGCTCGGCGTGCCCACGGAAGAGGAATACGTGCGGCGCTATTGCGAGCGCACCGGGCGCGACGGGATCCCGTGCCGAGACTTCTATTCCGCGTACAACTTCTTCCGGCTCGCGGCGATCCTGCAGGGCATCGCCGGACGCGTGCGCGACGGCACGGCCGCGAGCGCGCATGCCGGCAAGGCGGCGCGCGCCGTCGCGCCGCTCGCCGAGCTCGGCTGGCGCTGCGCACAGCGCGCCTGAGAGCACCGGCGCTGCTCGCCTACAGCGTGGGGTCGACCGGTTCGGTGAGGGATTTGCCCATCAGCACCGCGGCCTCGCGCCGGTCGTAATACCCGGCGACCTGGCCGAGAACGCGATAACCGTTTGCCAGGTAGAAGCGGCGCGCGCGGCGGTTACCCCAGCGCACCTCGAGGCGGATGTTCTGGATGCCGGCGGTGCGGCAGGATTTCTCCAGCCACTCGAGCAATCCGCGGCCGATTCCCATGCGGCGGAACGGCGGCGCGACGGCGAGCAGGAACAGGTGTGCATCGAGGTCGCCGAAATGCATGATCGCGAAGCCCGCCATCTCGCCGTTGAGCGACGCGATCAGCACCATGGTGTCCGGGTCCTCGATCTGCTTGCGGACCCGGGCCGGAGTCCAGCGCCACCGCAGGCCGTGCTCGATGTGCAGGCGCGACATCGCCGCGATCGCAGCGGCGTCCGATCGGTGGGCGGCGCGGAAGCGTACGCGGCTTTCCGCTTTCATCGCTGCTTCTCCGTACGCGGGCGGATCCCGGTTCCACCCGGTCATCCTAGGCCATGCCGGCAACGGCCGCCACCTCGGCAACACCCGATCGGCGCGCACGCCTGCTCCCTGCTAGAATGGCGGTTCCACGCCGCCGGAGAAAGCGGCCGCTCAAGAACCGGAATCGATGCCGATTGACTACGACGCGCTGAAAGCGGTTGCGATCGAGGACCGGCCGGTCAGGTACAGTGAGCGTGACGTGATGCTGTACGCGCTCGGCGTCGGTTTCGGCGGCGACCCGCTCGATTCCAGCGAGCTCGGGTACGTTCGCGAATCTCCGACGCTCGCCGTCACGCCGACCTTCGCCACCGTGCTCCTGCCGGACGATTTCCTGGCGGAATGCGGCTGGGGCGACCTGCACGTGCTCTACGGCAGCCAGCGCCTCGAGCTGTATCGACCGCTGCCGGCCGCGGCCGACCTGCGCGTGAACTGCCGCGTCGTGGCGGCGTACGACCGCGGAGGGGACAGGGGCTCCCGCATTCTCGTGCAATGCGAAGCGCGGCTCGCGAAGGACGACGCGGCGCTGTTTTCGCTCGGCAGCACGATCGTGGCACCGCGGGACGAGAACCACGGTCCGGGATTCGGGGACGCGCCGGCGCCGCACGTGCTGCCGGGGCGCACGCCGGATCTCTCCTGCGAGCTCAGCTCGCGCCGAGACCAGGCCCTCCTGTTCCGGCTGTCCGCCGGTCGCGGCGCGGTGCACACGGACCCGGAAGTCGCGCGCTCGGCCGGGTTCGAACGGCCGGTGCTGCAGGCGCGTTGCGTCGCGGGACTCGCATGCCGCGCCATCCTGAGGACGATCTGCGAGTACGACTACACGCTCGTCCGCAGTTTCGACGTACGCTTCGTCGGCGCGGTCTATCCCGGCGAGACGCTCGTCACCGACATGTGGCAGGAGCGGAACGTGGTCTCATTCCGTTCCTCGGTCAAGGAGCGCGGCGTCGTCGTCCTCGACAACGGGAAATGCACGCTCGCCGCGTGACGCCTCGCCCTCCGGACCTTCGGCTGCCGCGGCGACCCGGTACACGAAAGTCATCTCGTCCGCGACCCTGAGCGTGCCGAGAGCGGCGGTGAAGGGCTCGAGGCCCAGCGCTGCATGCGTGAGCTCCGCTCGTCCGGTGGCGACGAGGCGGCGGTCGGAGAACACGACGGACACGGGCAGCTCGACGGTGTGCACCTCGCCGCGAATGTCGATCCCGGCCGTCACGACCAGGTCGTCGAAAGTGCCGCGAATCGCGCGCGATCGAATTCGGACCTCGGGATGACGGTCGGCGTCCAGCAGGCGCCTGCCCAGCATGTTGCGCCGCGTGCCGCTCCGGTCCTCCTCGCTCACCGCGCCGGAGAACGCGGAGCCCATCTCGCGGCGCACTTCCGGATCGTCGACAACGAGCGTATCCAGCGGCACGACCAGCTCGAGCGTGCTGTCCTCCGGCGCAGCGCCGACGTTCACCCGTCCGCTCAAGGCGCGGGTGCTCACGACGTGATTGTGGCCCAGTCGTGCGAGCGCGCCCGCGCGGAACACGAGCACCGTGAGCTCGCTTTCATCCGGCAGGACCCGGTAGGGGCCGGTGATCGCGGCCGGGTCTGCCGCGGCCGGCCGGGCGAGGCAGGCCAGCAGCAACAGCCGGGCACAGGCGCGTATTCGTTCCGGGCTCACCTTGCCTCCCTATCTTGCCGATTAGAACGCGTCACGCCGGCCGGCGCAAAGACCATCGGGGAGTAAGCCGGAACTCGGCTCGGGCGCCCGTACTCCAATATGAAAAGCGCTGGAGGGCGACCGATGGTGAGGCTCTGCACGTGGACCGTCTGTGCCGCACTGCTCGCGGGGACGGTCGTCTGGGCGGACCGCTATGCACAGTTTCCCGGACCGACGATCGACGGCAGCACGCTGCGTTTCAAGGAGAAAGTCGAAGACATCTACGCATCCGGCAACCACGAACGGGCACTCCTCATCTACCAGAAGGAGCTCGCACCGAGGGGCGACAAGTACGCGCAGTACATGACCGGCTACATGCACCTGCACGGGCAGGGCGTGGTCGCCGATCCGGCCGCGGCGCTCGCCTGGTACCGGCTCGCCGCCGAGCGCGGCGAGCCCAAGTTCATCGCCGCACGCGACACCCTGGCGTCGAGCCTCGACGAGGCCGAACGGGCGCGGGCCGACGAGCTGTTCGCGGCGCTCTGGAAGCAGCACGGAGACCGACGCATCGTGCTCGATCTCATCGAGGAGGACCTCGCGATACTACGCCACTCTGCCGTGGGCCGGCGCGACGGTGCGGGGGCGGGTCTCGCGTCCGGATACGCCGGGCAGGCCGCGAACCCCTATCACCAGCGGGTGCGTTCGGACCTCGAGGCGCGCCTGGCTTGGCTCGATGCCGCGCCCCCGGTACCGGAACAGGTGGACGGCGCGGAGCTTTTGGCGCGCGAAGCCGAGCTGCGCCGCGAAGCGAAAGCGCTGCGGCTTCCCTAGCCGGCGTCGCGCGACTCACCCGGCGGTTGCCGGCGGATCATGCGCTCCGGTCGCGGTGCAGGGACGGTCGGTCTGCGTCGCCGGCGGGCTCTGCCGGGGCGGGACGCAGGCCCGCGCCTAAGACCCTGGGGAACTCCTCGATCAGCCTCGCGGCGGTGGCTTCGTCGCCGTGGAACCACTTCGGAATCCAGTTCAGCGCACCCATGATCGCGTTGCCGGTCATGCGCACGTCGCAGGGCGCGATGCTGCCGTCCTCGATGCCCCGGTGCAGGATCCCTTCGAACGCCGCGCTGTGCCGCCGCGAAAGCTCCAGGATCTCCTTGCGGTGGTTCTCCTCGAGCGACGGGATCTCGCTCATGATGGCAAGCGGCCCGCGCTCGCCGACCATCATCTCGACGTGGTAACGGATGTACCGCTCGGCCTGCTCGAAACCGTTCGCCCCCTCGGCGACGGCCCGCTCCAGGGCCTCGCGCCCGAGCTCCGCCGCCCGCAGGTAGCACTGGTAGACGAGCTCTTCCTTGTTGCGGACGTAGTAGTAGAGCGCGGCGTCGGTGAGCCCGAGGTGATTCGCGACGTCCTTGAGCGACGTGCCGCTGTAGCCCTTGCGATTGAAGCACGCGGCCGCAGCCCGGAGCAGGCGGTGCCGCTTCAGCTCGAAGCGGGATTCACGGGCGGGCGTGGCCGGTGACGGGGACATGGGCCTGCGGGCTTGCGTTCGGCACGGTGGTGGATTAGTTTAATCCGGATTAAAATTCCTGCAACAGCCCCGCTTTCCGGCCCTTTCGCAGCCCGGGGCGAGCACGAGCACGACTCCGCACCGGAGGACCCGATGAGCACCGCCGCCCGAGACCTGCCGGTCGTCTCCGGACGCACGAGGCCCTCGCCCTTGCGCTTCGTGACGGCCGCCTCGCTGTTCGACGGTCACGACGCCGCGATCAACGTCATGCGCCGGCTGATCCAGGCCCGCGGCGTGGAGGTGATCCACCTCGGGCACAACCGCAGCGTCGACGAGATCGTGCGGGCGGCGATCCAGGAGGACGCCGACGGCATCGCCGTGAGCTCCTACCAGGGCGGGCACAACGAGTTCTTCCGCTACATGATCGACCGCCTGCGCGAATCCGGCGCCTCGCACATTCGCGTGTTCGGCGGCGGCGGCGGCACGATCACACCCGAGGAGATCGCCGAGCTCATGCGCTACGGCGTCGAGCGCATCTACCACCCGCACGACGGCATGGCGATGGGGCTGGATGCGATGATCGACGATCTCGTACAGCGCGCCGAGAAGGCCCGCCGCGAGCGCGAGCGTAGTCCCGTCCCCGAGGGTCCGCGCGATCCGGCCCTCGACATCGCCATGACGATGTCCGCGATCGAGGACGGCGCCTTCGACGAGGCGACGCTCTCGCGGTTGCGCAAGGAATGGCGAATGCAGGCGGCGCGCGTGCCCGTGGTGGGCATCACCGGCACGGGCGGTGCCGGCAAGAGCAGCGTCACCGACGAGCTGCTGAACCGCTTCCTGGCCTGCTTCCCCGAAATGCGCATCGCGGTGCTCGCGGTGGACCCGACGCGCCGGCGCACCGGCGGCGCGCTGCTCGGCGATCGCATCCGCATGAACTCGCTGCGCTCCGAGCGGGTTTTCATGCGCTCGTTCGCCACCCGCCGCCAGCACCTCGCCACCACCGAGATGCTCGCCGACCACATCCTGTTCCTGAAGGCGCAGGGCTTCGACCTGATCCTCGTCGAGACGGCCGGGATAGGCCAGAGCGACAGCGAGATTGTCGACCTCGTCGATTTCTCCGTGTACGTGATGACGAGCGACTACGGCGCCGCCAGCCAGCTCGAGAAGATCGAGATGCTGGACTTCGCCGATCTCATCGTGCTCAACAAGTACGACAAGCGCGGCGCGCAGGATGCGCTGCGCGACGTGCGCAAGCAATGGAAGCGCAACCACGTCGCCTTCCAGACGCCCGACGAGGAGATCCCGGTCTATCCGACGATCGCGAGCCAGTTCAACGACCCCGGCGTGAACTGGATGTTCCACGAGCTGTGCCGCAGGCTCGCGGAGAAGCTCGATCTCGATCGCGAGCGCTGGACGCCCGACATCGACGTCTCACAGAAGGAACCGCGCGTGATGGCGATCATTCCGGGGAACCGGATCCGCTATCTGGCCGAGATTGCCGAGCAGGGCAGGGCGATCAACGAGAGCATTGCCGCCCAGTCGGATGCCGCGGCGCGTCTGCAGCACTATTACGAGGCGCTGAAGGCTCTCGGCGATCCCGCGTTGCCGTCCGAGCTCCAGCCTTACGACGACGCCGCGCTGTCTGCCAAGGATGTCGATGCAGCCGTACTCTCGCTCAGGCAGCGCTACCAGGAGGCGTTTCGCTCGCTCTCGGAAGAGGCGCTGGAGCTCCTGCGCGGCTGGCCGGCGCGCCTCGAGTCCGTACGCGCCGAGGAGTACACGTACACCGTGCGCGGCCGCGAGATTACCGGCTCGAACTATCGCGAGAGCCTCTCGAGACAGAAGATTCCGAAGATCGCGCCGCCCAGGTGCCGAGCCTGGGGAGAGCTTCTCGAGTTCCTCATGAAAGAGAACCTGCCGGGCTACTATCCGTACACCGGCGGCGTGTATCCCTACCGGCGCATCAACGAGGACCCCACGCGCATGTTCGCGGGGGAGGGCACGCCGGAGCGCACCAACCGCCGCTTCCACTACCTGTCGCAGGGGCAGGATGCGGCGCGCCTGTCGACCGCCTTCGACTCGGTCACGCTGTACGGGGAGGATCCGCACGAGCGGCCGGACATCTACGGCAAGGTGGGGAACTCCGGTGTGTCGATCGCGACCCTGGACGACATGAAGAAGCTGTACTCGGGCTTCGACCTGTGTGCGCCGACCACGTCCGTGTCGATGACGATCAACGGCCCGGCGCCCATGATCCTCGCCTTCTTCATGAACACCGCCATCGACCAGCAGGTCGAGAAGCACCTGAAGGAGACCGGGCGCTGGGAGGAGGCGCAGAAGAAGATCGACGCGTACTTCGAAGGACGAGAGCGGCCGCGCTACGAAGGCGAGCTGCCGCCCGGCAACGACGGCCTGGGGCTCGGGCTGCTCGGCATCTCCGGCGACAAGCTGGTCGATCGCGAGACTTACGAGAAGATTCGTGCTCACACCCTATCGACGGTGCGCGGAACGGTGCAAGCGGACATCCTCAAGGAGGACCAGGCGCAGAACACCTGCATCTTCTCCACCGAGTTCGCGATGAAGATGATGGGGGACGTGCAGGAGTTCTTCATCGCCAACGACGTGCGCAACTACTACAGCGTCTCGATCAGCGGCTACCATATCGCCGAGGCCGGTGCGAACCCGATCAGCCAGCTCGCGTTCACGCTCTCGAACGGCTTCACGATCGTCGAGTACTACCTTGCGCGCGGCATGAACATCGACGCATTCGCGCCGAACCTGAGCTTCTTCTTCTCGAACGGGATGGACCCGGAGTACACGGTCATCGGCCGCGTGGCACGGCGCATCTGGGCCCGCGCGATGCGCGAGCGGTACGGCGCGAGCCCGCGCAGCCAGATGCTGAAGTACCACGTGCAGACTTCCGGGCGCAGCCTGCACGCGCAGGAAATCAGCTTCAACGACATCCGCACGACGCTCCAGGCGCTGTACGCGCTGTTCGACAACTGCAACAGCCTGCACACGAACGCGTTCGACGAGGCCATCACCACGCCGACCGAGCAATCGGTGCGGCGCGCGGTGGCGATCCAGCTCATCATCTCCAAGGAGCTCGGGCTGAACTACTGCGAGAACCCGTGGCAGGGATCGTTCATCATCGAGGAGCTGACCGACCTCGTCGAGGAGGCCGTGTACCAGGAGTTCGAGCGCATCTCGGAGCGCGGCGGCGTGCTGGGCGCGATGGACACGATGTACCAGCGCGGCAAGATCCAGGAAGAGAGCCTGTACTACGAGAGCCGCAAGCACGACGGCTCCTACCCGATCATCGGCGTCAACACGTTCCTGCCCAAGGAAGGCCGCGAGGACGAGGTGCACGAGCCGGAGCTGATCCGTTCCACGGACGCGGAGAAGAACGCGCAGATCCGCAACCTGCGCGCCTTCCAGGCGCTTCACGCGCAGGAGAGCGGGCCCGCCCTGGCGCGCTTGCAGAGCGTCGCGCGAAAACGCGACAATATCTTCGCGGAGCTGATGGAGACGGTGAAAACCGCTTCGCTCGGGCAGATATCGGCTGCGTTGTACGCCGTCGGCGGAGAGTACCGCCGCAACATGTGACCGGCGCGAGCCGGGCCCGGCCGGGCCCGGGTGCCGGCGACTGCCGAGGCTGACCGACGTGCTCCCCGGCCGGCACGCCGACGACCGTACCGCTCTGACACCGAAGGACGATTCCCACGTGAACGACGCTACACCGCCGACGTCTATGCACGCCTCGCCCTACAAGGGCACGTACCTGGAGTTCCTCGGCTTTCGCCTGACGACCTGGAAAGAGGGCTTCGTGCGCCTCGAGATGCCGGTGCGCCCGGAACACCGCAACACCGTGGGCTTCCTGCACGGCGGCGTCATGGCGTCGCTGCTCGACATCGCCGGCGCGTTCGCCGGCAGCCACGGCATCGCCGAGGACTACGTCTCGGTGTCGGTCAACCTGAACTGCAATTTCATCGCGCCGCATCGCGCGGAGTCCGTCGTCGTGGAAGGCGAGCTGATCCGCACGACCAGATCCCTGTTCTTCTCCCAGGCGCGCCTCTACGACCCCGAGAACAAGCGCCTCTGCGCGACCTCCACCGGGACCTACAAGCCACAGCGCCGGAACCGGATCTCGTCAGGTTGAGTCGTTCTTCAGTCGCTTTAGCGCCTGCTTGGCGAGCGTGCGGACAAAGCGCGCGACATTGCGGCGCACGGCCCAAGTAGATGTTCTTACTTTCGGGCACGAACGGGCTTTCCAACCCGGACGATGTCATCATGAGTGTACTTCGCCATCTCGGGGTCACTCGTCCGGCGTTCCAGGCTCGGGACGCTGATTCGCCGTTCATGCTCGGTCTCTTCATGCTCGGTCTCCAAGCGTAGCTGTTTACGGGAAGCCGAGCGTCGGGCTATCGAGGACAGCAGGCTGCAGGCGGAGGAGGGCGCGCGGATCGGGACAGGGCCGGGGAACCGCTATCCGCGGCAGGACCCGGGTGACCCTGCTTGACCCCTCCTGCAATCGGCGTATGCTACTTGCTTGTCGTCAGCAAGTAAGTTCCGGGCACACCCCTTGTCGAGCTCCCCCTCCGGACCCGCCTCCGACGCCCAGCCGCTCACCCAGGCCGAGCGCACGGCGCTGTCGGACAAGGCGATGATCGAGGCCGCGATCGAGCTGATCCTCGAGCGCGGCACCGACAAGACGACCCTCGCCGCCATCGGCGAGAAGGCCGGCTACAGCCGCGGGCTCGCGACCTACCGCTTCGGGTCCAAGGCCGGGCTGTTCGACGCGGTTTGCAAGTCGATCTCGCGGCGCTGGCTCGAATACCTGAAGGAGGCCGTCGACGGGAAGACCGGCATCGAGGCGATGTGCGCAGCGCTGGACGCCTTCCTGCGGTTCGTCAGCGACATGCCACGCGAGGCGCGCGTGCTGCACATCCTGTACTGCGGCGCCGCGAGCCCGCTCTCCGAGTACCGGGCCACCTCCGTCAACATCCACTCGAAGCAGCAGGAGGACGTGGCGCGCTGGGTGCAGGAAGGCATCGCCAACGGCACCATCCGCGCCGACGTCGATCCAAGGACAGTCGCCGCGCAATACATCGCCTACATCGGCGGCATGAACTATCTCTGGATCATCAACCCGGGTTCCATCGATTTCCGGCGCGCGAACGAGGAGATGAAGCGGCAGCTTCGCCTCGCGCTCGCGCCACCTGAGGGACGCACGCCGCAATGACACACGCCTACATCTTCGACCACGTGCGCACGCCGCGCGGCCGCGGCAAGCCCGACGGCGCACTGCACGCGGTCACACCCGTCGAGCTCGTGACGCAGGTGCTGAAAGCGCTCAAAGACCGCAACGAGCTCGATACGTCACGGCTCGACGACGTCGTGCTCGGCTGCGTGTCGCCCGTGGGCGAGCAGGGAAGCTGCATCGCGCGCACGGCGGTGCTCAATGCCGACTATGACCAGTCGGTGCCGGGCAAGCAGCTCAACCGTTTCTGCGCTTCGGGCCTGGAGGCCGTGAACACCGCGGCCGCGCAGGTCATGGCCGGGCAGTCCGATCTCGTGATCGGCGGCGGCGTCGAGTGCATGTCGCGCGTGCCGATGGGCTCGGATTCGGGGGCAATGCACGCGGATCCCGCGGTCGCCTGGAAGACGTACTTCGTGCCGCAGGGCATCAGTGCCGACCTCATCGCGACGCTGCACGGTTTCTCGCGCGAGGACGTCGACGCGTACGCGCTTCAGAGCCAGAAGCGCGCGGCCCGGGCATGGGAGGGCGGCTGGTTCTCGAATTCGGTCGTGCCGGTGAAGGACAAGCTCGGCAACGTGCTGCTCGCGCGCGACGAGCACCCGCGCCCGGACACGACGATGGAGGCCCTGGCCGGGCTAAAGCCCTCTTTCGCCGTGCTCGGCGAGCAGGCGGGCTTCGACGCGGTGGCGATCCAGAAGTACCCGCAGGTCGAGCGCATCGAGCACGTGCATACGCCGGGCAACTCGAGCGGCATCGTCGACGGCGCCGCGGCGGTGCTGATCGGCAGCCGGCAGGCCGGTGAGAACCTGGGGCTCCGGCCGCGTGCCCGGATTCGCGGCTTCGCCTCGATCGGCAGCGAGCCGACGATCATGCTGACCGGCCCGGCGCCTTCGGCCGAGAAAGTGCTGAAACGCTGCGGGATGCGCGTCAAGGACATCGACCTGTTCGAGCTGAACGAGGCGTTCGCCTCGGTGGTGCTGCTCTACCGGCAGAAGCTCGACATCGATCCGGAGAAGCTGAACGTGGCGGGCGGCGCGATCGCGATGGGCCATCCGCTCGGTGCGACCGGTGCCATGATTCTCGGCACCGTGCTCGACGAGCTGGAGCGCCGGGACCTCACGACCGCGCTCGTCAACCTGTGCGTGGGCGGCGGCATGGGCACCGCCACGATCATCGAGCGCGTATGAACGGGCGCATGAACATCGATGCAGGAGCGCGCATCGCGCGCGACCGGAACACGCCACCGAGGCGGAGCCGCTGCCGGGGGGAGGTCCTCTCGGCGGCGTGCGAGGCAGGGATGCCGAGCCCGCAGGCCTACAGGGATGTACTTGTGGCCGGCGACGAGAGGACCTCCCCCCGGCAGCGGCTCCGCCGGCGTCCGAGGCTGGCGCCACCGACCGGCGTCGTGCGCGATGCGCGCTCCTGCACAAGCGGCGAGGGCCAGTTGAAATGAACACCATCGATTTCCGCACCGGCGCCGACGGCGTCGCCGTCCTCACGATCGATGTCAAGGACCGGCCGATGAACGTCATGACGCCGGAGTTCCTGGCCGATCTCGCGACGGCGGTCGAGCGCGTCGTGTCCGACGACGCGATCAAGGGTGCCGTGATCACCTCCGGCAAGGACGGGTTCATGGCGGGCGCCGACCTGCACGAGCTCGTCGAAGCTTTCGACGAGCGCGATCCGGCGGCGTTGCTCGCGACCTGCCGCGGCCTGCACGCGACGCTCCGGCGCTTGGAGACCGGCGGCAAGCCGTTCGCCGCCGCGATCAACGGCACGGCGCTCGGTGGCGGCCTCGAGATCTGCCTCGCCTGCCATCATCGCGTCGCCGCCGACCGCGCGGATGCGAAGCTCGGCCTGCCGGAAGTGCAGGTCGGCCTGCTCCCGGGCGGGGGTGGCACGCAGCGGCTGCCGCGCCTGATCGGCATCGAGCCCGCGCTGCGCCTGGTCACCGAAGGGCGGCACGTCAAGCCCGCGGAGGCGCGCGAGCTCGGGTTCGTGGACGCGGTGGTCCCGCGCGGCGAGGAGACGGAGGCGGCGAGACAGTGGGTGCTCGCGAACGCCGGTGCCACCCAGCCCTGGGATCGCAAGGGCTTCAAGGTGCCGGGAGGCGCCGGGCTCATGCACCCCGGCGTGGTGCAGACCCTGAGCGTCGGCGCCGCGCTGGTGCAGAAGCAGACGAACCACAACTACCCGGCGCCGATCGCGATCCTGTCCGCGGTGTACGAGGGCACCGTGCTGCCGATCGACCGCGCGCTCGAGGTCGAGGCGCAGTACTTCGTCTCCCTGCTCATGGATCCCGTGTCCCGCAACATGATGCGCACGCTGTTCGTGAACAAGAACGCGGCCGACAAGCTGGTTCGCCGCCCGCAGGGGCCGGAGAAGCGCAAGGTGCGCAAGCTCGGCATCCTCGGCGCGGGGATGATGGGCGGCGGGATCGCGTACGTCTCGGCGCGCGCGGGCATGGACGTCGTGCTGCTCGACGTGTCCAGGGAGAAGGCAGAAGCCGGCAAGGATTACTCGCGCAGGCTGCTGGCGAAGGCCGTCGAGCGCGGCAAGACGACGTCCGACGACGCCGGGCTCGTGCTCGACCGCATCCGCACGACGAGCGCCTACGACGATCTCGCGGGCTGCGACCTCGTGATCGAGGCCGTGTTCGAGGACCGCGGGATCAAGGCGGACGTGACCGCGAAGGCTGAAGCGGTGCTCGACGAGCGTGCCGTGTTCGCCTCCAACACCTCGACGCTGCCGATCACGGGGCTGGCGCAGGCGTCGAAGCGGCCGGAACGGTTCATCGGCATCCACTTCTTCTCGCCGGTCGACAAGATGCCGCTCGTCGAGATCATCGTCGGCGAGCGCACCGGCGAGGAAGGCCTCGCGCTGGCGCTCGACTACGTGCAGCAGCTCAGGAAGACGCCGATCGTCGTGAACGACAGCCGCGGCTTCTACACGAGCCGCGTGTTCAGCGTCTACAGCCGGGAAGGCATCCGCATGCTCGCGGAAGGCGTGAACCCCGCCCTGATCGAGAACGTGGCGCGGCACGCCGGCATGCCGGTGGGTCCGCTCGCCGTCACCGACGAGGTCTCACTCGAGCTGTCCTGGCACATTACGCGGCAGACACAGGCCGATCTCGGCGATGCGTACGTCCCGTCGCCCGCCGACGACGTCGTGCGCCTGATGGTCGAGACGCTCGGGCGCAAGGGCCGCCAGTCCGGCGGCGGCTTCTACGACTACCCGGAAGGGCAGGAGAAGCGCCTGTGGCCGGGGCTCGGCGAGCACTTCCCGCGTGCGCAACGGCAGCCCGAGCCCGCGGAGATCCGCAAGCGGCTGCTGTACTCACAGGCCATCGAGACGGTCCGCTGCCTGGACGAGGGCGTCGTCACGCACCCCGCCGATGCCGACATCGGCTCCGTGCTCGGGTGGGGCTTCCCGCCGTATACCGGCGGCACGCTGTCGTTCATCGAAACGGTAGGCCTGCGCGACTTCGTGGCCGAGTCGGACCGCCTGGCGGCCGCGTACGGCGAGCGTTTCGCCGTTCCCGACAGCTTGCGGCGCATGGCGGCCGAGGGACGCACTTTTTACGGCAATGCAGCCGCCGAATCGCGGGCGGCAGGAGCGAATACATGAGCGATCTCGAAACCGTCCGCTATCGCCGCGAGGATGCGATCGCGGTGATCACCATTGCGCGCCCGGATGCCATGAACTCGTTCAACTCCGTGCTGCGGCGCGACCTGCTCACGGCGTTCAAGCGTGCGGCGAACGACGACACCGTTCGTGTCGTGGTGCTCACGGGCGAGGGCCGCTCGTTCAGCGCCGGCGCCGACCTGAAGGACGTCGACTACCCCAAGCCCGTCGACGAGCTGCTGCAGGAGGAATACCGCCCGATCCTGGAGTGCATCGCGACCATGCGCCAGCCGGTGATCGCGGCCGTGAACGGTTCCGCCGCCGGCATCGGGATGTCGTTCGTGCTCGCCTGCGACCTCGTCGTGATGGCGGAGGACGCATTCCTCATGTCGGCCTTCTCGAACATCTCGCTCGTGCCTGACGGCGGCCTGAGCTGGTTCCTGGTGCGCCAGATCGGTTACCGGCGCGCCTACCAGGCGGCGATCGAGGCGGAACGGATCGGGGCCGAGCTCTGCAAGAAGCTCGGCCTCGCGAACTGGGTGGTGCCCGCCGAGCGGCTCATGGAGGACACCCTCGAGTGGGCGCGTGCGCTGGCCAGGCGCGCGCCGCTGGCGCTGGCCGCGACCAAGCAGACCATGCGGCACGCCATGGCCAACGACTGGGCCAGCACGTTCGACATGGAGGCGCCGCTGCAGCGCAAGCTGCGCGAAAGCGAGGATTGCGCCGAGGGCATCAAGGCATTCCTCGAGAAGCGCCAGCCCGAATTCAAGGGACGCTAACCGCGCCGGAGCGCGCAGCGCGCGCGACCAGGCAAGGTAAGTGAACATCCGGCAGGAGTGCACACCGCGCCCGCCGGGCCGCAGGAGCGCGAAAGAGCGCGACCACCGACCGCCGAGACAGAGGTAAACGACATGCCGCGCAACATCTTCACCGAAGATCACGAGATCTTCCGCGACTCCGTCCGCGCCTTCCTCCAGAAGGAGATCGGACCCAATGCCGATCGCTGGCAGGAGCAGGGGATCGTCGACCGTGAAGCCTTCCTCAAGGCCGGTGAGCAGGGCCTCCTGCTCATGTGGGCGGACGAGAAGTACGGCGGCGCCGGCGTCAAGGATTTCCGGTACGAGCAGATCCTGATCGAGGAAAACCTGCGCTACGGCGACCCGGGCTTCTTCATGACGCTGCACAGCCGCCTCGTGGGGCCGTACATCGGCGAGCTCGGCACCGAGGAGCAAAAGGCACGCTGGCTGCCGAAGTGCATCACGGGCGAGTACATCCTCGCGATCGCCATGTCCGAGCCCGGGGCGGGCAGCGACGTCGCGGGCATCCGCACGCGGGCCGAGGACAAGGGCGATTACTGGCTGCTGAATGGCTCCAAGACCTACATCTCGAACGGCATCAACGCGGACCTGGTCGTCGTTGCCGCGCGCACGCAGCCGGACAAGCCGCACGGGTTGAGCCTGTTCGTCGTCGAGCGCGGCATGGAAGGATTCGAACGCGGCCGCAACCTGAAGAAGATGGGGCTGAAGAGCCAGGACACCGCCGAGCTCTTCTTCAACAACGTGAAGGTGCCGAAGGAGAACCTGCTCGGCGAAGTGCACCGCGGCTTCTACCACCTCATGCACTTCCTCGCGGAAGAGCGGCTGTTGGGTGCCGTGGGCTATCTCGCCGCCTCCGAGGTCGCGTTCGACATCACGATGGACTACGTCACGCAGCGCAAGGCTTTCGGCCAGCGCATCGCGGATTTCCAGAACACCCGCTTCAAGCTGGCCGACATGCGCACCCAGATCGACGTGGCGCAGGCGTATGTCGATCGCTGCGTGCTGGAGCACAACGCCGGCGAGCTGTCGGCCGAGGATGCGGCGAAGGCCAAGCTGTTCACCAGCGAGCTCGAGGGCCGGGTGATGGACGAGTGCGTGCAGCTCCACGGTGGCGCGGGTTACATGGACGAGTACCCGATCTGCCGCATGTACCTGAACGCGCGGGTCTCGCGCATCTATGCCGGCAGCTCCGAGATCATGCGCGAGATCATCGCGCGCTCCATCGGCCTCGATCCCCGCAAGCAGGCATCGCGCAACGAGGAGACCCGCCGCGCCAGCGCCGCGTAGCGCCAGCACCGCGCGCCCAGGGGCGGCAGGGATCCCGTCGCGCCCAATGCGCGCTCCCACACGCGCACGAACCCGCCCCCGAGCATCGTTCATGCCCGGCCACTGGCCGAACCGCGGAGCCGTGGCCGCATGGGAGCCATTCCCCCAGGGAGACCCCCCGGTCGCGGCGGAGCATCAGCTTCGATCATCAGCGGGCATTAACGATGCGGTGCCAGGGGCCGGTGCCACCGGGGCCAGAACAACCATGCAAG
>Ga0079224_100002377_pt1 | contig 22798 bp, 17 predicted proteins | sample Stecom2015_FD_80414 | JGI IMG/M metagenome (GOLD analysis project Ga0079224, IMG submission 80414) | Agricultural soil microbial communities from Utah to study Nitrogen management - Steer compost 2015 | ecosystem: Environmental > Terrestrial > Soil > Agricultural land | place: USA: Utah...
ACAACCCTTCCGGATCCGCCCCGGAGCGCGTGAACTCATCGGTATGGCACACGCCCGTGGCCTTGATCTCCACCAGCACCTCGCCGTCCTTCGGACCGTCCAGTTCGACGGTCGTCACTTCCAGCGGCTTGCCGGCCTCGTAAGCGACAGCGGCGCGGGTTTTCATGGCGTGCGCATCTCTCGAAGAAAGAGAACGACGCGATTGTGGCTTCTATGGTGCGAGCGCGCCAGTCGTAGACTCCACCGTGCAACGCACCGAGCCTCGGGGTCCGACGCGTTTGCTGCAGTCGGATGAGCAGACGCGTTATGCTCGGCGACAGACTGAATTCGGGGAAAAACCATGCCGACGGGATCGTGTCTTTGCGGCGCACTGCGCTATGAAATTTCTCCGCCCTATCAGTGGATGGCTCACTGTCATTGTTCCATGTGTCGAAAGCACACTGGTGCGCTGTATGACGCGTCCATCGGCTTGCCCGCCGAAGGTTTCCGCTGGCTCACGCCGCCCGCAACGCTGGTGCGTCGCAAGGCTTCGACGGAGGCGAACTTCGCGCGCGGATTCTGTTCACGGTGCGGATCGGTCGCGCCGACGGTTGATGACGATGGCGGCATGTTCTACGTTCCGGCCGGGCAGCTCGAGGACGATCCAGGGTTGCGACCGCAAATGCATATCTTCGTTGGATCGAAGTCGCCGAGCTGCACGATCACCGACGCACTGCCGCAACACGAACACTACCCGCCCGGCGTCAACCTGCCTGTCGCGCAACGCGAGTCGCCCGCCAGCGCAGCGGGCGTCGTGCAGGGAAGTTGCTTGTGCGGGCGGGTTGCATTCGAGCTCAGCAAATCGCCGCGACGCATGGTCAACTGCCATTGCTCCAGATGCCGCCGTAGCCGTGGGAGCGCGTACGCCACGAACGTCTTCGTAAACCTGGAAGACCTGCACTGGACGCGCGGCGCCGAGCAAGCGCGCGTCTACCGGGTCCCGGACGCACGGGCGTTCGCCACGAGCTTTTGTGTGGATTGCGGCGGACTGCTGCCCTGCGCGTTCGAAAAGATCGGCAAGTACCTCGTCCCGGTGGGCGCTCTCGACACACCGCTCGCTTTGACGCCGGGCGCGCACATTCACGTAGCGTCGAAAGCCCCGTGGTTCGAATTCAGCGACGACCTGCCGCGTTACGAAGCGTCGCCGCCGCGTGAGCGGCTGCTGGAGGTGATGTTCGGCGATTGAGTCGCCCTTGAGCCAAACCCGAAGACGGGCGTGAGTGGGATCGTAAATCCGCTGATGGCCCGGTAGGCGACGGCGACGTTGAATCGAACTCAGAGACGGGCGGGAGAATGGATCTGTCCGCGAACTGCGCTACTCGTGCCGCAAGGCCTCGATCGGATCCAGCCGCGCGGCGCGACGCGCCGGGAAGAAACCGAACACCACGCCCACCGCCGCCGAGAAGGTGAAGGAGATCAGGACGATCAAGGGATTCGGCACGAACGGCATGTTGAACATGCTCGTGGCGAGCGCGCCGGCGCTGAGCCCGAGAATGACGCCAATGACGCCGCCGAGCGTCGCTAGCGTGACCGCCTCGACGAGGAACTGCAGCAACACATCGCGAGCCAACGCCCCGACAGCCAAGCGCGTGCCGATTTCCCGCGTCCGCTCGGTCACCGATACGAGCATGATGTTCATGATGCCGACCCCGCCGACCACCAGGCTCACCGCCGCGACGGCGCCGAGCAACGCCGTGAGCACACGCGTCGAGCTCGTGAGAGCGCTGCTGATCTCCTTCATGTCGCGCACGTTGAAGTCGTCTTCGCCGCCGCGGATCTTGCGGCGCTCGCGCAGCAGCCGCTCGATGTCCGCCTGCACTTTCTCGGTCGACACGCCGTCGCGCGCCGAAACCAGTATCGCGTTCACGTCCGAGTTGCCGACCAGGCGTCGTTGCAGCGTGCGCAGCGGAATGAGGACGATGTCGTCCTGGTCCTGGCCGAACCCGGACTGTCCCTTCGCCGACAGTACGCCGATCACCTGACAAGACAATTTCTGCAGACGGATATTGGCGCCGATCGGATCCTGCGCGCCGAACAGCTCCTTGCGCACGGACTCGCCGAGCAGACACACGGCCGCGCCCGCGCGTATTTCGGAATCAGAGAAATTGCGTCCGCTCGCGAGCGGCCAGTCGCGCACCTCGAGGAACTTGTCGCTGGTGCCGGTCACCTGCGTATTCCAGTTCGCATTGCCATAGATCGCCTGCGCCATGGTGTTCGCGCTGGGCGCCACGGCGCGCGCGCCGAGGATCTCGTTCTCTATCGCTGCAACGTCATCCAGCGTGAACGGCGGCGCCGAAGAGCGCGCGCCGCCGCCCCGGCTAAATCCCTGACCGCGATATACCTGGAGCAGATTCGTGCCGAGCTTCTGAATGTCCGCCTGCACCTGGGCCGTGGCGCCTTCACCGATGGTCACCATGGTGATGACGGCGGCGACGCCGATCACTATGCCGAGAATCGTCAGCGAGGAGCGCAGCACGTTGCGGCGGATCTCGCGCAACGCAAGCAGCAATGCGTTAAGGAACATCGGCGCTCTCCGCGATCTGCGGCTCGTTGGCCGTGTCGCTCTCGATCAACCCGTCGCGAAATCGCACGATGCGGCGCGTCCAGGCGGCGATGTCAGGCTCATGCGTGACCATGGCGATGGTGATGCCTCGCTGGCGATTGAGCGTGGTGAGCAGCTTCATGATCTCGGTGCTGGTCGCGCTGTCGAGATTGCCGGTGGGCTCATCGGCGAACAACACGCGCGGCTCGGTGACGATCGCCCGTGCAATCGCCACGCGTTGCTGCTGACCGCCCGAGAGCTGACTCGGCGCGTGCGACTCGCGGCCCACGAGCCCGACTTCCTGCAGCGCCCGCCGGGCGCGCGCATGCCGCTCGGCCGTCGGGATGCGGCGGTAGATCAGCGGCAGCTCGACGTTCTCCAGCGCGGTCGTCCTGCTGAGCAGGTTGAAGCCCTGGAAGACGAAGCCCATATACATGCGCCTGAGGAGCGCGCGCTGGTCGGAGTTCATGCGACCGACCTCGGCGCCGCAGAACAGGTAACGGCCCGATGTCGGCGTATCCAGGCAACCAAGGATGTTCATGCACGTCGACTTGCCCGAGCCGCTCGGTCCCATCACCGCGACGAACTCGCCCGAGTCGATACGCAGATCCACGCCGCCCAGCGCCCGGACTTGCGCCTCGCCTTCACCGTAGATCTTGGTGACTCGCGACAGCTCGATCAGCGGTGCGCGAGCTTTGGGCATGCCGGTCACGGCTTGGCGGCCTGGGCGTCGACGATCACTTTCACGCCTGGCTCGAGCTTGCGCTTGAGCGCCCTTTCGAGCTCTTCGGTTCCGGCCATCGGACCGGCCAGTTCCGCGGACACGCTTTGCGGGTCCAGATCGAGCACCTGCGTGAAACGCCCGTCACTGACGCCCGGCCTGAACAGAACCGGCGCCGGTTTGCCGTTCTCCAGCAAGTACGCGCGGCCGATGAGCTGAGCGCCGTTGCGCCGTGCGCCGGGACGGCGCATCGGCATCCGCGGCATGAGCGCCGACAACGGACCGCCCTGCTGTGCAGAAGGCTCCTCGGCGGGCGGCGGTGTGAACCGAAGCGCCGCGTTCGGAATCAACACGGCGTCCGCGACGCCTTCGGTGATGATTTGCGCCGTGGCGGTCATGCCGGGACGCAGCAACAGATCCGAGTTGTCGACTTCCAGCACGGTTTCGTACGTGACCACGCCGGTGGACGTGGCGCTCGCTGGGCCGCTCGATGCGGAATCCTGCATGCTCTTGGACGCGAAGTGCACTCGAGTGATGTGCGCCTCGAAGGAGCGGTTCGGATAGGCGTCCACCGTGAACGTCGCCTGCTGTCCGACCTGCACGGCGCCCACATCAGCCTCGTCGACCGCAACGCGAAGCTCCATCTTGCGCAGGTCTTCGGCAAGCGTGAACAAAGTAGTCACCTGAAGAGAGGCCGCCACCGTCTGACCTGGCTCGACCGCACGCACCAGCACCACGCCATTGATGGGCGAGCGGATCTCCGCCTTGCCAAGATCGATGCGGGCGGCCTCGAGGTTGGCGCGCGCCTGCGCCACCGCTGCGCGGGCCGCAGCCGCGTCGCCCTCGGCGCGTGCGAGCGTCGCCTCCGCAACGTCCAGATCCTGTTGTGACGGCAACTTGCCGCCGCTGAGCTCGCGCACCCTGCGCAGCCGCTCCAGATTGGCCCGAGCCTCCTTCACGCTCGCGTCGCTCTGCACGACGCGCGCCTCCGCGGAGGCGAGCGAGCTTTCCGCTTGCAGCACCTGCGCGCTGAGCCGCGTCGTGTCCAGCACCGCGAGGACCTGCCCCTTCTGCACCTGATCGTTCACATCCACGTTGACGGTGCGAATGGCGCCTGACAGCTCACTGCCGATGTCGACCTGGTTGCGCGGCTCGAGACTGCCGGTGGCGCTCACCGTCACGGTGAGCGCGCCGCGTGTGACGTCCTGGGTGACATAGATCGTGCGCCCTTGGCCGTCGCGCCCGAAGAAATACCAGGTCGCGATGAGCGCCGCCGCCGCGAGCGCCGCCCACGTGATCCAGCGGCGCCATCGGCCGCCGGCGCCCGAATAAAGCTGGGCGAGCGTCTGCTCCACATCCGAGGCCTGCTTAATTTCCGTATCCATGAGTCATGCGCTCTCTTCGTACACCGACCAGCCGCCGCCCAGCGCCTTGTACAGCCGGATAAGATTCGCGACCAGCTCGCCCTGACTCACCGCGAGAGAGTCCTCGACCGTGATCAGCTGTCGGTCGGAAGTCACCACGGTCTGAAAGTCGACCAGCCCCGAGTTGTATTGGACCAGCGCCAGCTCCGCCGCACGGCGCGCGCTGGCGGCGGCCTCGAGCAACGCTGCATGGCGGTGCTGCTCGTTTACCCAAGCGACCAGAGCATTGTCGACTTCTTCGTAGGCCGCGAGCACGACCGCCTCGTACGACTTGAGCGCCTGTTCCAGCAACGCATTCTGGACATCCACATTGCGGCGCAGCGCCCCGCCGCGAAACAGCGGCATGGTCAGGGAAGCCGCCAGGCGCTCGCTGCGTACGCCGTCCAGCACATCGCTGGCGGACAAGGACTGCAGCGTGATCGCGCCCGATAGCGACAGGCTCGGATAGAGCGCCGCAGTCGCCACGCCGACCTGCGCCGTCTGGGCGGCCAGGCGGCGCTCGGCGGCGCGAATGTCCGGACGACGCCGCAGCACGTCTGCGGGCACGCCGGCCACGATCTCGAGCGGGGCGGTGGGAATGGCGCGAGGCTTGGCCAGCAGCTCAGTGAGCGTCCCCGGCGGCTCGCCGGTGAGGACCGCGAGCCGGTTCATCGCCTGGGCGAGGCTCGACTCGAGCGCGGGAATCTGCGCGCGCGTCTGATCGTAGCTGGCGCTCGCCTGCTCTACGTCGAGCACGCTGGCGAGCCCCGCCTCGGCGCGCCAGCGGGCGATCTCCAGGGACTGGCGCTGCGTTTCCAGGTTGCGTTGCGCATAGGCCAGCCGGGTCTGGGCGGTGCGCACATCGGTGTAACCGAGCGCCACGTCCCCGAGCAGCGTGATGAGCGCATCGCGCAGATCCGCCTCGCTTGCCTGAAGCTGCGCGTCAGCCGCCTCGAACGCGCGGCGCTTGCCGCCGAACAGATCCAGCTCCCAGAGCGAATCGAAGCCCGCCGCGTAGACGGCGTCGCCGCTCGATCCGCTCACAGGGGCGTCCGGATCGTTCAGCGGGACGCCCAGGCGACCGTCCGATTCGCTGCGGCTCGCACCCGCCGAGGCGCCGATAGTGGGATAAAACCCCGCGGCGGATACGCCGCGGCGCGCGCGCGCCTCGACCACCCGGGCGCGGACCTGCGCCACCGTCTTGTTGCCGGCCAGCGCGCGTTCGATGAGCTCATTGAGCATCGGGTCGTCGAGCGTCGTCCACCACGCCGCCAGGGAAGGCGCGTCCGGGGACTCGATGCGCACGCCGGCCGACGGCAGTGAACGCCACTCATCCAAAGTCGGCGTCTGCGGCGGCCGGTAGTCGGGGCCCACCGCGCAGGCGCCGAGCAACGCACCAAGCGCGACGGCGAGGAACGCCGTCCGAGCGGCGCCTGCAGGGCGAGTTGTTGAGGCGAAAGCTGAAACGGCGCGCGATTCGCACGCATGAATGCGCGGCTCGCGCTCGAGAACAGGCAAAGAAGCACCTCCGGGGCGACGGCTCACCACACGAGACCTGCATGAGAGCGCAGCGAGCGTGCAAAAGTTCGATGTTCGCGGCGTTCAGGATAGGTCATTGTCGAACGAGGGCGAGCATTGCTTTCGTCTCCGGGCGCGGCGGCCAGGCTTGGCGACGGTCGTGCGTCCGCTGCGCTTGACGAACTGTGAGCGGGTGCGAACCAGTCGCGATACGCCATCAACGCACGATCGCCGGCCCCGTTGACGCGGCCGTTCTGATCCGGACGCGCCGGCGCGGTTTCATCGTCTACGGAATCTCTGATTACTCTATTTCTGTGATCTTCTGTGATCTCGAGTAACCGGACAGTTCGGCGAGGTATTCGTATTCAGGTTGTCCGGGCGGTGGTCGCATGCGCCGGCGGGGCGCCGCCTTGGCCTGGCTGGCGCCCCGTTGCGGTACAAGATGAGGCGACGCTTCCTCGTGTTCGGTGACCGCTCACCCTTCACGCGACCGGCTGGGCGCCTTTGCGGGCCGATCCGACGCGGGTCGCGATCCCGCCGACCGCAACCTCGCCGCCCAACTGCGCCGCGCGCAGCCGCGGCACGATCATTGGCACTCGCTTGCGATAGTTCTCGTAATCCGCACCGTGCGCCGCCACGAGGTCGCGCTCTTCCAGGAAGATGCCGATGAAGATGTACGCCGTGGTGGCGATGGCGAACACCAGATGCGCCGCGCTCATGTGCGGCGTGGCCCAGAAAACGATCAGCCAGCCGACATACAGCGGATGGCGCACATGCTTGTACGGGCCGGGCGTGACGAACTTCAGCTCCGTGTATCGCTCGCCGCGCAGGAACAGCCAAACCTGCCGCAACCCGAACAGATCGAAGTGATTGATTAGGAACGTGGTGAACAACACCAGCGCCCAGCCGAAGGCGTACAGGCTGTACAGCGCTGCCTGACCGATCGTCGAGTCCACAGACCAAATCTGCCCTCCGATCGGCTGCCAGAGTGCAAACAGAGCGATCAGCGCCAGGCTCGACGCCAGCGTGTACGTGCTGCGCTCCGCAGCTCGCGGAATGATGCGCGTCCACATGCGCTTGAACGCTGGCCGCGCCATCACGCTGTGCTGCACAGCAAACAAGCCGAGCAGTCCGAGATTGATCGCCAGAGCCGCGCCAAGCGGCGTCGTGGGCGCGCCGTCGAGGCGGGTAGGCGTAAGAAATCCGCCGATGAAACCGATCGCGTAAAGGAAGGTCGCGAAGAACACGGCGTAGCAGACCACGCCGTACACGAACACAGTGATGCGCTTGACCATTACATTCTCCCGTTGACGTTTGGCTTACATGCGTATGGCGGGCGGCCGCTCGTCGGCCAGAGCCGCGAACGCGGACGCGTTGGGGCGATCAGCGCCAGGATGGACGGTCGTCGGATTCACCAGCGCGAGCAGCAATGCGAGCGTCACCAGCGCCGACAGACTCAGGATCACCGCGTCCAGCGCGCCAACCAGCTTCGAGTGAAATTTCATGGGGTCGTCCTCCAGAGCGTTGAAAGCCAAACCTTTGAAGCCCGCCAGACGCACGGCGGGACCGCCGCGGCGCCGCTCAGGGCGCCGGGAAGCCGTGGCGCCGTCTGGTCTCGGCGGGGCGCACTGTGGCGTGAGTTCGTGAGGCCACGGTGAACGCGGCCGTGAAGAAGCCGTGAACGGACCGGGAATCGGGAACGGGACGGTTCATTTCTCCCGCGGAGCGCGCATGCATCCGCTCGGAGGCAAGGAAAGAAGAAAGAGTGACCGGCCTGGTTGCAACGCACCGCACTGTGCTGCTAGATTCCGAGCCATGCGTACCAGCCAGCACATCTTCGCTTCGCCCCTTCGCGGCAGCGGGCTGCTGTGTGCGCGCCTGCACCTGCGTCGCTAAGACGCAGACACCTCGCCTCCACGCCAGGGACTGGCGCTCCAAATCGTCTTGCAGTAATTATCCAGCCGCTCGCTGCGTCGCAGGCATTGCGCCCTAGCGTCCGCGCAGGCGGTTGGGAACCACAGGAACGCAGCTCATGCTCGAGGATCCAGCGAACAAATACCGGCCTTTCCCCCCTGTCGCCCTGCGCGACCGCACCTGGCCTGATCGCGTCATTTCCCAGGCCCCGGTGTGGTGCAGCGTGGATCTGCGCGACGGCAACCAGGCGTTGATCGAGCCCATGGACGCCGCCCGCAAGCGGCGGATGTTCGATCTGCTGGTCAAGACTGGCTTCAAAGAGATCGAGGTCGGCTTTCCGGCGGCATCACAGACCGACTTCGACTTCGTTCGCGAGCTGATCGACAGCGGGTCGATCCCCGACGATGTGACCATACAGGTGCTTACGCAGGCGCGCCCGGAGCTGATCGAGCGCACCTTTGAGGCGTTGCGCGGGGCGCGACGCGTCATCGTGCATCTGTACAACTCCACCTCGACCGTGCAGCGCCGCGTCGTTTTCGGCCTTGACCGCCCGGGCATCATCGACATCGCGGTGAGAAGCGCGCACGTGGTGCGCGACCTGGCGGCCCAGAACCCCGCAACGGAGTGGATCTTCCAGTACAGCCCGGAGAGCTTTACGGGCACGGAGCTCGATTTCGCAGTGGAGATCTGTGACGCGGTTACGGAAGTCTGGCGGCCGACGCCCGAACGCAAGGTGATTTTGAACTTGCCGGCCACCGTCGAGATGGCGACCCCGAACGTCTACGCCGACCAGATCGAATGGTTCGCGCGCCACGTCGCACGTCGGGATTCGGTCGTGCTGTCGGTGCATCCGCACAACGATCGCGGCACGGCGGTGGCGGCGGCGGAGCTGGCCGTGATGGCGGGGGCGGACCGCGTCGAGGGCACTCTGTTCGGCAACGGCGAGCGCACCGGCAACGTGGACATAGTGACGCTGTCGCTCAATCTCTACACGCAGGGCGTTCACCCCGGCCTCGACTTCTCGAACATCAACGAGGCGGCGCGCTGCGTCGAGCACTGCAATCAGCTTCCGATTCATCCGCGTCACCCGTATGTCGGCGACCTGGTGTTCACGGCTTTCTCCGGCTCACATCAGGACGCGATCAAGAAGGGCTTCGCGGCGCGGCGCCCGGAGGACTTGTGGGAGGTGCCGTATCTGCCGATCGATCCGCGCGACGTCGGCCGGACGTACGAATCGGTGATCCGCGTCAACAGTCAGTCCGGCAAGGGCGGCATCGCTTATCTGCTGGAGCGCGATTACGACCTCACCATGCCGCGGCGCCTGCAGATCGAGTTCAGTCAGGTGGTGCAGGCCGTCACTGATGCGACCGGCAAGGAGCTGAGCTCCGCGGAGATCTGGTCGCTGTTCCAGCGGGAGTATCTGGAGCAGGACGGTCCGTACGTGTACGGCGGCCACCAGTTGTCACATTCGCGTGATCGCGAAGAAATCGAACGGCTCGTCCTGAAGCTCAAGCGCCACGGTCAGGGCGCGTTGCTGCACGGCGAGGGCAACGGACCGATCGACGCCGTCGTGAACGCCCTCGGTCTGCGCTTCGACGTGCTGTCCTATGAGGAGCATTCGATCGGGACGGGCAGCAACGCACGTGCAGTGGCGTTCGTGGAGATCACGACGCCCGCCCGCGCCACTCTGTTCGGCGTAGGGATGCACGCGAACATCGTGACCGCCTCGCTGCTGGCGGTGCTGAGTGCAGTGAACCGCGCGCTCGGGCGCGGGCTGCTCGACGACTCGATCGAGGCTGCGGGCGGCTGACGCAGCGGTGCGCGTCAGGCCGACGAGTCGGCCTGACGCCTCCATGGCGCAACAGCAGGATCAGCCGGCGATGTACCGCTCGAGCTGATCGATGGTCTGCTGCTGCTCTTCGATGACCGCTTTGACGAGATCGCCGATCGATACGATTCCGGTCAGTCGTCCATTCTCGACCACGGGCAGGTGGCGGATGCGCCGCTCCGTCATGATTTCCATGCAGTGATGCACCGTCTCGTCAGCGCTTACGGTGACGACCGGAGAGCTCATGACTTCCCCGACAGATGTGTCGGCGCTCGAGCGGCCCCGCAGGATCACCTTGCGGGCGTAGTCGCGTTCCGAAACGATGCCGACCAGCTCGCCGTCGCTCACGACTGGCAGTGCGCCGATGTGCTCAATGGCCATCGTCCGGATCGCCTCGAAGACCGGCTCGTCCGGACCGATCGTCCAGACCTTAGAACCTTTGGCGGCAAGCAGGTGTTTGACACGTAGCATTAGTGGACCTCCACAATGGAACTCACCGCAACGCGCCGGTGATTTCAATCAGGATATTCCGCGGAGCTGAAAGCCGCCCGGCGCAGGCGGCGCTCAGTCCTAATGGCGGTCGCCCCGCCATGCATTCGGAACGCAACACGTTTCGGATGAGAGCGGCGCCTCAGCTACGCCGTCGCGAAGAAAGCCCCTTGAGGTGTTTGTCCAGAAACTTCACGTAGGCCTCGGAAGCCTGAATGCGATTCTCCCGCTTGGTGAAACCGTGGCCTTCGTCGGAGAACAGCACGTACTCCACGGGCACGCCGTTGGCGCGCACCGCCTTGACGATCTCGTCGCTTTCAACCTGCAACACGCGAGGATCGTTGGCGCCCTGCACCACGAGCAACGGCGCGCGTATGTTGTTCGCATGAAAAAGCGGCGAGATCTTCCGATGTCGCTCGCCGTCGGCAGCCGGATCGCCCATCTCGTCGTACAGCGCCTCCTTGAACGACTCCCACCACGGCGGGATGCTCGTAAGCGTGCGCACCCAGTTCATCACGCCAAAGATGTCGATTCCGACATCGAACACTTCGGGCTCGAAGGCCAGCGCGGCGCCGACCAGGTAGCCCCCGTACGAGCCTCCGATGACGCCGATGCGCTCCGCATTCACCCAATCGAGAGAGGCGAGGTAATGCTTGGCGTAGACGATGTCCTTGAGATCGACGTCGCCGTGCTTCTTGTCATCCATACGGAAGAACGTCTTGCCGTAGCCGGATGAGCCGCGGTTGTTCGCCGCCAGCACCGCGTACCCGTGATTCACGAGGTGCTGAAGCATTGCAGAGTACCCGGTGCGGCTTTGTCCGCCCGGGCCGCCATGCACGAAGACCAGCGCCGGAACCTTGTGGGTCGCGGATGCGCCCTTGGGCTTGTAGAGAATCGAAGGAATCTCCAGCCCGTCGAAGCTCGGGTAGCGCACCACCTCCGAGGCGACCAGGTCCGCCTCATCGATCTCCGGGTTGAGCGCCTTTGTCAGGCGGGCGCTCTCCTGTGCAGCCAGGTCCACCACGTACACGTCGTTCGGCGAGGTGTCGGAGCTCAACATGAACGCCACCTTGCTCTCGTCGCGGGAGAAGCGGACCTGCGCGAGATCGCCCGGCGGCAGGCCGGGAAGCTTCAGCTGCTCGCCGCTCTTGACCTCTACGATGGTCACCACGGTGCGTGCGCCCTCGTTCTCACCATGTACGCGATAGCGCCCGGAATCGGAGAACGTCACGAAGGTCACATCCCAGTCCGCTTCGATGAGCGGAGCGCGTTTTCCGGTGGCGATGTCGTATGTCCAGGCCTGCGTAAACTCGCCGTGCTCGTCTGTCGAGTACACGAGCCGCTTGCCGTCGCGCGTAAACTCGTAGACGCCGTGCGAGACGGCGCCTTCGTGCTTGGTGATGAGCCGCGGCTTCGGCTGCACCGAGCGCAAATCGACGAGATACAGGTCGGAGTCCGCGCTCGTGCGGGGCTTCACGAGCGCGGCGTAACTGCCGGTGGGCGCGACGGCCGCGACTGCGAGCGCATCGTCGTTCTGGAAAAGGAGCGTGCGCGAGTAGTCCTGCGCGTCGTAGCGGTACAGATCGAACGCTTTCTGGTCGCGCTCATTCGTGAGCACGAAGAACGACTTGCCGTTCGCCGCCCAGCCGGCGAACTGCGCCTTCACCTTGTCGCCCGGCGTGAGATCCTTGCTGCGGCCGGAGAGCTCCTTTACGAACAGGTGATTGAGCTCATTGCCGCCTTGGTCCGCCTCGAACAGCACACGCTGGTCGTCAGGGAACCAGGAGACGGCGAACGTCGAGTCGCCCGTCGAAGAAGTGAGCGCGCGCTTCTCGCCGCCGGAAGCTTCCAGTGCGTAGGCGTTGAAAATGCCGGTTTCGTCGGAGTGCAGCAGCAACTCCTGGTCGTCGTGCGACCAGGCGTATCCCGGCGCCAGTCCGAAAGAGGTGGTCTTGAAAAACGCGGCGGCGCTGTAACGCTGCACCGCAGGGGCGGCCTCGTCGACCTGACTTGTAGTGGACTGCCGATCGCCGCAGCCGGCCAGGGCCATGACGGCGAGGACTGCTATCGAACTCAGTGCGCGCAGGTTCATCATGTTGATTCTCCGCCGACGAGCCCCGTCCCACATCTACTCAGTCGGCTGTTTTTCCCAGGAAATGAACGCCCATTGCATCGGCGCCCGAAGTCTGGCGCCGCCCTCCTTACCTTCGCTCCAACGCCGCAGGCGCGCGATTTCATCTTCGTTCAGCTTGCCCAGCGACCAGCTGACGCGCCTGACGAGATCGTCGAAATCAGCGCCGTCTATGTGGGCGTCATTGCGGATGTAATCGACCCGCGCGTGGATGCCCATGGCGTGCAGAATGTTCACCACGTAGATGTAATCGGGCGCCGCGACGCGCGTACGGCCGATGACCTCGAGGATTTCCTGGCTGACGAATTTGCCGCCGACCGTGTGCGTCAGGTAAACCCGCCTGAGAGCCTTGTCGTTGAGTTTTTTCAGTGCAGCAGCCAGGTCCTGGACGCTGGTGGACCGCGAGGCGACGACGATGTCGCAGCTCGGTATATCCGACCAGTCGTCCTCCCAGGCTCGCAGTATTGGCGTGACGTTGCTCACGCCCAGAAGGCTGGCGTTCGATGCAAGCGCGTCGAGCATCCCCTGGCTGTAATCGAGGCCGTAGACGGCCTTCAGGCGGCTGGCGAGCGGCAGACAGATCGTGCCCGGACCGCAGCCGACGTCCAACAAGGTGTCGCAGCCGGACAAGTCCATCCGGCTGATGAACTCCTGCGCATAGCGGCTCTGCAGCGAGCGGCGACTGACGTCTTTTGCGCGCCCGTCCCAGGCGCTGGCCGGCTTGGGCGAACGGGATGCCGCCGCCAGGTGCTCGCGATAGAGGCGCCCGAAGTCGATCGCTCCGATTCCGACAGCGCCGCTATCGCGCCTTGCGCTCATCTCGCCGCTCCAGATCCGTCCGGCGCGCCGCGAGCGAGCCTGCGGGGGTCGACAGGCTCGACACGACCCACGGACCGCCGACATTCCTTGAACCAAGCCTCCAACGCCTCGATGCGCGGCGGCAGCTCGACGCCCTCTCCCCCGGTGAAGGCGCGCCAGGCGTCCAGGTAGCGCTCGGCCACGATGATCAGCAGCGGCGTGCGCTCGCCCATCAGGGCGAGCAGCTCGTCGATCAGGCCGCGCCCCGACGCTTCCAGCACGCCGAAGCGGTTGGCGATGGCCAGATCGGGCTTCTGCCGCAGCGCATCCCGCAGCACCACCCCGGCCGCCGCCACCCCGGCTGGATCGAGGGAGCACGCGGACGAACCGGCGCCCAGATCCTGGGAAATCGGGAAGCAGCAAGCGGGATCGTTCAGGTCGGTCAGCGTCATCTGCTTGCCTTTCCCGGCGCTTCTGCGGGATTGCTGCACCAGCCCGCACACGCGCCAGCCCTGGCGCCGCATGCGCGAGGCGAACTCGGCCAGCAGCTTATCGGCGACATCCGACTCGGAAGACACGACGGCTGCGATTGGAAACGATGATGCGCTCATGGCTAGGGGCGGCTGTGCGCAATAGCCTATCGTAATATCGCCTCCGCTGGCATCACGGTGCACGCGGCTTCAACGGCCGCAAGGCTCCGCAGTACTACTTGAACCTGATGATTGCCTGGTCCACGGCCAGGCTGTCACCGGGTTTGGCCAGGATTTCTTCCACCACCGCGTCCTGGCTCGCCTTCAACACATTCTCCATTTTCATCGCTTCGATGACTGCGAGCTTGTCGCCGGCTTTGACTTCCTGACCGGCCTCCACCGACAACTCAGTCAGCAGCCCTGGCATCGGCGAAAGCAGCAACTTGGAAAGATCCGGAGCAGGTTTCTTGATCATATGCCCCGAGAGCTCGGCGGCGAGCGCGCTCATCATGCGCACATCGACCTGCACGCCCGAATGGAACAGGCGATAGACCGGGCCCAGACGATCCACTTGCACCCGGACGAGACGGCCATTCACGGTTCCCGTGAACAAAGGCTCGCCGAAACGCCAATCCGATTGCACGTCGTAGGTCCGGCTGCCGATAGCCACCCGCTGTTGCGGCGAGCGCTGCACCACGCTGACGGCGTACTTTTCTTCACCGATCTGCGCGACCAGACCGTTGCTGGGCACATGCGCGTGGCCGGGGAGCTGGCCGCTGATCGAAGCGTCACGGGCCAGACGGCGGGCATGAATACTGGCCGCCACGCTGACGAATAACAGTGGGTCTTCGACCTTCACATCCGTTACTTGGAATCCCTTGGGGAACTCTTCGGCGATGAATCCGGTATTGAACTTACCCGAAACGAAACGCGGGTGCTGCATCAGCGCCGCCTGGAAGGGAATGTTGGACGCGACGCCGCGGATGACGAACGCGTCGAGCGCATTGCGCATCCGCTCGATGGCCTGCTCGCGATTGGCGCCGTGCGTAATGAGCTTGGCGATCATCGAGTCGTAATGCATCGAGATCTCGCCGCCTTCGTAAACGCCGGTGTCCACGCGGATCTCGCCCTCCTTGGCGGGAGGCGGCAGGTAGCGGGTCAAGCGTCCGGTCGAGGGCAAGAAGCCCCGGAAGGGGTCCTCCGCGTTGATGCGGCATTCCATCGCCCACCCGTCGAGCTTGATTTCATTCTGCGTGAACGGAATCTTTTCACCAGCGGCCACGCGAATCATCAGCTCGACCAGGTCCAATCCCGTGATCATCTCCGTCACCGGGTGTTCGACCTGCAGTCGAGTGTTCATCTCGAGGAAGTAGAAGGAACGGTCCTTGCCGACCACGAACTCCACGGTGCCCGCGCTCTGGTAGCGGACCGCCTTGGCCAGCGCGACCGCCTGCTCTCCCATCGCTTTACGAGTGGCTTCATCCAGAAAGGGCGAGGGCGCCTCCTCGATGACTTTCTGATGGCGGCGCTGGATGGAGCATTCACGCTCCCACAAGTACACGACATTGCCGTGCGCGTCGCCGAGCACCTGGATTTCTATGTGGCGTGGCTCTTCGACGAACTTCTCGATGAAGACACGGTCATCGCCGAACGCATTGCGAGCTTCGTTGCGGCATGAGGTGAAGCCTTCGCGAGCTTCCTGGTCGTTGTACGCCACACGCAGACCTTTGCCGCCGCCGCCAGCGCTGGCTTTGATCATCACGGGATAGCCGATGTTGCGCGCGATCTCGACTGCACTCTCGGCGCTCTCGATCGGTTCGTTCACGCCCGGGATCGTGTTGACCTTTGCCTTGGCCGCCAGCTGCTTCGAGGCGATCTTGTCGCCCATGGAAGCGATGGAATAGTGCTTCGGACCGATGAAGACGACGCCCTCTTCCTCTACGCGTCTGGCAAAGCTCTCGTTTTCGGCCAGAAACCCGTATCCGGGATGGACGGCTTCGGCGCCGGTCTGCTTGCAGGCGGCGATGATCTTGTCTATCGACAGATAGGAATCCTTGGATGCGGCCGGGCCGATCAGCACAGCCTCATCGGCGAGTTCCACATGGCGTGAACCAGCATCCGCTTCCGAATATACCGCGACGGTGCGAATACCCAACTTGCGGGCGGTATGGATGACGCGGCACGCGATCTCGCCGCGATTGGCGATCAGAATCTTCTTGAACATAAGAGTACTGCTTAAAGAGGGATGTTGCCGTGCTTGCGCCAGGGGTTTTCGAGCTTCTTGTCCTTCAGCATAGCCAGCGAGCGGCAGATTCTGCGGCGAGTGCCGTGCGGCATGATCACGTCATCGATGAAACCGCGATGCCCTGCAATGAACGGATTGGCGAACTTGATGCGGTATTGCTCGGCGCGCTCTGCAATCTTCTGTTCGTCGCCGATGTCCTTGCGGAAGATGATCTCCACCGCGCCTTTCGGCCCCATCACCGCGATCTCGGCCGTCGGCCAGGCGAAATTGACATCGCCGCGCAAGTGCTTGGACGCCATCACGTCATAGGCGCCGCCGTAGGCCTTGCGCGTGATGACCGTGATCTTCGGCGCCGTACACTCCGCATATGCGTACAACAGCTTGGCGCCGTGCGTGATGATGCCGCCGTATTCCTGCGATGTGCCAGGCAGGAAGCCCGGGACGTCGACCAGCGTGATCACTGGAATATTGAAAGCGTCGCAGAAGCGCACGAAGCGGGCGCCCTTGATCGAGCTCTTGATGTCCAGGCAGCCGGCCAGCACCAGCGGCTGATTGGCGACGATGCCCACAGCGCCGCCCGCCATGCGCGCAAAGCCGATGACGATGTTTTTCGCATGCTCGGGCTGCAGCTCGAAAAACTCGCCCTCATCGACGATCTTCGTGATCAGCTCCTTCATGTCGTACGGCTTGTTCGGGTTGTCGGGGACGAGCGTGTCCAGCGAGTACTCTTCGCGATCGGCCGGATCGTCGCACTGGATGACGGGCGGCTTTTCACGGTTGTTCAGCGGCAGGTAGTTGAAGAACTCCCGCAGCATGGTGAGTGCTTCGACGTCGTTCTCGAACGCCAGGTCGGCGACGCCGGAGCGGGTCGTATGCGTCACCGCGCCGCCGAGCTCTTCTGCAGTCACGCGCTCGTGCGTCACCGTTTTCACGACGTCCGGACCAGTCACGAACATGTACGAGCTATCCTTCACCATGAAAATGAAATCGGTGATGGCCGGCGAATACACCGCGCCGCCGGCGCACGGCCCCATGATCATGGAGATCTGCGGAACGACGCCGGACGCAAGCACATTGCGCTGGAAGACTTCGGCGTAGCCGCCGAGCGAAGCCACGCCCTCCTGGATGCGCGCGCCTCCGGAATCGTTCAGGCCGATCACCGGCGCGCCGACCTTCATCGCCTGGTCCATGATCTTGCAGATCTTCTCTGCGTGCGATTCGGAGAGCGCGCCGCCAAACACGGTGAAATCCTGCGAGAACACGAACACCAGTCGGCCATTGATGGTGCCGTAGCCAGTGACCACGCCGTCGCCGGGAACTTTGGCGTCGGCCATGCCGAAGTCGACGCAGCGATGCTCCACGAACATATCCCACTCTTCGAATGTGCCGGGATCGAGCAATAGCTCGATGCGTTCGCGCGCCGTGAGTTTGCCTTTGGCGTGCTGCGCCTTGATTCGCTCCGCACCGCCTCCCATCCGCGCGGCCGCGCGCTTCTCTTCGAGCTGTTTGATGATGTCTTGCATTGGCGTCTCTTTAACTCACGAATCGTTCAGCGCCAGCAAACGGACCGCTGCTGCGCTGGCTGAGCCGCCGCCGTCCGTCACGTGGCGACAGTAGCGTCCAGCTTCTATCGGACTGCGGCGGCGCTCCCTTGAACCTTCTGAACCTTCAAAGCTCAACCGCCGCATCAATGGCTGAGCACGCGTGTACGCGCCTCATCAAGCATCCGCGTAGCGGGCGCGTAGCGCGTCCAGCACCTGGCGTGCTGAATGGGAGATCACGGAACCAGGTCCGAATATACCGGCCACCCCGGCGCGCCGCAGGAACTCGTAGTCGCCGGCCGGAACGACGCCGCCGACGAATACGCAGATGTCGCCCGCGCCCTGTTCCTTCAGCGCCGCAATCAACTGCGGCACAAGAGTCTTGTGGCCGGCCGCAAGGCTCGATACGCCGATGACGTGAACGTCGTTCTCGATGGCTTGGCGCGCCGCCTCTTCCGGCGTTTGGAACAGCGGCGCGATATCCACATCGAATCCCATGTCTGCAAAGGCGGTTGCGACGACTTTCGCGCCGCGGTCATGCCCGTCCTGCCCGAGTTTGGCGATCATGATGCGCGGTCGGCGGCCTTCCTCGGCCGCGAACTTCTCGATGTCGCGCTTGAGCGCCTGCCACTCGGCGCTGTCGCCGAAGGCCGCGCCATACACACCGGAAATACTGTCGGTGGCGGCGCGGTAGCGGCCGACTGCCTGCTCGATGGCGTCGGAGATCTCGCCGCCGGTGGCGCGCACCCGCACAGCCTCGATGGAAAGCTCGAGAAGATTGCCCGTACCGCTGCGCGCCGCTTCCGTCAGTGCGGCGAGCGCAACGTTCACCGCCGATTGGTCGCGCGTGGACCGGATGCGTTTGAGCCTCTCGATCTGCGCTTCGCGCACCGCGGTGTTGTCGATGTCGCGCACATCGACGGGCGCCTCTTTCTCGAGCCGATACTTGTTCACGCCGACGATCACGTCCTCGCCGCGATCGATCCGCGCCTGCTTCTGGGCGGCGCACGCTTCGATCTTGCGTTTCGCCCAGCCCGATTCGACAGCCTTGGTCATGCCGCCCATGGCCTCAACTTCCTCGATGATCTCCCAGGCTTTGTCGGCGAGATCCTGCGTCAGCTTCTCCATCATGTAGGAGCCGGCCCAGGGATCGATCACATTGGTGATGTGCGTCTCTTCTTGCAGGATGAGCTGCGTGTTGCGGGCGATGCGCGCCGAGAAATCCGAGGGAAGGGCGATCGCCTCATCGAACGAATTGGTGTGCAAACTTTGGCTGCCGCCAAAAACGGCCGCCATCGCCTCGATCGTCGTGCGCACGATGTTGTTGTATGGATCCTGCTCGGTGAGCGACCAGCCCGAGGTCTGGCAGTGAGTGCGCAGCATCATGGAACGCGGGTTCTTCGGCCCGAACTCGCTCATGATCCGCCACCACAACAGGCGAGCGGCGCGCAGCTTGGCGACTTCGAGGTAGAAGTTCATGCCGATGCAGAAGAAGAAGCTCAAGCGCCCGGCGAATACGTCCACGTCCATGCCGCGGGCGACCGCCGTGCGCACGTACTCCTTGCCGTCCGCCAGGGTGAAGGCGAGCTCCAATGCTTGTGTGGCGCCGGCTTCCTGCATGTGGTAGCCGGAGATCGAAATCGAGTTGAATTTCGGCATGCGCCGCGCGGTGTATTCGATGATGTCCGCGACGATTCGCATCGAAGGCGCCGGTGGATAGATGTAGGTGTTGCGGACCATGAACTCCTTGAGGATGTCGTTCTGAATGGTCCCGGACAGCTGCTCCTGCTTGACGCCTTGCTCTTCGGCGGCGACCACATATCCGGCCAGAACAGGCAGCACCGCGCCGTTCATGGTCATGGAGACGCTCACTTTGTCGAGCGGGATGCCGTCGAACAGGATCTTCATATCCTCGACGGTGTCGATCGCCACGCCGGCTTTGCCAACGTCACCGACGACGCGGGGATGATCGGAGTCGTAGCCACGATGAGTCGCCAGGTCGAAGGCGACCGACACGCCCTGGGCGCCCGCCCGAAGCGCCTGGCGATAGAATGCATTAGACTCTTCGGCGGTCGAGAACCCGGCGTATTGCCGAATCGTCCAGGGCCGCACGGCGTACATGGTGGCCTGCGGGCCACGAACGAACGGCGGAAATCCGGGCAGCGTGTTGGTGTAAGGCAGGCCCTGAAGATCCTCGGCGGTATAGAGCGCCTTGACCTTCAGGCCCTCAGGGGTATTCCAAGTAAGAGCGTCGACGTCCCCACCGGGAGCGGACTTCGCAGCCGCCTTGGTCCAGCTCGCGAGGTTTGCCGCAGGCGCAGCGGGAGGGGATTTCGTCATGGAATTCTCTGCGTATCTGAAGTGTCTATGCCAGCCGGGAATCGTACCTTATAGGAGCGCGGGCAGGGTGCAGAGCAGCAACGCGCGAGGCCAAAAAAAGCAGGCGCGGAGGGGGCTGTGCGGTTAGGAAAGCTCGTAGCGCTATGGCGCTACCCCGTGAAGAGCCTGGGCGGCGAGCGGATCGCCGAAGCCTCGCTCGTGGCCGGGGGCCTCGCAGGCGACCGACACTGGGCGGTCAAGGAGCGGCAGATCCGCACGGCCAAGCAGTGGCCAGCCCTGCTGAAGCTCAAAGCTCGCTATCTGCGGGAGCCGGCAGCGGACGATTACGGCGCGCAAGTCGCGCCCGTCGAGATCGCCTCGCCAGATGGCTCACGCTGCCGCAGCGACGAACCGCACATCGACGAGTGGCTGAGCGCCCAGATCGCAAAACCCGCGCGTCTGCTGGCCCGGGAGCCGGCGACCCATCGCGAACATTATCGGCGCGCCGGAGCCGTCAGCGAGGCGGACATTAAGGCCGAGATCGCGCTGCAGCCGGGCGAGGCCATGCCCAGCTACGAAGCCGTCCCGGCGGATCTGCTCGCACTCCTTGGCGAATACGCCACGCCGCCCGGCTTCTACTACGACGCCTATCCGCTGCACCTTCTGACCACCGACAGCCTGCAGCACCTCGCCGAACGCAGCGGCCTCGACGCCGACGTGCGGCGCTTTCGCCCGAACCTGCTCGTGCGCCCGGACATACCGACCGCAGCGCTCACCGAATTCGGCTGGATTGGCCGCGACCTGGCCGTAGGCGAAGCGGTGTTGCGCATCGAGTCGCGCACGGTCCGCTGCACCATGCCCTCGCGCGCACAGCCGCTGTTCGGGCTGGAGGAGCAGAAATCCATGACGCGCGCCATCGTCGATCACGTCAAACGCGAGCTGGGCGTGAACGTGCGGGTGCTGCGGCCGGGGCGCGTGCGCGAGGGCGACGCCGTCACTTTGCTCGACCAGGGAGACGCCGCATGAAGATCGAACACGTGCAGCCGTCGGGGCTGTTCAAGGCCGAAGGTTTCAGCCAGGTCGTGGTCGGCGCCGGCAAGCGTCTGGCTTTCATCGCAGGGCAAGGCGCCTTCGATGCGCAATTCCAGCTGGTCGGTCGCGGCGATCATTTCGCGCAAGCCATGCAGGCGTTCCGCAATCTCGTTGCTGCGCTCGAGGCGCTCGGCGCCGGACCTGAGCAGATCGTGTCGACCACCATGTACGTCGTCGGGCTCACGCCCGAGACGCTCGAGCGCTTCACCAGCGCCATGAGCCAGGCCCTGGACGGCCGTCCCTTCCCGCCCAACGCCGCCACCTTGGTGGGCGTGGAGCGACTCGCAATGCCCGATATGCTGGTCGAGATCTCAGCAATAGCGCTGCTCGACTGAGCGCCAAGGGGATTCGGAATTCTCCTGAAGCGGATAGCGGATAGCGGATGGCGGATAGTCAGAGCATCATTGCCTGGCTATTGGCCTTCTGACTATCCGCTATCCGCTACGAAGCAGGATCGAAGGACCCAATGCGATAAGCGTCGTTGGGGCGTCAACAAGGAATAGCGCCTAGCGCTCACCGGCGACAAAGCGAGTGATCACGTCTTCGAGAGCACGAGCCCGAGCGACTTGCCCAGCTTGCTAATCTTGAGCGCAATCAGTTGCCGCGTCGCTGGTCCAGCCAGGGCCTCCTGACGTGTTATCCCAAGAGTAATAACCCCGCACCCAATCAAGGGCTGCTCGAGAGCCTCTGACGTGCTCTCAATCCGGTTGGACGCGTCGAGTGCAGCCGGCCCGCGGGCCCACAATCAACGACTTACGAATAACTGAGCGGCTGGTGGCGCACGATCACCGGATTGCGATGAAGCTTCGATGAGGCCGCGGCATTTCGCCGCGGATAACAACAAGCTCGACTTCGTCGCTCAACAGCTTGGGCTTGGCTTCAATGAGGCCGCGGCATTTCGCCGCGGATAACCAGACTGCTGCCAGCACCAACGCCGCTCTCATGCAGCTTCAATGAGGCCGCGGCATTTCGCCGCGGATAACATGACCGCTATGCGTTCCGCCGCTTCGAGGAGGATACGCTTCAATGAGGCCGCGGCATTTCGCCGCGGATAACATCGAGGCGGACTCTCAGATCGCGCGTGTTGCGTATCTGCTTCAATGAGGCCGCGGCATTTCGCCGCGGATAACATCAGATCAGTGCGCAATCTGAACGCAATCCGCGCGGCTTCAATGAGGCCGCGGCATTTCGCCGCGGATAACCACGCTGGCGCGCTTGCAAAAACTAACGCGCGGGTCCGCTTCAATGAGGCCGCGGCATTTCGCCGCGGATAACGCGGCTTGCACGAGACGACGGTCCACCAGTCGCCATCGCTTCAATGAGGCCGCGGCATTTCGCCACGGATAACCTTCGCTGGCGCAAGTTCTCTAAATTGACCTACCCAGCTTCAATGAGGCCGCGGCATTTCGCCGCGGATAACTGCCACGCCCCCGCATCCCCCTCTTTCCGATACTCGGCTTCAATGAGGCCGCGGCATTTCGCCGCGGATAACGACCTTCGCGCGCGATCCGTTGGCCGGCGCGACCTGCTTCAATGAGGCCGCGGCATTTCGCCGCGGATAACACTCGCAGCGGAGACACGCTCTCGCTTACTAGAGGGCGCTTCAATGAGGCCGCGGCATTTCGCTGCGCGATTTCCTCGATTGGACCCAGGTGATTTCCTGGATTAGGACCACCTGTGAGTGGTCACCGGCGGAGCCGTCCGGCGATGATTCTTACGCGTCTTTTTTCTTTGTCGCAAGTTTGCGT
>Ga0079224_100002379_pt1 | contig 22783 bp, 22 predicted proteins | sample Stecom2015_FD_80414 | JGI IMG/M metagenome (GOLD analysis project Ga0079224, IMG submission 80414) | Agricultural soil microbial communities from Utah to study Nitrogen management - Steer compost 2015 | ecosystem: Environmental > Terrestrial > Soil > Agricultural land | place: USA: Utah...
CGCCTACCTCGACCACGCCAAGAAGGAATCCATCAACTACTTGAGGCGAAACTTCGCCTTCGCCATCCCCAAACCCGTCGAGCAAGCCCCGGTCGAGGACCTGTTGATGCTGGCTTCGGGCAAGGGGCACCGGCAGCTCTGCGCGTGCACCATCCTGAAGGTGCTGCAGATCATCAATCACATGGCCGGGCGCGAGCTTTTGTTCCGGCTGCCCGTCAGCGATCGCGACCTCTTCCACCTGGTCGAAGAGAAGGTCTACCGCGTCGTCGGAGCGATGCTCAGCGAGGGGTTTCCGATCTCGGAGTTCATCGGTGGGCGAAAAAACCTCGATTCGACCTACACCAAGCTGCTGAGCAAGCCCGAGGCGACCGCCGCCGCGCTCTATGACAAGCTGCGCTTTCGGATCGTCACCCGGACGTTGGACGACCTGTTGCCCGTCCTTTTGTACCTGACGGAGCAGCTCTTCCCGTTCAACTACGTCGTCCCGCGCGAGAGCACGAACACGATCTTTCATTTCCGCAGCTATTGCGAGAAGCACCCCCACCTCCGCCCGATGATCGAGTCGTTCCAGGGCGAGGTCGACGACACCCTCACCCCAGGGGACAACCGCTTCAGCGCGCCGTCCTATCGGGTCATCCATTTCGTGACCGAGGTGCCGATTCGGGTCCCAGCCCACTTGATGGAGCACGCGCCTCCCGGATCGGAGACGCTCGGGCCGATCGTGTACATGCTGTGCGAGTTTCAGCTGCTCGACGCCGACAGCGAAGCCGCCAACGAGGCGAGCGACGCGAGCCACGACGCCTACAAGGCTCGGCAGCGCGAGGCGGTGTTCCGCCGCTTGCGGCTCGGCGCCAGAAAATCCAGCTAAACCGCAAAAATCCGAACCGCGAGCCGAAACGGCTCGCCGCCGGGTTCGACGTCCAGGCCTCCGCGCGTCAGGCGTCGTTCGGAAGCTCTGCGAAATCGCTTGGCGCTGCGGGGGACCAAAAGGTACGACTCGCCCATGCGGCTCCACAGCGCGCGCGTGCCTCAAGTTGCGGCCGAGATGGTCAACTCGCTGGTCGAGGGCGGCGATATCGAGACGGACTCCAAGGCAGAGGTGCAGGCCGACGTCGAATCCGTCCTCAACCAGTACATCCGCGACGAGCAGGACGTGACCGAAAAGGCGCGGCAGCTGCTGGCGAGCCGCGGGATGGCGGCCACGGAGCTGTCTCGCATGCGCCGCCTGGTCGCGGACGACCGCGGCATCAAGGTCGGTGACGACGCCGTCGACTACCTGCTCGATCAGCTGGTCGAAATGCTCATGCATTCGAACAACGTCGAGGAGATCTACGCCGAGGACGTCGAGCTGCGGCGCAAGCTCCGGGAGCCGCTGCGCGCGCAGGCGGCGGCCGAGCAGCAGCTGCAGGCCGAAGTGCGTGGCCGGCTCAAGCACGTGCAAGAAGGCACCAGCGTGTGGGAGGTCGAGTACCGCCGCATGATGGAAGACATCAAGCGCCGCAAGGGGCTCTAGTCGACGATGGCGGGTCGTTACCGGTGAGGCCTGCGGAAGGTGCTCGATGAAGAGCATGACCGGCTTCGGCTTGGGCGAAGCGCCGCTCGGCGGTGGCCGCGTCGCCATCGAGGTGCGCTCGCTGAACCACCGCTTCCTCGAGATCCGGGTGCGCCTGCCTCCCGAGATCGCAGAGCAGTCGTTCTTCGTCGAACAGCTCGCCCGTGAGCGGCTCGACCGGGGGCGCTTCGACGTCGGTGTGCGGCTGGAAGGGGCCGCGCTGCCGTCGGTCTTTTCGCTCGATCGGGCCCGCGCCGCCTATCGCGCGCTGGCCAAGCTCCGCGACGAGCTGGCGCCCGGGACCGAGCTGCCCGTTTCGGCGCTCGCCGCCATCCCGGACCTGTGGGCGAGCTCGCCAGCTGGCGACGCCGAAGCCGTCCGGACCAGCCTGCGGACCGCCTTCGACGTCGCCACCTCGAACCTGCAGTCGATGCGCCAGAAAGAGGGGCAAGCGCTCGGGCGTGAGCTGGCTGCCCGGCTGCGCTCGGCCGGAGCGCTGCGCGACGAGCTGGTGGGGCAGAGCGACCAAATGCGGGAGGCGCACCGCAAGCGGCTGCGCGAGCGGCTGGCCCATCTGCTCGAAGATGGCGGGGTGCGCTGCGATCCTGGACGACTGGAGACGGAGGTGGCCATCCTCGCCGACCGCAGCGACGTCACCGAGGAGCTGGTCCGGATGAAGAGCCATTTCGAGCAGTTCGAACGCATGCTCGAAGCCGACGAGCCGGTGGGGCGCCGCCTCGAGTTCTTGCTGCAGGAAATCGCTCGCGAAGCGAACACCATTGGGGCCAAATGCCAGACGGCGGCGGCCGCCCACTTGGTGGTGGAGCTGAAGAGCGAGATCGAACGCATGCGCGAGCAGGTGCAGAATGTCGAGTGAGCCGATCCTGCTCATCGTGTCCTCTCCGTCGGGCGCCGGAAAGACCACGCTCGCGCGGCAATTTCTGGAGCGGGTCCCCGACACCCGTTTCAGCGTCTCGCACACCACGCGCAAGCCGCGCGCGGGGGAACAGGACGGGCGCGAGTACCACTTCGTGGGCCGTGAGACCTTCGAAAAGCTCATCGAGCTCGACGAGTTTCTGGAGTGGGCCGAGGTGCACGGCAACCTGTATGGCACCAGCCGGCGCGAGATCCACCGCACCGACGGCACCCAGGGCATCCTGTTCGACATCGACCACCAAGGCGCTCGTCAGATCAAGAGCACCCACCCGGACGCCGTGGCCGTCTTCATCCTGCCGCCGAGCATGGAGGTGCTGGAGCGCCGCCTGCGCGGCCGCGCCAGCGAAGACGAAGCCACCGTGCAGCGGCGCTTCGCGGTCGCGCGCGCCGAAATCGAGCACTATGGGCTGTTCGACTACGTGATGGTCAACGACGACCTCGACTCGGCGGTCGTCCAGCTCGTGTCGATTTACCGGGCCGAGGGGGCGCGGCGGCGGCGCGCAGCGCACAAGGCCGAGCGACTGCTCGCCGAGAGCCGCGGCTTCGGCGGCCTGCGGCCACCGAAACCCAAGCCATGAGCACCAACGCGGCATCGGCGACGCTCGCCGTCATCGGCGGCAGCGGCATCTACCAGGTGCAGGGGCTGACCGGGCTGAGAGAGCACCGTGTCGAGACGCCCTACGGCGCACCGAGCGACGTGATCGTGGAGGGGACCCTCGGCGAGACGCGGCTTTTGTTCTTGCCGCGCCATGGCCGAGGGCACCCGCTGCCGCCGCACGCCGTCAACTATCGGGCGAACGTCTGCGCGCTCAAGCGGCTCGGGGCGACCCACCTGCTCTCGCTGTCGGCGGTGGGTTCGATGAAAGAGTCGATCGCTCCGGGCGACGTGGTCGTGGTCGACCAGTACATCGACTTTACCCGGCGGCGCGCGTCCACGTTCTTCGACGCCGGCCTGGTCGCCCACGTGAGCTTCGCCGACCCGGTTTGCCCGCTGCTCGCGGACGCGGCAGCACGCGCCGCGCGCGCGGCGGGCGCCAAGGTGCACGCCGGCGGCACCTACGTGTGCATCGAGGGCCCGCAGTTCTCGACGCGCGCCGAGAGCCAGCTGTACCGCGGCTTCGGCGTCAGCGTGATCGGCATGACCGCGCTGCCCGAGGCGAAGCTCGCCCGCGAAGCCGAGCTGCCGTACGCGACGCTCGCGCTGGTCACCGACTACGACTGCTGGCACGAAACCGAAGAGGTGGTCAGCGTCGAGGGGGTGCTCGAGGTGCTGCGCAAGAACAGCGAGCTTGGAAAGCGGGTGGTCGTGGAGCTGTCGGCGCAGCTGCCCGATCGCGAAAAGAGCCCGGCCTTCCAGGCGCTGCGCTACGCAACCATCACCGCTCCCGAGGCCATCACCCCGGAAGCACGGGCGACGCTGTCGTGGCTTCTGCCCGAATGATTCCGCTCCGATCAGAGCGCACGCCCGCCGCGCTCTCGAGTCAACGGCGAAACCTCCTCATCAGGGCCAGAAATCGACCGAGCCGACCGCCCACGGCCCCAGAATTTCAGTAGACTCCCGCTACCGATGTCTCAAAAAGCCCCCGAGCCCGTCCTCGTCGTCGGATCCATGGCCTTCGACGACCTGGAGCTGCCCAGCGTCAACGCCAAGAACGTCGTGGGCGGCGCCGCGACCTACGCATCCATGGCCATCAGCTTGTTTGCGCCGGCCCGCGCGGTCGCGGTGGTCGGAGACGACTTTCCGCAGCAGACGCTCGACGCGCTCGGCGCTCGCGGGGTCGACGTCAGCGGGGTGGAGCGCGCCGCCGGGAAGACGTTTCGCTGGGCAGGCCGCTACGCCGAGAACCTGGCGAGCCGCACGACGCTCGACACGCAGCTCAACGTCTTCGCGAGCTTCAAGCCCAAGCTCCCGCAGAGCTTCCGCGACTCCCGCTTCGTCCTGCTCGGCAACATCCAACCCGATCTGCAGCTCGAGGTGCTCGACCAGGTCGACGACCCGTCGTTCGTCGCAGCAGACACCATGAATTTTTGGATCTCGAGCGAGCGGGCGGCGCTCGGCAGGGTCCTGTCGCGCATCGACACGCTCGTCATCAACGACGAGGAGCTGCGACAGCTGGCGGAGGACCACAACGTGCGGCGGGCGGCGGCGCGCGTCCTTGCGATGGGCCCCAAGCGCCTCATCTGCAAACGCGGCGAGTACGGCGCGCTCCTGTTCGACGAGCACGGCATCTTCTTCGCGCCGGCCTATCCGCTCGAGGCGGAGGTCGATCCGACCGGCGCCGGCGATAGCTTCGCCGGGGCGCTGATGGGCTATCTGGCGCGCGAGGGCAGCATCGGCCCTTCGAGCCTGCGACGCGCCTTGATGATGGCCACGGCGGTCGCCTCCTTCTGCGTGGAAGGGGTCGGCACGACGCGACTGGTCGAGCTCAGCCGCGCTCACGCCGCCGAGCGGCTCGAGGCGCTGCGCACGCTGGTGCACTTCGGGAACTGAAGCGCACCGCCGACCTCACGCGGCTCGGCTGGTATCGACCGCGACCTCGGCCGTCGCTGGACCTTCGATCTGGCAGCGCTCCTCGCCGACCAGGCTGAGCAGCTCCCGGCTGCTGACCACTCCGGTCTCCACCAAGACGCGCATGTACCCGTCGATGTAGCCATGCGCCCTGGCGAGCTTGGCGTAGGCGACGCCTTCGGTGCGCAGGCGCAGGGCATCCCGCAGCAACACTCGCAGATTCTCGAGCAACTGTGCCTTGGTCGGACTCATCGGCATGGGGGGCTCCCTCGGCGGCCGCCTTGCAGAAGCGCGCGGCCCGCGTCCTTCTGCTGCTACGCCACCGCGACGGGGCTGGCCAAGTTCCCGATCAAACGAGCACCCGTGCTCGCCGAGCTGGACGCTCGGGGGCGGTTGAAGATCGACGCCGGCCGCTTTAAGTTCCAGGGGTCCGGCAGGTGGACCCGACTTTCCGGGCCGCCATGACGCGACGCATTAGGCCCACGATGAAGCTCAACGTTTTCAAGAGCAAGATCCACCGTGCGACCGTGACCCACGCGGATCTGGACTACGAAGGCAGCGTCACCATCGACGAGGACTTGCTCGACGCGGCAGAAATCCTGCCGTTCGAAGCCGTTCATGTCTGGAACGTCACCCGCGGCTCGCGCCTGGTCACCTACGCGCTCGCAGGACCGCGCGGCTCGGGTGCCGTGTGCGTCAACGGCGCTGCGGCCCACCTGAATCGACCGGGTGATCTGGTGATCTTGGCGACCTTCGCTGACATGACCCCGGAGCAAGCCCGGCAGCACCGGCCAAAGGTGGTGCGCGTGGACGCAAGCAATCGGTCCATCGGCGACGAGAGCGAGGAGCGGCCCGGCCCCGTGCTGAACTCACTGGGCCCCCTGCCCTCCTGAACGCCTCCAGAGCCTCGAACGGGTCACACGGTTCCAAGCGCTTCGGCGTTCGGTGGCTGCCGCGCGGGTGGCCGCGCACGGCAGCATCTTTTTGCACAATGGTGGCGGCGCGCGCCGCATTCGGATATCGAAGCCGAAGCACCGGCATGGCCACCCCTCCCGCAACCGATCTGATTCGGCAGCTCTGCGATCATCCCGAGCAGGCGGCCCTCTCGGCGGCCGTGCACGGCGCCGCCCGCGACGCTGCGCGGGCACGGAACGAGAAGTTTCTGTTCATCGCGCGCGGCGCGCCGGCGGCTGACGAAGGCGCCGGCGCACCCGCCGCCAGCGAGGCAGCGGCGGAAGGTCCGAGCAGCGAGGGCGCTGCCGCTAACGACACCGCGGCCGGCGCAGAGCCCGAGCTCACCGAGCTCACCCGCTGGCTCGCCGCCCCGTCGGTGACACCGGAGCAGGCCCGGATCTGTGGCGCGCTGTTCGCGCTGTCGCTCGCCGAGCCCGATCGGGATCCGGCGCCGCAGCTCGCCCAAGACCTCGTTTGGCTGGCGACGAACACCGGCTGCGACGCTTTGTCGTGGCTGGACGCGGCGCTCGGCGCCGAGGCCGCCCCCTTTTGGCAGGCGATCGCCGCGCTGGCAGAAGAGCCGTCCTCCAACGGCGATGGCGTCGCCCGGGCGGAGGCGATCGTGGCCGCCGCGGCGCTCCGCGCCAGCAGCTCGCCCGAAGCCCAGCGCCTCGCCGACGAGCTGACGCGGCGAACCACCGACCCGATCGTGGTCGGTCTGTTGAGCAGCCCGCCGGGCGCCCCCGAGCTGCGGGGCGAGCTGCTCCCGCGCCCGTACGGCCCGCTCGCCACGGCGCTGCTGGCCGTGACCTTGGTCTTGTTCGTGCTGCGCGCCGGGCGCGTGATCGGGGGCATCGTGCTCGGCTACCGCCGCCCGGCTCAGGTCACCCTCAGCGCGCGCGGGCTCGAGCTTGGCTATCGCATCGAGCTGCTCGGGCGCGTGCTGCGCGATCGGACGACCCTCGTGCCGGTGAGCAACCTGGCGCGCGTGACGCGCGAGGTGCGCTTTTCGCGGGCGGGCATGTACGCCGGGCTGCTCGCGCTGGTGCTCGGCAGCTACCTCGGGGTCGGCCTCTTGATCGACGGCATCCGGGTCGCGGGCACCTCGCCGCCGCTGCTCGGGCTGGCGCTGCTGTTGATCGTGGCGGGCATCGTCGTCGACTTCGCGCTGTCGACCCTCTCCGACGCCGTGCGCGGCAAATGCCGGCTCGTGGTCGTCCCCCGCAAGGGGCGGACGTACTGCATCGGCGGTCTGGAGCCGGCGCGCGCCGACGCGATGTTGTCATCGGTCGCCGAGCAGACCCGTCGCGCCCAGGCCGAAGCCTGAATCGGCGCGCGATGCCCGCGGCTCAGGGCACGCTCGGCTCGAGCTCCTGACGGCGGCTCGGCAAAGGCTCGGCGCCGCCAGCTGGCGGCGACTTGCGGCGCGCCGCGAGGTTCTGCGCATAGCTCGACGCCATGCCGAGCACGGTCCGAAGCTGAGCCGCGGTCACCGTGACATGGCCGTGGATTTGGCGATCTTTCGGCTCGAAATGCACGCTCTGGATGAAGCGGTGGGACTGCTTGCCGAGCAGCGCGCCCAGCGGTCCGAGATTGATTTCGGACAGGGCGCTGATGGAGCGCTCGAGGTAGGCGGCGTTGTCCGCGGCCGCCTGCTCCGATTCATCCTGCATCACGAGGGTGGCCACGGCGCCTCCGCTGGCGGTCGTCTCCACCTTGACCCTCACCCACTCGATGGAGCGTGGCAGCCGGAAGGGCAACCCGATGAGCGCTCGCCACGGCGTCACGACGTACGCCGTCGCGACCTCTTCCTCCTTGGGCGGGGGCAGGCCTTTGATCGAGCGGGCCTGCGCCAGCACGTTCTTCTCCGCGCTCGGCGGCGTGACGACCACGATCTTGTCGTTCGGCATCACGAAGAGCCGCTCGGCGCGGTCCGCCTGTGCACGCGCTGCCGGCACCCCGGCGTCCACCCAACCCCCGTACGGATCGAGCGAGACCAGGGCGTCGACCGCCGCACGGACCCGCTCGGAGCCCACGTTGTGTTGAAGCACCGCGACCACCTCCGACGAGTCCCGGAGCTGAGAGCCGGCGATCAGGATGCGATCGATGTCGCGGATGGGGTCGAGGCCTGCCGGACCGAAGAAGCCCCGCCACTGCTCGATCGCGCCGAGCAGGCGGCTCACCTCCCCTCCGAGCGGGTGCTGGCGGATCCGCTCGGTGTAGATCAGGAGCCGCACGTTGGCGTTTGCGTCCGCGATCTTGGCGGTCCCGCTCGCCGCCACCGGATCGGCGATGGCTGGGCCCGGCCCGGCGTCGGCGCCGCCATCCAAGGGCGCGCGCTCGGCCAGTTGCTCGTCGACCCCAGCGTCGTCGACCCCGGCGTCGGCTTCGACTTCAGCCGTGGGCTCGGGCTCGCGGGGCTTTGGCTTCGGCTTCGGCTTCGGCGCGGGCTCCGCCACGATGACCTCGGGGTTCTCCGGCGGCCCTCCGGTTTCGCCAGTGGCCGGTCCCCCGGCACCCTCGCCGCTCGCCTCCTCTTGATTGAGCAGCTCGATGGGGATCGCCGTGATCGGGGGCGCCGGCGGGACGTCGTCCGCTGGAGAGCCCAACAGCAGCCCGAAGATCCCTGCCAATGCGGCCAGGGGCGTGAACGGCAGGTGCAGCAGCAGCGACACCAGCAGCACGCCCCACAGCCGCCGCCGCGATGTGTCTCGGTGGCCGCGCCACTGCGTTTCCTTTTCCGCGCTGCTCAAACCGCTCCTCGCGTCGCGACCCGTTTTTGGCTCATCGCAGGCTGATGGGGCCCGCCGTCCTTCTGGCACGCCGGTTGCTCACCGGCAACCACACCCGAAGACCCACGAGCGCCACTCCGGCGTCCATGGTTAAACGCCCGGCACCGCGCCTCGATGATACGCTTGCTCCCTCGGCTTGCCCTCCGGCCGGACAACGTTCGCCGATAAGTGGTTCGACGTGGCCTGCCACAGATAGTAAGCGAAAGACCGCCCCCGTCCCCGATGTCGTCATTGCCCGCAAGAAAAACCGCACCCACCTCGACCGTCCCCTGCCACGCGCCGTTGCTCGGGCCGTCGCGCCTTCCGTCATTGGCGCTAGCGCTCTTCGGTGCCGCCGCCGTCTCGGCTTGCGAGTCCAAGCCCCCTCCTGGGGCCGACGACCAGGAGGGACGCAGCGAGCAGGTCGCTCCCAAGGCCGCCGCGGATCCCACCCTGCCGCCGGAGCTCGAGCCGAAGGCCGAGGCCCCGCTCGAAGACGCCGGGGCCCCGCCCGCGCCGCACCCTGGACCCTGGTTCGCGGTGACCTCGGTCGCCGCGGCCGTGTACTCGGAGCCGGTGTTCGATCGGAAGCTGAAGCTCGGCTACGTCCGCAACGGCGGCCGGGTGCCGGTCGAGGCCAAGCCCGTCTCCACCAAGAACTGCAGCGGTGGCTGGTACTCCATCGTTGGCGGGGGATACATCTGCGGCAACCAGGGCACGACGGATCTCGACCACCCGCAGGTGCGCTTCGCGATGACGCAGCCGGAAATCGACGAGATCCTGCCGTACAAATACGTCCGCAACGCGAAGCACGGGACCCCGCTCTACAAGTCGGTGCCCTCGCGCGAGCAGATGTACGAGTACGAGCCGTACCTCGAAGGTGCGAAGAAGGCGAAGGCCGAGCAGAAGGCGAAGGCGGAGGCCCAGGCCGAGCAGAAGGCGAAGGCGGAGCAGAAGGCCGTGCCGACGCCGGACACCGTGAGCCAGGCCACCAGCGCTCCGGGCTCCGTCGTCGAGCGCACCAGCTTGGTCGGCGACGCCGGCGCGCCGCCGCTCGGCCTGCTCGATGCGGGCCCGGCCCCTGCCGTGGACGAGCCGGAGCAGCCTTGGTGGCAGCAAGAAAACATCAAAGAGCGCCTGCACGAGGTCAAGCTCGAGGACCTCGAGGCCGACGCTGACGACGTGCTCGCACGGCGAATGGTCACCGGCTTCTACGTCGCTGTCGAGAAGACGTTCCGCTGGAACAATCGGACCTGGTACAAGACCACCAAGGGCCTGGTCGCCCCGTCCGAGCGCTTTTGGCAAGCCCCTGGTTCGAAGTTCAAGGGCGTCGAGATCGACGGCGAGACCTGGAAGCTGCCCATCGCGTGGGTCCACGGCGGGCGCAAGTCGACCAGCTTGTTCGAGATCGACCCGGAGGCGAAGAGCATCAAGACCAAGGGTCAGGTCAAGCGCTTCGAGGCGATCCAGCTCACGGGGCGCACGATCGAGCTGCGCGGCAAGGACTACAGTGAGACCCGCGACGGCCTGTGGGTGCGCGAGGCGTTCGTCCGCACCACCCGCCCGGGGCCCGCGCCCGAGGAGCTAGGCCCCGACGAGCCGTGGATCGACGTCAACTTGAGCGAACAGACGCTGGTAGCGTATCGGGGCAACCGCCCGGTCTTCGCCACCCTGGTTTCGACCGGCAAAAAGAACAAAATCAAAGAGAAGGATCACTCGACCCCGATCGGCAAGTGGCGCGTCCGGGAAAAGCACATCACGACCACGATGGACGGCGACGGTACGGCCGCCGGCGATCTGCCGTACAGCATCGAGGATGTGCCCTACGTGATGTACTACCACAAGGCGTACGCTACCCACGCCGCGTTCTGGCACGAAAACTACGGCGTGATGATGAGCCACGGTTGTGTGAACCTCTCGCCGCTCGACGCGAAGTATCTGTTTTACTTGGCCGACCCGCCGCTGCCCGAGGGCTGGCACGGCGCCTGGTCGACCGATGACAAACCCGGCAGCTGGGTCGTGGTCCACGACTAGCGCGACGACCGCGCCAACGAGAGGGTTTCCCGAGGAATCGGGGCCCTCACCCAAGAGGGGGCCCCGATTCACCGGGACCTTCGCTCCGGCAACCGATCGTGCGCCAGAGCGCCCGGGTCGCTGCCGCGCAGCAGCGTCGGTCCCCCCGGGGTCGGCCGGCTGGCAGCATTGGCTTGACGCCTCCGCGGCGCGGGACCATCACAGCCGGCACTAGCTCATGGATCAGTTTTCAGCACACCTCGATCGCGGCTGGGACCTCGTCCAGCGCGGGGATTCGCGCGGCGCGGAGCTCTCCGCCCGGCGCGCGCTCGAGATCGATAGCCAATCGCCCGAGGCCTACAACTTGCTCGGGTACGTGGCGGCGCTCCAGGGCGAGTTCGAAGACGCGATCGACTACTACCAGCAGGCCATCGCCCTCGACGACACCTATCTGGAGGCCATGCTGAACGCCGCCGAGGTGTACGTGCACCCCCTAGGGGAGTTCGATCAAGCCATCGCGCTGTGCGACCAGGCGCTCGACCTGGCCGAGAACGACGATGAGATCGTCGATGCCCTGCTGCTCAAATTCGATGCGCTGCTCGGCAAGGGGGAGCAGGACGAAGCGCGGCTTTTGTGCGAGCGGTTCCCGTCGGGACCGTTCGACAATCCCAATCACTCCTTTTTGGTGGGGAGAGCCTTCTACGAGATCGGCGACGTCGATCGCGCAGCCACCCTCATCGATGACGCCGTGAAGCGCAATCCACGAAACCCCGAGGCCTTCTATTACCTTGGGTTGATCCTCGACGAAAAGGGCGACATCCCGAACGCGACGCAGGCGTTCCTGCGCGCTCGCGAGCTCGATCTCGAGCTACCGTCGCCGAGCTGGAGGCTCACGCGCGAGACCTTCGATCTGACCGCGCAGCGGGCCCTCGGGGGCTTGGAGGAGGGGCTCAAGCAGTTCGTCCGGGAGGGCGAGGTGTTCGTGGCGGACGTCCCTGGGGTGGAGGTGGTCGTCGACGGGGTCGATCCGCGCGCCCTGCTGCTGCTCGACGCGGTCAATCCGCCGGGGGATGGCGCGCCCACGCCGACGGCCAGGCTGTTCGTCTACCAGCGCAACGTCGAGCGGGTCGCCGGCTCGGTCGAGCTGCTCGAGGCCGAAATCAGAGCCGCCCTCGAGCGCGAAATCAGGGCGACCTTCCTCGAGGAGCGGGACGACAACGGCAACGGATCGGGGTCGAACGGAGCGGGCAGGCCGGGTCCCGCGCGCGGCAATCCGCGAGACCTCAACTAGACGCCACGAACGGCTGGGACGCCGTTCAACCGTCCCCGGTCAGCTCGACCCGAGACAGCGGTTCGGCGTCCAGCTTGGCCGTCGATAGCAGCATCTGCAAGAGCTGCCGCCCGAGCCGGGCCACCTGCAGCAGGGCTTCGATGCGTCCCTTTTGCAGCTCCGCTCGCTCGCGCTCTTTCGGATCGGACGAGGAGAGGTGGGGCGTGAGCGACACCAGGGCCCGCTCGCACGCCTCGATCGCCGCTCCGATCTCTCCGCCCTCGCGCTCCGCCATCACGCGCGAGATCATCTTCCAGAGCTGAACCTCCGCGGCGAAGAAATCCCGGCGCTCTCCAGGAACCCAGACCTTGTTGACGACCCCCCAGCGGCTGAGCTCGGCCAGCGTCATGCTCACCGCGCCGGTCGACAGCTGCAGGGCCGCGCGCAGATCGGCGGCCGACAGCGGGTGCGGCGACAGGTAGAGCACGGCCCACACCCGCCCCATATTGCGCTTGAACCCCCAAAACTCGATGAATCGCCCGACCAGGTCGCTCACCACGACCTCGCTCTGCCAAAGCCGGCGCGGCGCTTCGTCCCCCATCTCGCCTCACACAGCGCGCAACGACAGCTGCAGCGCCACGTCCTGCAGCAGGTGGCGCGCCGCGCTCGGAGGCAGCTCCTCGAGCTGTCGGACCGCCTCTTCGGTGAGCCGCTGGGCGCGCCGCCGCACCACCTCGCAGCTGCCGGATTCGATGACCCGGTGGCTGACCAGCTCGACGGGTTCTTGGTCGCCGGCGTGGATGCGGCGCAAAAGCTCGAGCAGCTCTGGCTGCGCGGCCACGGTCAGCACCAGGGGCAGCGTGAGCTTGCCCTCCTTCAGATCGGACAGCAGCGTCTTTCCCGTGCGCTCTCCCGAATAGTCGAGCACGTCGTCGACCAACTGGAAGGCGATGCCGATGCGTTCACCGAACGCCCGAAGCCGGCGCTGATCGTGGCTGGACGCGCCAGCGAGGTGAGCGCCGGTGCTCGTCGCCCAGGCGAACAAGGACGCGGTCTTCCCGCGCAGGATCGCCTCGTACGTCTGCTCCGACACGTCGAGGGTCCGGCGGCCGCGCAGCTGGATGATCTCGCCATGGACGAGCGCGCGGATGGTGGCCACCAGCTCCGCCATCAGCGCGGGGGCGTGGGCCAGCGTGCGCTCGAGCGCCTGCACCAGGCAGAGATCGCCGGCGAGCACGCTCACGGCGTTTCCGTAGAGCAGCCGTGCCGTCGGGGCGCCGCGCCGCTCCATGCCTTCGTCGTTCACGTCGTCGTGCAGCAGCGTCGCCGAATGCAGCAGCTCGGTCACGATGGAGAGCTCCCGCGCGACGGCGGGGATGGGTCCGAAGCAGGCGGCGCTGAGCAGCAGCGCGACCGGCCGCACCCGCTTGCCGCCGCGGGAAATCAGGTGGCGCGCGGCGTCGGTGGCGGGCGCCGGCCCCTGGGTCGCGGCCTGGGACATCGCCTGCTCGACCCAAATCAAGTCGTCGCCGAGGAGCGACTCCACGTCGTGCAAGCGCTGCTTCAAGCGCGCGTCGGACGGCTCGGGCACCGAAGCGCCGAGGTCCTCGAGCGCAGCCTCAACCGATGGAGTCATCACCTTCCAGAACTTTCGATTGTTTCAAATTATTGTGAAAGCAGTATGGGGGGTGGCCGACGCCCGGTCAATGCGCGTTTGTCGGCCTGCAGACCGGCTCCGGGCGGTTTGACGAACCTGCGTCGGCAGCAGTACACGAAGGCGCTAGATGGCGGAACGCCAGGAAAGCGATTTCGAACGGATCCGGCGACGCGGCAGGCGGGCCGGGATCCTGGTGTTTGCGCTCTTGGTCGGCGGGTTCACCGTCGTCTGCTCGATCCAGATCATCGTCCAGGTCTGGGATCTCGGGGGATCGGGCGCGGTCGCCCCGGGCATCGGCTGCCGAGAGGGCGTGTCGGACCTTCTGACCGCGATCCGCCGGGCGCGCCGGGGTGCTGCCGCCGAAACGGGCGGCGAGCACGCCGCACTGCAGCGCTTTCGCCAGGCGCTCGGCCCCGAGTGGCAGCTGCGACCGGCCTTGGACGAGCATTGCGCCCAAGATCCGGCGGCCCAGCGCGCGCTCAAGGCCATCGATCGGGTCCGATATGCCGAGGAGCACGCCGTTCGCTACGAGTCGGCGGACCTGGCCCGGCGGCGGCGCGACCTCAGACGCGTCGAACAGGAGCTGCTTCAGTCTTCCGCCCCCCCGAGAGTGGAGTAGGCTGCGCGCGGCGCTTGGCCGCTCCTTTTGCCAAAACCTCGCCAAAGCGCCCGCACCGAGTGCACTGATGGCCGCAACAGACTCTCCCCCGGATCCTTCCGCCGCTCCGCCCCCAACCTTCGACGTCCTGCCCCTGTCGGCGGAGGTCAAACACGCCGTCGACGATCTCGGCTACGTGCACCCGACGCCGGTGCAGCGCGCCGTCTTCGAGCCCGCGGCTCGCGGCGCGGATCTCGTCGTCCAGGCGCGCACCGGCACGGGCAAGACCGCCGCCTACGGGCTGCCGCTCGTCGATTCGCTGATCAAGCGCAACAAGGCGGCCGTTCAGGCCTTGATCCTCTGCCCTACACGGGAGCTCGCGCTCCAGGTCGCGCGGGAGCTGCAAGCGCTGGCAAAGTACCGTGAGGTGAAGGTGGCCGCCATCTACGGCGGCGCGCCGATGCCGGCCCAGGTCGCGGCCATCCGCGAGGGGGCGCAGATCTTGGCCGGCACGCCGGGCCGCGTGCTCGATCACTTGCGCCGCAAAACCCTCGATCCGAGCACCATCCGCTCGGTCATCTTGGACGAGAGCGACGAGATGCTCTCGATGGGATTTTTGCCCCAGATCGACGAAATACTGTCGTTTTTGCCCAGCGCTCGCCAGACGCTGCTGTTCAGCGCGACGCTGCCGCCCGACATCCGCCGGCTGGCGGAGACCCGCCAGAAAACCCCCGAGTTCATCACCTTGAGCGGTGATCACGTGGGGGCGCTCGAGATCACCCACATCAACTACCTGACCCGCGGCGACAAGCTCGCCGAGCTCCTACAAATCATCGAGGTCGAGGATCCGGAGAGCGCCATCGTCTTCTGCAACACCCGCGACGAGACCAAGCGGGTCGCCGCGCTGCTCGAGCAGCAAGGCTTCGCCGCCGACTGGCTGAACGCGGATCTGAGCCAAAACGAGCGTGAGCAGGTGATGCAGGCCACCCGCGAGGGCAAGCTCAGGTTTTTGGTCGCGACCGACGTCGCAGCACGCGGCATCGACATCTCGCACCTCACCCACGTCATCAATTTCGATTTCCCGGAGTCCGCTGACGCCTACGTGCACCGCACCGGGCGCACGGGGCGCGCCGGCAAGACCGGCACCGCGATTTCCCTGATCGCGCCGTCCGACATCGGCAACCTCTACATGCTGCGGCTGACCTACAAGATCCGGCCGCTCGAGAAGCAGCTGCCCACCGCGCGCGAGCTGAAGACCCGCGCCGAGACCGATCTGGTCCAAATGTTCGTCGACCTCTACGAGACGCGCCCGGCGCACCCCGACGATCTGGCGCTGGCGCGCCGGCTTTTGTCCCACGATCGGGCCGAGCGCGTGGTGGCCGGGCTGCTGCGCGACCATCTGGGGCTGCGCGCCGACGCCCCGGAGGAAGCCGCCGCGGCCCGGCGCAGCCGCGCGCCGCGGCCCGCGCGGGCGAGCGCTGGCGAGGTGGACGCGCGAGCAAACGGCGAACGCCGGCGGCGGCGCAGCCGCAGCAGCGAGGCCCGACCCGAGCGCCCCATGGCGCGGGTCACCGAGGATTCTCGCCCGACCTCGCTGGCGGCCGAAGCGCCTCGGGACGCCCTCCCTGGCGCGCCCGCGGTCGAAGCCCCGGAGCGCGCCGAACGCGCCGCCCCCGAGCCAGCCTCCTCGCCGGAGCCGGGCTCCCCACCCCGGCCTGCCGAGCGGTGCGCCGAGGTCTTCGTGAACATCGGGCAGCGCGACGGCGCCCGCCCGAGCGATTTGCAGTCGATCCTGGCCGAACGCGCCGGCATCGCCGCCGATCAGCTCGACTACGTCCGCGTGCGGCCGCGGCACTCGTTCGTCGGCGTCCGCCGAGAGCTGCTCGATCGCGTCATCGACGCCCTGAACGGCGCAGAGATCGCTGGGAAACAGGCGCTCGCCGAGGAGGCGCGGCGCCCGGCGGAGCGCTCGTAGGGCGCGCCAAGCGGCCCCTTTTGGGCGAAGGCCCCGACGCATCGGGAAACCCTCCCCGCGCCCAATTCTCCGACCCGCTACATCGTCTCATCTTTTTCGCGCGCTCGCCCAAAGCCGCAAAGCAGGCATCGTGCCAGCGGACGGGCTCCGATCGGCGAGCGCCGATCCGGATTGCGCGATGCCACGCTGGACGGTACCTAGTAGTTTGGATGCCGAAGCGAAGCGCTGAAACCGTCGAACGCCTGCTGAGCGACGTCGAGTGGGCGCTTGAAAAGGGGCTCGGCGCCCGGGACCTGGTGCCGATGCTCGAGCGGCTGCTCCGGCGGGCGGCGAGCGGGTCCGACGCGTGGGTGTTCGCGAGCCGCCAGCTGGCTGAACAGGTCGTGCAGCGCGATCCTTGGCGAGCGGCGGGGTTGGCGCGCCGCGTGCTCGCGTCCTGCGACGATGACCGCAGCTGGGCGGTGCTCGCGCTCGCCCTGACGCTGATGGGGCACTACCGGGCGGCGGCGCGGGCCTACCGCCGCGCGCTCGCGCTCGCGCCCGACTGCCCGAACCACCTGCACAACCTCGGCCACCTGCTGGACGTCGCGCTGGATCGCCCGCGGTCGGCCCTGCCGTACCTCAAGCTGGCGCACCAGGCCGTTCCGTACGAGCCGGAAATCGCCGCCTCGTACGCGCATGCGCTGGCACGCGCCGGGCGCGTCGACGAGGCGCGCCGCCTGCTCGAGAAGACGTTGCCCGACTCCCCGGAGCTGATCGACCGCCGCCTCAACGACTGGCTCACCGCCGAGCCCCCGGGATCCGCGCGTCGCGACGGTTCGGAGCCCTGAGCCCGGGCGGTGGAGCGACGCCGCGAGCGGACGTTCGGCAGCAACTTCGCGACGTAAAGTCCTTTGCTTTCGAGCCCGTCCAAGTTTAGCTCCCGGCCATGAAGCTTCGCCCGAGCGCTGCTTGGCTGATCGCCGCGGTCTTCTGTGCCTCCGTCGCGCAGGCGCAACCTGCCCCCGCCCCGCCGACGGTCGGTCCGGGGACGGGCATCCCGCCGTCGACCGGATCGCCCACCGGTCCCGACTCGACCCCGACGGTGCCCCCGGTGCAGCCCACCACGCCCGAGCGCCTTCCGCCGTCCCCCCCAACCCTTCCAGCGCCGGGTAGGCCACAGCCGACCACGCCACCTCCCGGCGTCCGTCTCCCGACGACCACCCCCGGCGCGGACGCGCTGGCCCCCGGCGCGGACGCGCTGGCCGGCGTCTTGCCCGAGGTGGACGACCCGATGCTGCAGGAGCCGGCCGCGCCCGCGCGGGTGCTCAGCTCCTGGCAGGAGGCGCTCCGGATGGTGCGCACGCAGTCCACGGCCCTGCAGGTCGCCCGCGGCCAGGTCGCCCAGGCCCGCGCTCAGGCGCGGCAGGCGCTGGCGCCCGCCCTCCCCCAGGTCACCGGCAGCGCCAGCATCCAGCACCACCTGCTGTACGGCCAGGGCATCGCCTTCACCGCGTCGGGCCTGCTGCCGGGCGAGATCCCGAACCCCGGGACCACTTGGCAGGCCGGGCTCGGCCTGCGGGTGCCGATCCTCGCGGCGGAGAGCTGGTACAACTACTCCACGGCCCGCTCGGCCATCGACGCCGCCGAGCTCGACGCCGAAGAGGTCGAGCGCCAATCCCTGGCGGCCGTCGCGGACGCGATCGTGAACGTGGTGACGGCGGAGCGCCTGGCGGAGGTCAGCCGCGTCTCGCTGCGGGCCGCCCTGTCGATGCTCGACCTCACTCGGCGGCGCGCCCGGCTCGGGGCTGCCAGCGCCGTCGACGTCCTGCGCTCCGAGCAGGAGGCGACGCTGGCGCGCGCCCAGGTCGTGTCCGCGCTCGAGAACCTGCAGCAAGCGCGGGAGTCGCTCGGGATGACGCTGGGGGTCCCCGAACCTTGGGGAGTGACGCCGAACATCAGCCTCGATGCGCTGGCAGCCGACGCGAAGAACAGCTGCCGCGCGGTCGACGGGATCGAGGCGCGCCCGGACGTGCGAGCAGCCCGCGCGGATGTGCGGGTCGCCGAGAAGTCGATCGAGAGCAACGACTGGGCTTACCTGCCGACCATCGACTTCACCTCCGACCTGACCTACCTGGCCCAAGACTTCCGCAGCCCCAACGGCGAGCACGTGACCTGGACCATCGGCGGGCTGCTCACCTGGCGCTTGTATGACGGTGGCCTGCGTTCATCGCGGAAGGAAGCCAGCATCGCCCAGGCGCAGGTCGCGCGGCAGCAGCTCGTGGACGCGCGGCGCCTGGCGGCGATCGAGGTGCGCCAGTCGATGCGCGCCATCCAGGTGGCCGAGAGCAACCTCGCCGTCAGCCGGCGCGGCCGCGAGCTCGCACGGGAGACGGCCCGCCTGGCGCAGATCTCGTTCTTGGCGGGCAACGCCACCAGCTTCGAGCTGGTGGATGCCGCGCGCCGACTGCGCGAGGCCGAGCTCGATCTCGCGGTGCAGGAGTTTTCCGTGGTTCGAGCGAAAATCGCGGCCTTGCTGGCCCTCTCCGCCTGCAAGGTGTAACGGCCGGCGCTGGAGGAGCATCAGGACGGCGGCTTTTCATCGCCAGCGCTTGTCGGCCCGACCTCCGGCCGCTAACGTCCAGACCCCGAATGCAGCGCAGCCACGCCGGTTTCGTCGCCCTGGTTTGCCTCACCGCGGCAGTGGTGAGCTACCTCTTTTACTTCGCGTTCCTGAAGGCGCCGCCAGCGCAGCTCGCGGCGGGTGGCATCGCTCAGAAGATCTTCTACTTCCATGTGCCCTCCGCGTACGCCATGTACCTGTCGGGGGCCGTGTGCTTCGTCGCGAGCGCTGCCTACCTGGTCGGGGCCACCGACGGCCGGGACGCCTGGGCCCGCGCGGGTGCGGAGTGCGCCGTCGTCTTTGGGCTGATCGTGCTGACCACAGGCCCGCTCTGGGCGAAGAAGGCTTGGGGGGTGTACTGGACCTGGGATCCTCGGCTGACGACCTCGTTGCTGAGCGTGCTGGTCTACGTCGCGATCGTGGTGCTCCGGGCCTTTTCGGGCAGCGGCGACGCGGAGCGGCGCTTCGCAGCGGCGCTCGGCGTGCTCGGTACGGTAAACCTCCCGATCATTCACTACTCCGTAAGGAAGTGGGGGGGCCTCCACCCCACGGTGATCACCAAGGGGGGCGGCGGCCTGCAGCACCCCGACATGAAGCACGCGCTCACCGTGGGCTTCATCGCCCTCACGCTGCTCGCGATCGTCCTGCTCGTCCTGCGGGCGCGGGCGGCGCTGCTGTCGTCGAAGTTGGCGCGCCTGGAAGAAGAGGCCATTTTCTCGGGGCTCGACGAGGTCGCCTGAGGATTCATCGAGGGTCATTGAGATCATGAGCGCACAACCTGCCGAGCAACCCAAGACCGCCGCCACGGCCGATCCGGGGGACCGATCCGAACAGTTCGTCGCCGTCCAAGGCGGCGGGGAAACCACGAGCGCCGAGGCGCTGCTCGTCAGCGCCTACATCGTCATTTGGCTGCTCCTGCTCGGTTTCGTGTGGCTGACGTGGAAGCGCCAGCGCGGCATCGAAGCGCGGCTGGGTGACTTGGAGAAGGCGCTGCAGAAAAGCGCGCGGGAGTGACGCTGGCCGGGCCCCCCGATGACCTTCTGGCACATCATCTATATTCCCGGCGTGCTGCTGATTGGCCTGTCCATCGGCTACGTGCTGGGGGCGCGGGCGGTGCGCGCCGAAGTCCGGCAAATGCAGCGCCGGGCCAAGCGCTGACCGGACGCCCGGGCCCTCGGATTTACTTACCCCACGCCGCGACTCGCTCTACGATGGGCGCGGTCCCCACGAGGCCCTGACGGAGGAAAGATGCTCGATTTCAGCCTGTCCGAAGAGCAACTCGCTCTCATCGATCTGGCACGCCGCTTCACGCGCGAGCGCATCATCCCGATCGCCGCCGAGTGCGACCGGGAGAGCCGCTTCCCCCGCGAGGTGTTCGAGGCGGGGCACGAGCTCGGTCTGATCAATCCGACGGTCCCCCCAGAGTACGGCGGCGCCGGCCTCGGGGAGCTCGAGAACGCGATGATCGCCGAGCAGCTCGCCTACGGCTGCACCGGCATCCAGACCAGCATGCTGGCCAACTCGCTCGCCCTCACCCCGATCAAGCTCGCCGGCAGCGAAGAACAGAAGAAAAAATACCTCGGGATGCTCACGAGCGAGCCGGTCTTCGCCAGCTACTGCACCACCGAACCCTCCGGAGGCAGCGACGTGGCCGGGATGAAGACCCGCTTCTCACAGCACGGCGACGAGTTCGTGCTGAGCGGCGAAAAGTCGTGGATCACCAACGCGACGCTCGCAAGCTTCTACGTCGTCTTCGCCACCGCCGACCCGGCCAAGCGCCACAAGGGCATCGGCGCTTTCATCGTGGATCGGGACACCCCGGGGCTGCGCGTCGGCAAGCACGAGGACAAGCTCGGACAGCGAGCCAGCGACACCGCCGTGGTGCATTTCGAAGAGGTGAAGGTCAAAAAGCAGAACCTTTTGGCTCCTGAAGGCGCGGGGTTCAAGCTCGCGATGGAGACCTTCAACCAGACGCGGCCCGACATTGGGGCCATGGCCACCGGGCTGATGCAGCGCTGCATCGACGAGAGCGTCGCCTACGCCAAGGAACGGCAGGCGTTCGGCGTGCCGATCGCCGAGCACCAGATGATCCAGGCGATGCTGGCGGACATGGCGATCTCTGCCGAAGCCACCCGCCTGCTCTACCAGAAGGCCGCCTGGAACCTGGACAATGGTGTCCGCGATCCGATCGTCTCGAGCTACGCCAAGGCGTTCGGCGCCGACCGGGCGATGCAGTCGGCCCTCGACGCCGTGCAGATCTTCGGCGGCAACGGCTACGTCAAGGACTACCCCGTCGAGAAGCTGATGCGCGACGCCAAGGTGCTACAAATCTACGAAGGCACGAGCCAGATCCAGCGCCTGGTCATCGCCCGCAACATGATCCGCTGACGCCGGCGATCGGCCTCTCGGGGGTAGTCGTTGACAGGGCCGTCAGGGCCAGGCGCCCCCCTCGAGTTCGTGAAGCGTCGTGCGACGAAGCAGGAAGAGCAACAGGGCCTTCGGTGAAAACGGATTTCACGACTGAGACAGCGAGCGGTGTCGACCCGTCTTGCTCGGAGATGGGTCACAGGAAGATCGGAAGATCGGAAGGGGGACCGACGTCGTCGGTCCCCGATCGGAGTCGATCTCGACCGGCGCGACGTGTTTCGCTGTGACGACCCACCCACCCACACCCCCTTCGGACCCCATCCCCAATCCCAAAATCTGACCTTCTCGCTGCCGCGTGGTGTGAGTCGCCGCTCAAGCGTGCAGTCTCGGTGGCTCGGGGGCGCCGACGAACACCCCGGCCGCGGCCGCGGCCTGGATCCGTGCTCGGAGCTCCCGCTCCCGCATGGCCGTCTCCGCCGAGCGATCGCCGCGCTGTCGGCGGCGCTTCAAGAACGCGAGCTTGATCAAGTCGAGCTGCTTCTTGCGGCTCTTGCCGTACCCGCTCGGACTGCCGAGGAGGCCAAGCAGGTTCCAACCCGGCACGAGCATCCAATGGCTGGTGGTCCGCTCGTACTCGAACGGGTGGACCAGCCCGCCGAGCTCATCGCGTAGGCCGTCTGAGACGATGCGTCGATCGCGCAGGCCGAGCGCCACGATCAAACAGAAAAAGCCCGCATCCACCGTCCAAAAGAACAGGTACTTGACCACCAGCCCCGCCCCATCGTTCATCAAGAACGTCACCAGGAAATTGTGGACGAAGTGCAGGAGCACCGCGGCGCACCAACCCACGAACGGCGCCACGAGCTTCAAGGCCGTCGAACGCGTGTCCGCCGCGATGCCGAGCCCGAGGCCGGTCATGGCCGTGAATGTCGCGTGGCTCAGCCCAGCGAGCACCGTTCGCAACACGAACACCGTCGCGAACCCCGCCACCCCGCCGCTGGCGGCGGCGCTGCCGATGTAGAGCACGTCTTCGGTCAAGGTGAAGCCAAGACCGACCACCCCGCCGTAGATGGCGCCGTCGAGCGGCCCGTCGAGCTCTTTGAGCCAGAGCGAGCTCAGCATGAACAAGAGCAGCAGTCCGACGCCCTTGGTGGTCTCCTCGACCAGGGGTGCCACGAACGACGCCGTCGACGCCTGGACCAACGCGTCGCTCGCCTGCGCGGACAGCGCCCAGCGAACGGTCGCGCCTCCGATCTCGTTGCCGACGATCGCCGTGAGGGTCGCGACCACCGCCCCCCAGCCGAACATCACCCCGAGCAGCCACCAAGGCTCCGGCTCGTAGCGGTCGGTCGCCTTGATGATGAGAAAGTACGCGAGGACGAACGGCGCGACCACCAGGAGCCCGAAGAACGATCCGAGCAGCACGTCGCAAAGTGTACACCGATCCGTTTGCCAGACCCGAGACCCCGATGTCGCCGAGACCTTTGCCCGCTCGCGGCTCGGCAGCGTCGGCGCGGGCCCCGCACGGGGCGGGTTTCCGGGTCGGGATCGACGCCGCCACCTGGATGGCGACCGCCGC
>Ga0079224_100002381_pt1 | contig 22769 bp, 21 predicted proteins | sample Stecom2015_FD_80414 | JGI IMG/M metagenome (GOLD analysis project Ga0079224, IMG submission 80414) | Agricultural soil microbial communities from Utah to study Nitrogen management - Steer compost 2015 | ecosystem: Environmental > Terrestrial > Soil > Agricultural land | place: USA: Utah...
CACAGAGGGAGTTCTTTAGTTATCCCTCCGTGTCCTCCGTCCCTTTGCGATTAAAGCGAATTTCCCAGAAAGCTTATCCCATCCAAAATCCCTTTCGATGTGAGACTCCAAGAACCTTTCGGCACCCGGGACAGAAATAGACGTAACGCTTGCCGAATGTGCTGCTCAGGCGGCGACACCACACGGAGACCAACACTTCATTACAGTGAGGACATACGGGAGAGACGTCATCCTTTTCAACGCATTCAATCATGCGACTACCTCCTAGAGCTAACTGTGCCAAAAGTGGATTGTATCCAGACCGAAGGCGCTAACCAAGTGCGTGTTATTGGGTGGGTCTTAGAACCGCAGAGGTACAGAAGACACAGAGTGATAAGATTTCGAAGCATCTCGAGCTGCAAGAGCGCTGACGATCGGAGTTCGAAATAAACTTAAGAAGAGGCGAACGAGGCTATGAAAACTCAGTACTACACAGCCGCCAGTCTGGATGGTTTCATCGCCACCGAAGACGACTCTGTGGACTGGCTATTTCCTCTGGGCGATTTGAATAGCTCCAGCTACCCGCAGTTCATCTCGGAAGTAGGCGCATTAGCCATGGGATCAGTGACCTATGAGTGGATAGTGCACAACAGAGAAATGGCTATTTCTGAGACCGGTTCGCCGTGGCCCTATATCCAACCGGCCTGGATATTCTCCAATCGTGGGCTTCCGATTATCGAAGGCGCAGACATTCGATTCGTCAAGGGAGATGTGCGCCCGATCCATGCAGAAATGCGGGCGATTGCCGGCAAGAAGAACATCTGGGTCGTAGGAGGCGGTGAGCTGGCCGCACAATTCTATGATGCCGGTCTGCTGGACGAACTGATCGTTCAGGTCGGTTCAGTCACACTCGGCAAAGGTAAGCCGCTTTTCCCTCGCCGTGTGTTCAGCCCTGTTTTGCACCTGGTGTCGGTTCGCCACATGAGCCCTGGTATGGTTGAGCTCCGGTACGAAGTACACAAAGACGATTCGAAAGTTTGAAATCCTGCGTGTCGTCTGTGTATCTGTGGTGATGAAGAAGTTCTTATTGCCAGGTCGCTCGCCAGTAGGCTGGTCAACATGACCGGGACGCCGCAGCGATTGAAGGGCATTTGATCCTGGTAGAAGTGGACGTTTCTATCGATTGAGCCCACAATGGGAATAAAGGATATGAGACATTCTATGGAGAATAAACGCACGCCCGAGGAAGAACGCTGGATTCGAGAAGCGGCACTAGACCATACACTGGCGGAGACATTTCCGGCAAGCGATCCCCCATCGACGCTGCCAAACCCATGTGACTACGATCTGTTGCATGAAATAAGCGACACACAGGCGGAGGACCAGCAGACTCCAGCGCGGGCCAAGCACGGCGACGATGAATAGGCGGTCGCTTGAACGACCTGAAGATATCGTTGGCGCCTTTGTGACAGCCTGGAATGCGCGCGATCCGGATGCCATAGCCGCCCTCTTCGATGAGGATGCTGAGTTCGTCAATGTGACCGGCCTGTGGTGGCACACACGCGAGGAGATTCGGAAGGCTCATGCTTACGGATTGACACGAATTTTTAACGAATCGTTCCTGCAAACAATCGACATCAGAATCAAGCGATTGTCGGACGAGACTGCCGTTGTCCACGCTTGCATGGTGCTCAGCGGCCAGAGTCCGATCGGCAAAGTGAGTGCACCGCGCCCTCGCTCGACTGTGATGTCATTTGTCGTTCGGAAGACGACGGCTGGTTGGCTTTGTGCCTCTGCACACAATACGGACATTGCTCCTGGAAGCGAGACGAACGTCATCGACGAGTGTGGGCGGCTGCGTCCGGTGAGCTACCGCGACCGATCCTGATCGATCCTGGTTGGCAATGGAGCGGTCGGTTCAGCTTTGAAGTTCCTGTTTGGCAGACGGACGTGCCAGTAACAAAAGTTCTCATGGCTACCGTCGGGAATTCGGTTGAATGGACGAGCCAAAAAATAAAGGAATACCGTCTCTGACTCGAAGAACCCTGAGACAAGACACCATCAGCCAGAGGTTGGCGCCTGAGAAGTGCGGAGAGTGGATTTCAGAAAGACGAAACTCAAGGTTGATTCCTTCGACGCTGAAAGGGGTGAGGGTTCAGCTACTCCGCCACTGTCAAGAACACCGATTGAGAGCGGGCATGACGTTTTGGGTCATACAAGAAAAGTTCATAGCGGTGGCCTCTCTCGATTGCATCGGCCGGAACTCGTGCCGTCACTCGGTCAGAGTACCGGACGGTCTCAAGGCCGAGGCCTTCCATATATACTGTGGTCGTAGGGGTGATTTCCCTGGCAGTAAACCACATTGCGGGACCTAGCTCCGGCCATGTGTCGACTCGCTCCGGCCCGTATCCAGTAATTTCCAATTTCTCACTCTGCGGGGCTGCGCTGATACCTTCCCGAAACTGCTCTGCAAACTCGCTCACATTGTCCAATCGGTAAAACAAAATAGCAGGTTCACCCGAGCGTTCCGGAAAAATGTGTTCCACGGCCAGCTTGCCACCATGATTGTCTACGAATCGTTGAAAGCTTTCCGTAATGTCGCTTCTGAATGCCGCCCAAAATGGGAAGTAAAGGCTGTCTCCCCCTTTCGGGATACTGGCAATCGATCGAAAAAACTCTTTATAGACTTGAAAATGAGCCGATTCCTCTTTGAGATCGATCATCCGATAGACCCAGTTCTTAGTGTAAAAATTTCCTTTGTGGATAAAGTAAGGCTGGGACTGCAGACCCCAAACAAAGAATACGATATTGCGTGAATCGATCCTCTCCGGGGCAACATAGTGACTGAATGCCAGAGTGGCGGGACTGAACAAGCGTGTTCCGCCGGTCTTGTTCGCCTGTATCACCTGTGCATTCGACACCAGGAAATTCACGATCACGATAAGGACCGGGATTGCCAAAACTGCCTTTCTCAGATATTTCACGTTCGGCAGCTTTGTAGCAGCCATCAGGCAGACGGAGACGAGCGATAGCTCCAGGAATGGGGAGAGATACACGTAGTGGCCGAAACGTTCCGTCCTGGGAGTGATCAAAATCAATCCCAGAATCAACAGCGTTGTTACTAGTGGAAATACATAAATTCGCTTCCTAACCACGATCATCAGAAGGAACGTCGCCGCGATAACTGACCCAAAAAGTGCAGCGTAAAAGTCCCAATAATGGCCGAACATGGCAGAGATGATCTGAAATTTGACGAGGATGGATTCCCCCAGGGGACGAGGCTCAGAGTAGTCGATCGTTACAGGCTCATCTGTAAACTGGCTCAAGAATACGGTGGCTATTGGAAAGCCGTTGTGGAGGTTGTACAGCACATGGTGAAACAGCCCAATCGAGCCTCCACCCGCAACAGCCAGCCAGTTCTTCCAGGAACGCGCGTAGCGTAACAGTGTATCCGGATAGAGAATCACACCGGCGCCTAAGACGCCCAGAATGCTCCAGACCGTATAGAGCATTTGATTGGCGGCGAAGGCCAGCAGTAGAGACCCTCCAAAAAGATATACGCTCCGGTGGGTTCGGTGGAATCGATCCAAACAGAGGTATGACAGGGCAAAGAAAAAGAGGAAGAAACCATCCGAGAAGCCGAGGCGAACATCCGGGTAGAGGACCGGCGAGGTTGCGATCAGTAGCGAAGTCATAGACGCGATATAGAAGCTCTTCGCTTCGACAGCGAGATAGAGGACGATGCACGAAAGCAGAAAGTAGATTAGGTGAAGGAGTCGAATCCCCAGGAAATAATCATCGAATAGATAAAGAGGCAGGTAGCGTCCGAGGTAAGCGGAGGAAATGTAAAGTTTGTACATAATCGGAAATTCAACGTCGCCGACCTGAATGCTATAGATGCTCTGCTGGTTCGGCTGAGCATCGGAATGGAAGAGAGGAATCAGATTGGTTACGCGACTGACCTCATCCATCTCCATCCCGAGGGAAAGGAACCCGCGAAACAGGACAAGAACACTGCTGCAGATTAAGAGCAATATGATCGTGTTGTAAACTGCTCGGCGCTCAATCATAGACTTCCACATAGGCTCGTTACATTCTACACAGGAGTGGCAGGAAGGCTCGCCACCAAGCGCTTCAATTGCAAACTCCGGATGCAGGGCGGACAACTGGATTAACAGAAGAACCACAAACCTTAGATCCATCCGGCCAGCGACGCTGTCGGATTTTTCTTAGCCATCTTCATGCCAACTTTAGCCATTGCAATTGAAGTTACCGCTCTCGTTGTCGCCGGCACCATGGTCGGGAATGAATTCGCTGTCGCCGCTTTCATCCATCCGAACCCCAGCCGTCAGAACGACCAGACGCATGCGCACTCAGCACAGGCACTGGCCCGCACCTTCGGTCGCATTATGCCGCCATGGTATGCGGCTTCGCTGCTGCTGAACATTGCTGTCGTCCTGCTGGTTCGGACGTCGTGGATCGTCTCATGGTGGCTGGCGTGTGTTTCGGCTGCCCTGTCGCTATCTCTATCATGTATACGCTGTTCGGACTGGTACAAATCAACAACCGCGTCAGTTCCTGGGATCTCGAAGCCTTACCCTCCGATTGGCGGGAGCAACGGCGGCAGTGGGATCGCCTGCATCGATTCAGGGTGATATTGCTGGGCGCCGCTCTGATTTCGCTGGTGACTTCGACTGTGTTAGAACACTCTGGACAAGCAGTGCTGCCACTCGGTTTAACTCCACGACCTTCCCATACACTCGCGAAGGATTGTGAATAAGGAGCATCCACTTTCTGCATCAGAGATAGCGACACAGCCATAGCTCCACCTAAACCATCCTCGACACAATCTTCTCTCAGCGTCCCAGCACTGGAACGTAAACGTCCAAGATCGATTCGATTACTTTAGATGGGGTGGTGATGGGAAAAGTCTGTCATCACTAAATAACATTTCTCGCCCACGGGCCCTTTTTCAATAGAGATCAGCCTCACGGTTGATCTTCCACTGCGCCTGACACGGTTGTTGAATTTACAGACATCGGTGTTGCAAATACAACAGCACCATCCTTCTTTTGAACCCGTCGTTTTCCTCTTTCAGTCGTAAATCTCTACAGACGAGGGCTTTTTCTTCGTTCCTGGTGTTCTTTGATATCTGGCACGGACATTGCTAAGAGGACAAGTCGACGTAGATATGACGATTAGCAGAGCTTAATCTGGAGTCCCTGGAGTCTGAAGTTCAATGAAAATGACATTGTCAGGAATCATTGCATTATTGCTTTTCATCGCTGCAGCGTGGTCGGGACCGGCTGACCCGGAAATCGATCTGATCCTCTCCGACTACTTTAAGATTCAGTCGGCGCTGGCCGGTGATACCACATCAGGCATTGATGCAGCGGCCCGATCGATCGAGGAGAAGACGGCTGATGTCGACTCCGATACTCCCGAGATTAAGAAGCTTATCAGCGAGATCCGGACGGCAGCACGCAGAATCCAGGGTCAGGATATCAAGACTGCAAGGGCTGTATTCTTTGACTTGAGCTGTCCACTGCTGGTCTACGTGAATCAGTATCACTCGAACAAAGAGGCAATCAACCGCTTTTATTGCCCTATGGCCGAAAAGGGCTGGCTTCAGGCTGAGAAGGCGGTCAGGAACCCCTACTATGGTGGTTCCATGCTGGCCTGCGGCCAGCGAATTGAACGAAGGTGACTGCAGCGAAAGGAACCTTCGGATTCACTGGGCCGGTTTTGAAATATGCAAAGACTATTTGTACGAGTCTGCCTCAGCCTGGTGATCGCGGTATGCGCGGTACACCACTGCCAGCTAGAAGCGAACAGCGGGCGACAGCCGGCTTCTGAGGTCGACTATTATGCGGATGACCCCCGGCTGATCGAATATATTGAGGCCTCACTCCTGAATAATCCCGCCCTTCAAGAATCTCTTGCTCGTTACCGAGCGGCGCTACAGCGAACGTCGCAGGTCTCGGCTCTACCTGACCCCATGTTGAGCTACTCGGAGCTTCTACGCGGTATGGAAAACCGCATGGTGAGCGTCAGCCAGACATTTCCCTGGTTTGGAAAACTCGATCTGGAAGGCCGGGCCGCCGTCAAAGAAGCTCTCGTGCAGTATCGCGAGCACCAACTCCTGCAGCGTGAGTTGATTGCGCAGGTCAAAGAAGCCTATTACGAACTGCTTTATGTTGAACGGGCTCTAAAAATTCTTCAGGAAGAGGAGCTGCTGCTCGATCACTATGAGCGTCTGGCTCAGTCCTTGTACGCCACGGGAGAGGGACTGCAACAAGGTGTCATCAAGATTCAGAGCGAGCTTACGCAGTTGATTGACCGCCGGACGGTGTTGCAACAACAAAGACAACTGGCCGCCGCACGCTTGAATACATTAGTGAACCGTTCTTCTGAGTCGGAAGTGTCTGTAACACCGGCTGTGACGATACCCGAAGTGAAACCTGATCTTGAAGAACTCTACGAGCTTGGTGAGCAAAACCGTCATGACCTAAAGGCGACTCTGGCCAGTATCGAAAAAAATGAGCTTTCTGTCGAACGGGCAAAAAAGGAGTACTGGCCTGACCTGACGCTCAGTGCGGGAGTAATGGACATTCGCGGAATGGAAAGTCTGACTGGCATGCCTGTGACCGGTTCTGATGGGGGCAGAATCGGATACAGCTTTTCGGTCGGAATCAACATTCCCATCTGGAGAGACAAGTATCGCGCCGGTGTTGTGGAAGCAACCGAGAGGGTGATTGCCGAGCGGAAGCAATTCGAAGAGGTGCGTAACCAGATTCTCCTCGAGGTGCGCGATCAGGTCATACGCCTGGAGTCCCTCCGAGAACAGATCGAGCTTTATGACAAAGTGCTCATACCTCAGGCCGAGGAGATGCTGCGTTCTACGGAAGCAGCTTATGAGACGGGTCAGCTTCGTGCTCTCGACCTTCTCGACAGCGAGCGCCTTTTGCTGTCTTCACGATTGATGCGGGAAAGATACCGCGCTGACTACCTGAAGACCCTGGCGAAGCTGGAGAGAGCCGTGGGAACACGCTTTCCCAGGTAGGAGGAAGGTAATGAGAAGAAGTTTGTTGGTCAGTCTGCTGTCCTTTCTGGCAGGCATTCTGGGAATGGGGATCGTCCTGCTCAACCCGATGGGGTGGTCCTGGGCTGATTCGATCCACCACTTCTTAGCTGACAGCTTTACCGGACAACCAATTGAACAGAAAGAAGGCCAGCTCTGGACGTGCGGAATGCATCCACAGGTTATTCAGGACGAACCGGGAACATGTCCAATTTGCGGGATGAATTTGATTCCGGTGCGAGACACTACGGCTTCCACACCTCACGTGGCTGCTCCCGCCGACGAGGAGCGAGAGATCCTTTACTACCGGGATCCGATGGATCCTACTTACACGTCTGATCAGCCAGGCGAGAGTCCGACGGGGAGGGATCTAGTACCGGTGTATGCAGATGGATTGGGAAGTCCTCAAGCCGGCAACCTCGTCCGTATCGATCCATCCTTCGTGCAGACCATAGGAGTCCAGACTACCACGGTTGAGAGGACCGACATTCCTTTTACCGTTCGCTCTGTCGGAAACGTGAGCTACAGCGATGACCAACTGTACTGGGTCACCACCAAATATGAAGGCTGGATCGAAAAAGTGTATGTCAATTACACCGGCGCAACGGTCCAGCGGGGAGAGAGGTTGTTCGAGATTTACAGCCCTCAACTGGTTACCACGCAGAAGGAGTATTTGGATGCCCTTAATTATGTTGGGCGCTTGAGATCGACCGACTATCCGGAAATAGAGAAAAGGGCCGTGTCTCTCCTCAAAGCCACCCGCGAGAAACTCCGTTACTGGGACATAAGCGAAGAGCAAATCCAGGAATTGGAAAGAACACGCCGGCCGCAGCGAACCCTTCCTGTCGTTTCTCCCGTCAGCGGCCAGGTCATCGAAAAGATGAATCAGTCACTCGAGGGGATGTTCGTCAGGCCCGGAATGAATTTGTATCGGATAGTTGACCTGTCGACCGTTCTGATTGAAGCGGACGTGTTCGAGAACCAGATTCCCTGGTTAAAGGAAGGACAGACAGCGCTTATCGAATTTCCTTATTCGCCGGGTCGGCAATTTCGCGGGACGATTCGCCATGTCTATCCCTACCTGGATGCCCGATCTCGCACCATGAAGGTATCGATTTTGCTATCCAATCCGGGATTCGACCTCCGCAAGGATATGTATGCTGACGTGACCTTTGACGTTCCTTCGGCCCGTAATGTACTGGCCGTCCCGGAAGAGGCTGTTCTGTTCTCGGGAGAACGTAACCTGGTGGTGACAATGCTCCATGAGGGCGAATTCCTGATTAAGGAAGTGACACTGGGAATGAACGGGAAAGGACTATACGAAGTAAGGGAAGGACTCAGGGAAGGAGAAAGAGTCGTCACATCATCCCAATTCTTGATCGACTCGGAAAGCCGGCTCAAAGAAGCCATCCAGAAGATGGCCTCTTCAAGGTCCGGCGGGCAAGAGCCGGCGCCCGCCGAACCCGCTCCGGTCCATCAGCACTGAAAGCGCCTTCCAAGAGGTATTCAGACCCGCGAAGCAATCTTAGATGCTCGAACGAATAATTGACTGGTCCATCCGGAACAAGTTTGTCGTCATCCTGGGGACAATTGCCATTGTCTTCTGGGGCATTTATGCCGTGCAGAATACCCCGGTCGACGCTATCGCGGATCTTTCGGATGTCCAGGTCATCATCTATACGGAATACCCAGGCCAGGCTCCCCAGGTGGTTGAAGACCAGGTGACCTACCCCATCACAACTCAAATGCTGGCCGTCCCATTCGCCCAGGTTGTGCGCGGTTATTCATTCTTTGGAAGTTCGTTCGTTTACGTCATCTTCGAAGACGGTACCGACATGTACTGGGCGCGCAGTCGGGTTCTGGAGTACCTCAACTATGTCTCTGGAAGGCTCCCCGCCGGCGTTACGCCCTCCCTTGGCCCTGACGCTACGGGTGTGGGCTGGGCTTACATGTATGCCCTGACGTCGAAGACCCGTAATCTGGCGGAACTGCGAAGTCTGCAGGACTGGTTCATCAAGTATGAACTCACTTCGGTGGAAGGGGTCTCGGAAGTGGCCAGCATCGGCGGTTTCGTCAAGCAGTACCAGATCACTGTCGAACCCGGCAAATTGCGAGCTTACAACATTCCGCTGTCCCGGATCCGTGAGGCTGTCCAGAGGAGCAACAGTGACGTCGGAGGGCGTGTGCTGGAGATGGCCGAGACCGAGTTCATGATTCGCGGACTCGGCTATATCGAGGATGTCGAGGATATCAAGGATATCGCTCTGGGGGTAAACGACCAGGGCATCCCGATACTAATCAGGGATATAGCCATTGTCCAGGAAGGACCCGAGATGAGACGGGGTCTGGCTGAGCTAAACGGTCAAGGCGAAACCGTCGGGGGCATTGTGGTCGCTCGCCATGGAGCAGACACCTATCAGGTCATCCAGAATGTCAAGGACAAGCTCGAGGAGCTGAAACATGGTCTTCCTGCCGATGTCGAAATTATTACCGTCTATGACAGGAGCACTTTGATTGAACAGTCGATCCGGACATTAAAGGAGAAGCTACTGGAGGAAGGCCTGGTAGTCGCACTGATCTGCATTCTATTTCTTCTACATTTTCGATCATCTCTGGTAGCCGTCATTACTCTCCCGATTGCTGTGTTGATGGCTTTTGTCATCATGCACTACCAGGGGATCAACGCCAACGTTATGTCGCTCGGAGGGATCGCGATTGCGCTGGGAACGATGGTCGATTCGGCCATCATCATGATCGAGAATGCCCATAAGCATCTGGAGCAGAACGCCGGTAAGAAGGATCACTGGCAGATTATTTCTGAAGCGGCCCGCGAAGTTGGTCCTACGCTCTTCTTTGCCTTACTCGTCATCACTGTCTCATTCGCCCCAGTGTTCACCCTCGGGGCCCAGGAAGGCCGAATGTTCAAGCCACTGGCGTTTACCAAGACCTATTCGATGGCCGCTGCTGCTCTGCTGGGAATAACCCTTGTGCCGGTGCTCATGGGCTACTGGATTCGGGGAAAAGTTCGGTCCGAAAAAGAGAACCCGGTGAGCCGTTTCTTCATATGGATCTATGATCCGGTGCTTCACTTCGTGTTGCACTGGAAGTGGATCGTGCTTCTGGTGGCTTTGTTGATCGTTTTGTCCGCTTTCATCCCGTACTCGCAACTCGGGTCGGAATTCATGCCACCACTGTGGGAAGGCGACCTTCTCTATATGCCCACGACTTTACCCGGCCTGTCCATCACCAAGGCGAGAGAGTTGCTCCAACAGACTGACCGGATCATCGCTACTTTTCCGGAAGTAGAGCAGGTTTTCGGCAAAATTGGGCGTGCCGATACAGCAACCGACCCCGCTCCGATGACAATGATCGAAACCACCATCAAGTTAAAGCCGCAAGCGGAATGGCGGCAGAGGATGACTCACGAGAAGCTGATTGCCGAGATGAATCAGGCTATTCAGTTTCCCGGTCTGACCAATGCCTGGACAATGCCAATCAGGACCCGAATCGACATGCTATCGACCGGGATCCGGACACCTGTTGGAATCAAGCTTTCGGGGCCGGATTTGGCCGTTCTCGAGGATATTGGAAGGGAGGTCGAATCGATCATTCGCGAGCTTCCAGGTACCCTCTCGGTCTATTCCGAGCGGGTGATGGGAGGCAATTTTCTGGATTTCGAGATCGATCGCCAGGCGCTGGCACGTTATGGACTGAGGGTGGGCGATGTTCAGGACGTCATCCAGTCCGCCATAGGGGGCATGAATATTACCACCACTATTGAAGGGCTCGAGCGCTATCCGGTCAATCTTCGCTACAGTCGCGAGCTAAGAGACAATCTTCAGGATCTTCGAGCGATTCTGGTTCCGACACCCACCGGGGCGCAAATTCCTCTAGGCTATGTTGCCCGAATCCGCGTTAAACAGGGTGCACCCATGATCAAGACCGAAAATTCACGACCCAATGCCTGGATCTATGTTGATGTCTCAGGAATCGATGTGGGGGCTTACGTTGCTATGGCCCGGCGGGCCGTTGCCGAGAAGGTCGAGATCCCGGCAGGGTACAACATGGTCTGGAGTGGTCAGTATGAGTACATGGAAAGGGCTCGGCAGCGCCTGATGTTGGTGATACCGATGACCTTGATGATCATCTTCGTCCTCATCTACTTCAACACAAAGTCTGTCTTCGAGACGATGATCGTATTCTTGGCCGTTCCTTTCTCTCTGGTAGGTGCGTTCTGGCTCATCTGGTTACTCGACTATGACATGAGCATCGCTGTTTGGGTCGGCATTATTGCATTGGCGGGTCTGGATGCCGAAACAGGCGTTGTGATGCTCCTGTATCTGGACGTTGCATATGAAAAGATGGTGCGCCAGGGCAGGATGCAGAAGCTGAAGGATCTGGCAGACGCCATCTATGAAGGAGCGGTGCATCGGGTCCGGCCGAAGATTATGACAGCGGCTACCATCGTGGTCGGCCTTCTACCGATCATGTGGAGTCAGGGAATCGGCGCAGACGTTATGAAGAGAATCGCAGCACCGATGGTAGGTGGCGTGGTCACTTCAGTCATTCTCGAGCTCTGCGTTTATCCCGTCATTTATTACGTTTGGAAAGGGTGGAGGCTGAAAAATGCTCCGGAAGAAGCTACGGTTCTGGAAGAATCCGTCATTTGACATCCTGCTGACCGCTCTGGTCACGATGGTTTCAATGACGAACTGGCTCTCTGCACAGAGTTTTCAGGTACGTCATGATCATAGTCCTTGGGGAGCGTGTCAGGGAGACCTCACGATTTCTGACCAGGGCATTTATTTCGATAGCAAGACCAAAGAGGAACATAGCCAGCGCTGGGGCTGGCTGGACATTCAGACGGTTGATCGACTGTCTGCAACAAGATTCTCAATCCTGACTTATCAGGATCAGAAGTGGCTGCTCGGAAGGGACAGACTCTGGAACTTCAGCATCATTGGCGATGATTCGGAGGGCCTCAATAACGAGTATTTCGATCTAATCATGCAGCAATTGAAAAGACCGGTAGTCAACCGGCAAGTCCGGGAAATGGAGGTTGAATATGAAGTCCCGGTGAAACACCTTCACACCTTTGGTGGCTGCCAAGGTGAGCTGCGCTTTAGCCGCGATTGGATTGTTTATGTCACTGACCGCGCTCAGGATCAGCGTTCCTGGCGTAAGAGAGTCGAAGTTGCAAATATCTGGTCGACAGGTGCTTACGATCTCGAGGTAGAGGTCTACGAGCGCGAAGCAGGCGACCTGCTGAGAACACGAAGGTTCAGGTTTCAGCTAAAGGTCCCTCTCGATGAAAACTATTACGACCGTTTGAGAAGGGAAATGCTCCCTCTCCGCAATGGCCTTTGGGGGTATTCAGTCGACTCGCCTTAACACCACCACCGAACGACCCGATAATCTCACCTTCCCTTTCGCCTCGAAGCGATCGGACGATTCCGCGGCTTGCTCTTCGTTTGTATCGAGTTCCTTGATCCAGGACTTGCCCCACTTGGAAGGGGGGAGTACAAAATCGATGGCCTGGTCATGGGCGTTAAAGATTAATAGAAAGCTGTCGTCAGTAATCGTGTTTCCCTGACGATCTCGGCTAACCAGTGCCTCTCCGTTCAAGAAGAGCGCGAGGGTCTTGGCATAACCGGTTTCCCAATCCTTCGCCGACATTTCTTGGCTGTCCGGTCGGAACCAGGCGATGTCGCTGATCTTCGCGTCGAGTATCGGCTTCCCTTGAAACCAGTGCTGTCGGCGGAATACCGGATGACTCTTCAGGATGCCAATAACTCGACGAGTAAACGCGAGCAAATTGTCATCTGCGTTGTCCCAGTCTAACCAGGAGATTTCGCTGTCCTGACAGTAGGCATTATTGTTCCCCTGCTGAGTCCTTCCAATTTCATCTCCTCCCAACAGCATCGGAACACCTTGAGAGAGGAAAAGGGTTGTCAAGAAGTTGCGCTTTTGACGACCCCGGAGTCGATTAATTTCAGGGTCGTCGGTGGGACCTTCGGCTCCACAGTTCCAGGAGCGATTGTGGTTTTCGCCATCCTTATTGTCTTCCTGGTTGGCCTCATTGTGTTTCTCATTGTAAGAGACCAGGTCATTCAGTGTGAACCCATCATGGGCGGTGACGAAGTTGATACTTGCGACAGGACGACGCCCGCTGGTGTCGTAGAGATCGGAGCTGCCGGTCAGCCGGTAGGCGAAATTAGCCAGTGTCTGATCTTTTCCACGCCAGTAGTCGCGCACTGTATCTCGGAACTTCCCGTTCCATTCAGCCCAGCCGACGGGAAAGTTGCCTACCTGATACCCACCTTCTCCTACATCCCAGGGCTCAGCGATCAGCTTCGTTTGAGAGATAACCGGATCCTGGTGGATGATGTCAAAGAAGGCTCCCAGACGATCGACGTCGTGCAGTTCCCGCGCCAACGCCGAAGCGAGGTCAAAGCGGAAACCATCGATATGCATTTCCAAGACCCAGTAACGTAGGCTGTCCATAATCAACTGAAGGGTGCGAGGATGCATCATGTTCAGCGTGTTTCCTGTGCCTGTGTAATCCATGTAGTGGCGAAGATCGCCTTCCACAAGGCGATAGTAGCTTGCATTGTCAATTCCCCGAAAGGCGAGGGTTGGCCCCAGGTGATTTCCCTCGGCGGTGTGGTTGTAAACCACATCCAGAATGACCTCCAGGCCCGCTTGATGCATGGTCTTGACCATTTCCTTGAATTCACGAGCCGCGTCATCGGGCCGACTGGCATAGCGGGTATCCGGCGCAAAGTAGCCGATCGAATTGTATCCCCAGTACTCACTGAGCCCTTTGTCGGCCAAATTTCGACTGGTGACAAAGTAATGGACAGGCATTAACTCAATGGACGTAACGCCGAGAGATTTGAAGTGTTCCAGCATGGGACGAGATGCCAGACCGGCGTAGGTGCCACGGAGCTGTTCCGGCACCTCGGGATGGCGAAATGTCATCCCTTTAACATGGGCTTCGTAGAGGATGGTTTCATTCCAGGGAATGGGAGGTAACCGATCTTCCTCCCAGTCGAAGAAAGGATCAATCACCCTGCATTTCGGCAAATAGGAAGCGCTATCCCTTTCGTCCAATGATCGATCCTCATCCGCATGACCAACGGTATAGCCAAAGAGGGAGTCGTCCCATTCGAGCGAGCCAGTGAGTGCCTTGGCGTAAGGGTCGATTACAAGTTTGGCGGGATTGAAGCGGTGACCGCTATCAGGATCATAGGGGCCGTGAACTCGATACCCGTAAAGCTGACCCGGTCCGACATCGGGCAGATAGGCATGCCAAACTTGGTGCGTATGCTCTTCGATTGTGATGCGCTCGGTCTCGCGGGTCGGGTCATCGCCATCGAAGAGGCAGAGCTCTACCCCAGTAGCGTTTTCCGCGAAAAGAGCAAAATTGACGCCTTGGCCATTCCAGTTTGCTCCCAACGGATAAGGTTCACCGGGCCACACTCTTTTTACGCCCATTGGTTCATATCTTTCTTGTTCATTTTTCCATTGTGATCAATCAAATGGCAGTGAACAAGCGGAAGAGGCGCTGCACGGGGTGAGATTAGGAGCTCCCATCTGTATCATGGACTTGATCATTCGGATTCTTGGAGACGAGGATTTGAAGCTCAGATCAGCGTGGAGACTTGAAGTTAGGTTTAGGACGGCTTTAGATCCTTTAAGCTCACTTTGAAGTAGGATATGGTTTCCAACTCACCCCACTATCGGCACGACAACATCGGTCATGTAATCTCGGTACGCGGAAGTGTTATCGACGCTTACTTCGGCCAACGCCTCCCGAGGATCCATAGTGAATTGCGAGTAGGAGAGGAAGAAGCAATCGTCGTCGAGGTGGCCGCTCAGCTGACCCCCGATACCGTACGGGGTATCGCTTTGAATTCTGTTCGCGGGTTAAGTCGTGGCGCTCCCGTTCGCGATCTCGGGAGGCCTCTTCAGGTACCCGTTGGCAACAGTCTCCTGGGCCGCGTTTTGAATGTGTTCGGCCAGACGATCGATGAGCGAGAACCGCTGGAGGACGTGGAATGGAGGAATATCCACCAGGCGCCGCCTGCGATTTCCCATAGAGACACTCGATCCGAAGTGTTTGAAACCGGAATTAAGGCTATCGACTTGCTGTCTCCTTTGGAAAGGGGAGGAAAGGCCGGACTATTCGGAGGCGCCGGGGTAGGGAAAACGGTGCTAATCACGGAGTTGATCCATAACGTCGTGGGACAGCAAGAAGGAGTCAGTCTCTTCTGTGGTATCGGGGAACGGAGCCGCGAGGCGGAAGAGCTGTATCGGGAGATGGGGGAGGCGGGCGTTCGTGACAAGACAGTGATGGTATTCGGCCAGATGAATGAGCCTCCGGGTGCACGGTTCCGGGTGGGTCATGCCGCCCTTACCATGGCAGAGTATTTCCGCGATGATGCCCGCCAGGACGTGCTCCTTTTGATCGACAACATCTTTCGTTTTGTTCAGGCTGGAATGGAGGTTTCGGGGCTGATGGGACAATTGCCGTCCCGGGTTGGCTACCAGCCATCACTGGCTAATGATCTGGCGGAGTTGGAAGAACGAATTTGCTCTACTGCGTCCGGATCGATCACCTCAGTCCAGGCGGTCTATGTCCCGGCTGATGACTTTACGGATCCGGCTGCAGTACACGCTTTCTCCCATTTATCGGCGACCGTGGTACTTTCGCGAAAGCGTGCGGCAGAGGGCCTATACCCGGCCATCGACCCCCTCCAGTCCACGTCTGAGATGCTGTCTCCTGCAGTCGTGGGCAGACGCCATTATTGGATCGCCGGTGACGTCCGGAGTACTCTGGCCCACTACGAAGAACTAAAGGACATCATTGCAATGCTGGGGATGGAAGAGCTTTCCAGGGAAGATCGACGGACGGTCAACCGGGCACGGCGGTTGGAGCGCTTCCTGACCCAACCGTTTTTTACCACCGAGCAGTTCACCGGAAGTGAGGGGCGCAGGGTCAGTATCGAGGAAACTCTTAGCGGCTGTGAAAGAATCTTGAATGACGAGTTCCATGATTATCCGGAGCGATCGTTGTATATGATTGGAAGCGTGGACGAAGCTAAGAAATAATAAATCAATGAGGCTAAAGCTACTCATTCCCAGTCGGGTTGTTGTTGACGAAGAAGTCTCCAAGATCGTGGCAGAAGGCAAGCATGGCAGTTTCTGCCTACTTCCGCGACACGTGGACTTTCTTGCGGCGCTTGTTCCTGGTTTACTTTTTTTCGACGATCAGGCAGGCGAAGAGTGCATCGTGGCCATAGACGAAGGTGTACTGGTAAAGCAAGGCAGGAATGTGCTGGTTTCCACTCGTCAAGCAATTCGAGGAACAAATCTAGAGCAAATGCAGAACACGGTGCGGGAGGAGTTTGCTTTGATGAGTGACCGTGAGCGAGCAGCAAACGCAGCTGTAGCGAAACTAGAAGCCAGTTTTCTGCGTGGCTATCTGGAACTTACTGAGAGAGAACGATGACCGATTCTGATCAGGAGGAAGATCGTCATCACGCTCGCGCAGGGCTGGAGAAGCATATATCCGTAAAGCAGGAACGCAAGATCAAAGCGCGCAAGGAGGGAGAATACTCGGCGTGGTTCGGTCTGGGCATGTTTGGACTGGTTGGCTGGTCGGTGGCGGTTCCCACCTTGATTGGAGTCGCCATTGGATTGTGGATCGACTCCCGATGGCCAAGCCGCTTTTCATGGACGTTGATGCTGCTTTTTGTCGGGTTGATCGTTGGTTGCATGAATGCATGGTGGTGGGTTCAGAGGGAGCGGAAAAGGGGAGAGAATGGTGATTGATAGCCGGTAACTAGAAACGCTCCTCCGCGCAGTCCAATGCGATTTCCGGGACCAGAAATTCAAGAGCTTCACAATCCCATGATTGAATGGTTCGATGTGCTAAAGATTACGACAGCCTTGATCGGCGGAATTCTTCTCGGTGCATTTTATTTCGGCGGGTTGTGGTGGACCATACAGCGAATGCCCGGTTCACGACGCCCTTTACGTCTCTATTTCGCCAGCCTGGCATTTCGTCTGATCGTCATATGCGCTAGCTTCTACCTGGTACTGATTCTGGCCGGGGGACTGGCTTTGGTTGCATGTTTAGTTACCTTGATTGCGGCACGGACGCTTCTGATTCGTCAGGTTGGACTCAGAGCCCTGGATTGAAACTGCCTGAGCGATTGACAAGGACGTGAGGTTCCATGAGCAACATACAAATTTCAACCGACGAATGGATCCTGTGGCAGTCTCAGTCCTGGCCTTTCATAAAGCTCAACGCTACCATCGTCTTCAGCTGGATTGTAATGGCCATCCTGGTGGTCGGGTCCTGGCTGGTAACGCGAGAAGTGACGACTGGCCCCAAAATCCCGCCGTTTCAAAACTTGTTAGAAGTAACCGTCACCGGGATGCGTAATCAAATCCGAGAGGTCAGTCAGCAGGATCCCGGTCGATATCTGCCTTTTGTGGGCACGCTTTTTCTCTTCATCGCTACCGCCAATCTTTTAAGCATCCTCCCCTGGTTTCAACCGCCGACTGCTTCGCTTTCAACGACAGCGGCTCTGGCAGCCTGTGTGTTCGTCGCCGTTCCGATTCATGGGATCGTGGAACAGGGACTCGGTGGCTATTTGAAGCAATATGTCCAACCGAGCTTTCTGATGTTGCCCTTTAATGTCATTGGTGAAATTTCGCGTACGGTGGCTCTGGCTGTTCGGCTCTACGGAAATATGATGAGTGGGACAGTGATGGTAGCGATTCTGATCGCCTTTGTCCCCCTTTTCATTCCGGTCTTAATGCAAATGTTAGGTCTCTTGACTGGGATGATCCAGGCTTACATCTTCGCTGTGCTGGCAACGGTCTATATTGCCTCAGCCTCGACCGTCAGTCGGCGGCGTGGAAACCAGAGCGAAGGAGTTTTGAAGCACCAACAGCAATTCGAAGCTCGAGAAGGAGAGTATGATGGATAGTTCTACTTGGGTGGCTCTAGCGTCCATTGTTACCGCCGGCGTGACGATGGCTGTAGGGGCGATCGCTCCAGCCCTCGGCCAGGGTCGGGCCGTCTCACAGGCAGTTACCGCCATCGCGCAACAACCCGATTCCTCCAACACCATCACCCGAACCTTGTTTGTGGGCCTGGCCATGGTCGAGTCAACCGGAATTTATTGCCTGGTGATATCGATGATATTGATCTTTGCAAACCCGTTCTGGAACTACTTCACCCAGTAACCGATGAATATCGACTGGTTTACGTTCGTCGCGCAGATTATCAACTTTCTGATTCTTGTGGCTCTTTTGCGGTGGCTACTCTACGGACCAATTGTCCGCGCCATGAGCCGCCGGGAGGAGAGAATCGCAAGGCGCCTCGAAGAAGCCAGTCAAAAGCAGAGAGAGGCGGAGGCAACAATTGAGCTTTACGAGCAGAAAAGGCGCGAACTGGATCAGCAGCGTGAAGAGTTACTCGAGAAGGTTCGCCAAGAAGTTGCCCAAGAACGCCAAAAATTGCTTGCACAGGCGCGTAAAGAAGTAAAGCAGAAGCGGGAGCAGTGGCAAGAAGAGTACGAGCGTGAGCGCAAGGAGTTGATGGCCGATCTACGGTGGGAAGTAGGAAAACTGTCGCTCGAGCTGGCACAGCATACTCTAAGACAGCTCGCTGATGAAGAGCTGGAGAAGCAAATGCTTGAAGTTTTCGCCTCGCGGTTCCAGCTATTGAACGATGACCAGCGCAGTGAAATCGGTCGCCACTTGGGACCGGAAGCCAAGGTTGTGATGCGCACTACTTTTGACCTCTCCGAGACGTGGCGAGAACGCCTTGGCCAACTGCTACGGGACAATTTCGGATATGACGATCAAATTACTTTTGAAAGATCCTCTGATCTGATTTGTGGTTTGGAACTGGATCTCGGCGGTTATAGTTTTGGTTGGAACATCATGGAGTTTTTGCGCAACATCGAACTGGATTTCCTTGATCGGGTGAAATCCGTTTCTTGGAACTGAGGAGGCATGGACCACCGGATTTACTCAACGATAACGAAAGCCACGGGAAACCAGCATCAGGATACGGCGTCAGAGCTCCGCAATGCTGTGCATGACGCACGCCGTTTACTACTTGAGGCCGCCAACACCCAACGAGCCGAATTGGACGCTCGGGAGATCGGTAGAGTGACCGTAGTGGAGCGTGGGATTGCCCGGCTGACAGGGCTCCCGAATGTGCAATCCGATGAAGTCTTAAAGTTTGCCGGAAATCTTCGCGGATTCGCTTTCAATCTCGACGTCGATGAAGTGGGATGTGTCCTTCTCGACGAAGGGGAGGGAATTCACGCAGGATCCCGGGTGGAGCGCACAGGTAGAGTGCTGGATACCCCGGTTGGTGAAGAACTGCTGGGACGTGTCGTGGATCCGATCGGTCGGCCTCTGGATGGAGGGCGCGCGCTTCCTCCTCTCAAGCGGTTGCCTTGTGAACGTGACGCCCCTCCGATTATGCAAAGGGCCCCGGTTGCTACTCCTCTTCAGACCGGAATCAAGGCGATTGATGCCCTGGTTCCCATCGGGCGGGGACAGCGACAGCTTCTTCTTGGAGATCGTCAGACCGGAAAAACCTCCATTGCGGTGGATACGATCATTAATCAACGAGGGGGCGATGTTATCTGCATCTACTGCAGCATCGGCCAGCGTAGCACCAACGTCGCCCGAGTAATTGCCAGTCTCCGCGAGCATGAAGCGATGGCCCACTCTATCGTGGTTATCGGGGCGGACGATGCTCCCCCCGGAGTTCAGTTCATTGCACCCTATGCTGCCACCACCATGGGCGAGTACTTTATGGAGCAGGGAAGAGACGTACTGGTCGTGTATGATGACCTCACTTCGCACGCTCGGGCTTACCGGCACGTTTCCCTGCTACTGAGACGCCCTCCGGGTCGTGAAGCATTTCCCGGGGACATTTTCTACGTGCATTCGCGCCTGCTGGAACGGTCCACCCATCTCCGTAAGGAAGCCGGGGGCGGCTCGTTGACTGCTTTGCCTATCATTGAGACGGAAGCTCAGAATGTATCTGCCTATATTCCGACCAATCTGATTTCGATCACTGACGGACAGGTTTATCTTTCACCTTATCTATTTCGAAAGGGTGTTTTGCCGGCGGTGGACGTAGGTCGATCGGTATCACGAGTGGGCGGAAAGACGCAACTGGCCGCTTATCGAAAGGTCGCTCCCGATCTACGGTTGACATACTCGCAGTTCGAAGAGCTTGAGAAGTTTGCACGTTTCAGCAGCCGCCTGGATGAGGACACGCGAAAGACACTGGAGAGAGGGTGGCGGGTTCGCGAAACCCTCAAACAGCCATTGCATCAGCCTCTGAGCGTGCCGGAACAGATCGCTTCGCTGGTGGCGGTGACGACCGGCGTATTCGACGCTCTGGAAGCAGAACACATTGAGCTTGTAGAGCGGACCGCTCAACGAGCCATGACCGATAACCTTCCCGTACTGTGCAATCAAATCCTGGCCGGAGAGAAGCTCTCGGACGAAGAGGTCGAAACGATTCGGCAGGTTGTCGAACAAGCTGTCTTCCAGTTCCTGAAAGAAAAGGGAGAAAGAGTGCATCAGTCAGCAACACGCTGAAGTGGGGTAGTAAGCAGTGCAGACGCTGGAAACGATAGGTCGCCAGATTGACGTTGTAAAAGATCTGAACTCGGTCGTGAGCATGATGAAAGCCCTGGCGGCAGTGAGTATTCAACAGTATGAAAAGGCAGTTGAGGCTCTGGCACATTACAATCGGACCATTGAAATGGGCTTTCATATAGTCCTCGGCGCAGAGCCCTTTTATTTTAATCCGCGCGAGGCCGAACAGGGTAGAACCGGTGTAGTTGTGTTTGGAAGCGATCAGGGAATGTGCGGGCGCTTCAATGAAGAAATCGTTACTTTCGTCACAGGCAAACGAAGGAAGGAGAATCCGCGGGAAGACTGGTCGGTGCTGGTCGTTGGAGTACGGGCGGAAGGACAGCTCGCAGATGAAGGATTGCTCACTGATCAATTGTATGAAGTCCCCATTTCCGTATCTGAGATTACGGATCTGGTATTGGAGTTATTGCTGCGCATTGAGCGCTGGCAGGTGGAATCGAACGTTAACCGGCTGCTGGTCTTTCACAATCGTCGTACCAGGGCTTCCTCGTTTGAACCCCGTATGCTCCAGCTCTTGCCCATCGATCCGGTTCTCCTGAAGAAATGGCGTGAGGAGCCCTGGCAGTCAAATTCGCTTCCCATGTTCGTGACGGAACGAAGCGCGCTCCTCTCGGTTCTGATCCGGCATTATCTCTTTGTCGCTTTGTTTCGTGCCTGCGCTGAGTCCTTGGCGAGTGAAAACGCCGCCCGAATCGCGGCAATGCAGGCGGCGGAAAAGAATATTGAGGAACGGCTGGAGGAACTCAGCGGGACTTACCATCAGCTCCGACAGACCCTGATCACGGAAGAACTTCTGGACGTCGTGACTGGGTTCGAGGCGCTTTCACAAGCGCCTTGAGGTGATCTGCACGGCCGGCAGCCCCCTGTGTCCTCCGTGCCGGTGTAGTTTAAATCAAGAGTTGAGCTGCTGCTTAGTAGCCTGCTGGCGAGCATAGGATTTAACCATGTTGATCATTCCCATCAGTCCCATGCTCTTACCCATCGAGAGCTCATTTCCAAAAAATCGATAGATGATATCCGCTGGGATCTCGGCGATATTTTCGGGTGGCAGGCCCGAGAGTGTCTCGTCGAGGATGACCGCTGTGGCCATGGCCGACATTCCCTGTGGATTTTCAACTGCAAAGTGGAGCTTTAAAGTCCGATCGGCTTGTTCTTCAATCCAAACGTAAACTTCTGACTCACAGTCCTTTACCCGATGGTCTTCCGGGTAGGGACGCTGAGCAATTGATTCTGGAACCGGCTTGAACCGGTCGGCTATCCCCATCAGCATGTCAATTCGGCTCGCACGATCCGGGATCATCTCAAAAAGTTCGATCATCTCGGACAGCTTGTCAGGATAGTCGGCCATAGCTACTTCCAAATTTGGTTCTCTCCTCACTTTTCGATCGGCACGTTAACCAGATTACCCCATTCCGTCCAACTGCCGTCATAATTACGAACGTTATTGTAACCCAGCAGATAGGTGAGAACGAACCAGGTGTGGCTGCTGCGTTCGCCGATTCTGCAGTAAGCGATCACCTCGTCATTCGGGTGGAGCTGGTTTTGTTGTTCATAGATCTCGCGCAGTTCTTGAGCACTCTTGAAAGTTCCATCTTCAGTATTCACGGCTTTGGCCCAGGGGACGTTCTTTGCGCCCGGAATATGTCCTCCCCGCAGCGCTCCTTCGTTCGGATAATCAGGCATATGGAGGCGCTGTCCGGAGTATTCTTCGGGGCTGCGGACATCCACCAGTGGACCTCTTTTTTCGATTTGCTTCAAGACATCTTCCCGAAAAGCACGAATCCGGGAATCATCACGCTCCGGTGCTACGTAATTCGAAGGCTGGAATTGGGGTACTTCACGGGTAAGCTCGCGACCCTCTTTCTGCCACTTCAACCGCCCGCCATCCATTACCTTGGCATTGGTATGTCCGAAGAGCTGGAACACCCAGAAAGCATAAGTTGCCCACCAATTGTTCTTGTCTCCGTAAAACACGATGGTCGTCTCAGGAGTGGCGCCA